>Ga0114951_10006397_pt1 | contig 10418 bp, 12 predicted proteins | sample AM7aDNAmetaG_FD_88677 | JGI IMG/M metagenome (GOLD analysis project Ga0114951, IMG submission 88677) | Freshwater microbial communities from Finland to study Microbial Dark Matter (Phase II) - AM7a DNA metaG | ecosystem: Environmental > Aquatic > Freshwater > Lake | place: Finland: Lake Alinen...
AAGTTGCTTGCGTATGCTCCAACTCGGCAAAGTATAACCACGGATGGACACTGATGCACACCGATTAAGATAGCCTCCAACCGCTCCTCCCCGGCCATTCTGCATTCTACATTCTGCCTTCTGCATTCGCCCCGGGGTGGCTTTGTGGGAGCCTTAGGGTAGCATCGGGGTAGCATCGGGGTAGCATCGGGGTGGCTTCGAGGTGGCTTCGAGGTGGCTTCGAGGTGGCTTCGAGGTGGCTTTAAGGTGGCTTTGGGGTGGCTACCGCCTGGCTAGCAACACGCATTGAGGTGGCTTTGATGTGGCTTTGATGTCGCATGGGGGTGGCTCTGCCTATTTTGATGTCTTTCGGGTCTTTCGTGGTCCCCGCGCTACAGGCAATCCAGCGGGATCGTCATTCCGCTGCTGCCCGCCACAGCAGATGTGTTTAGATCATGAAACCCGCCACGTCACCACCCGCCGCCGATTCCCGGCAACCCAACGGTCCCCATTAATAGTGAGGATGACACTTGTACGCCCCACCAGTCACTGCTTCCGCAGTCGGTAGAACATGCTGCTACCGGAGACCGCGTTCGTCACCATATTCTGCAAATCCACTATTGCCGGTGCATTTGTGACGGCAGCCCAGGAACTCCTGTCAGAGAGATTAGTGGTAGATTGCAACTCGAAACCCTGCCCCGACAGCGGCCAAGATACCGACAAGACCGAGCCGTTCGGGCCAGTCTGGAGCGAAGGTGCCGCAACGGTATAAAACCAAACGTCCTGAACCGTTAGCTGCGCATTGGTGGATGTCCCGCCAACGATACCGACGAAGAATTCATTGGTCTGGCCCGCCATCGCTACAACATCAATCGGCCCGCTGCTCAAAAGCACGTTAGTCTCGAGTCGGCCCCCAGCCAGCGATAAACAATTCGTCCCGTTCAGCGCCGCCGCGACGTAATCGTCACTCCACTCTCCCTGAATCTTGAAGTCGAAGGACATCGCAACCGCATTGCTTGGAACCACCAAGGGAATCCACGCATACGCCGGAACATTTGTTCCATCGCCGGCATTCTTCGGGCGAGGCGCCAACCCACCACCCCCACTGCCACCTGTGAACAGATTCACGACCCAATTCATTATTGCGTCCCCGCTACCCACAGGAGGACCAACCGTCAGCACCTCAGTAGTAACCTGACCGTAAACCGCCACCGCGTCCTCAGCCACCTGCCCAATCGCTGAGTAGGCGGCACTGCGAAACTTCGCAATCCGCTGCTTCAACATATCTCTGACCTCGTCGTAGTCCTTTTCGACAAGGTCCAACTCGGATCCACTCGACGCCTGAACAAATGCGGTTCTGACCGCCGGCACCGGTGCTAGACTGTTCTGTTCGAACGACCATCGGAACCCCATCAGAGCGCTGTTTCCCGCCGGATTACCGATCGAATTCGTGTACCACCGGTAGGGATAGCCGTGAAACTCAGTAATGGCGTCAACCAATGCGCCGAAATCCGGCGCACTTGTCGGCAATCCATTTGTCAACAACACGTTCGCGGCATTCTCGTGGAAAACCCCGAAAGCGCTCACGTAATTGTCCGCCCAGGCAAACTCCTTGGGCAGAGGATGATCCGAGGGCGTTTTGGGTGCCAGCGGATTTCCGAGTTTGGTCAGGAGTTGACCAATCTTCAGCGCGAACTGTGTGCAATGCACATCTTTCGCTATCTCCGCCTCATCGAACAACGTGACATGCGTCTTCGACGGGGAGTAAGCCCCCGCGCCCTTCGCAGTAGTCGTGTGCAGATAGTCAGCCGCCGCAGCGTTCACCAGGGTCCCGAGGCTGCTCCCGACAAAATGTACCGGCTGAGCGTAATCCAGCCCAAGTTTCGCCATTAGAGCCTGCCCCAGAACCGCCCCCTCAACCGCGGTCCGGCTTTCGGGCGTCCCCGGGTCACAAGGCCCAGACTGCGCTGCATCCCTCCAATCCCAGGCAAAGATGTTCGGCGCAGCAGCACCCATTCGGCTCACCATTAAAGCGGCCATGTCCTTTGCCCACAGGTCAGGGTTGCTGTTCCAACCATGGGTCAGAACCACGGCCATCTTGCTCAAATCAGGCGGAAACCCCGGCGTGCTAGTGAAGCTTCCCCCTTCAAACCTTTTCAGTTGCAACAGCGTTGGATATGGATAGGCAATTGCAGGAGTTGTCTCCGCTGTTTTGGGCAACCGATCTGTCGGAACGACAAGCAGCGAAAGCGCATTTAGGTACTGATAGTAGTAGCTCGCCAGCGGACTGCTGTTAAGTTGCAGCACGTCATTCCCCGGCCACTCAAAATACTGGTAGCTGGCAATTGGGGACATCAAGCCCCCGTTGGTCAACCCCTCGCTACCTAAGTCGCTCGGGTACTGGTAGCTGGCAAACGGCGACACCAAGCCGCCGTTTGTGACTGCCTCGCTGCCAATATCGTTCGGGTATTGATAACTGGCGACAGGCGACATCACGTTCGTAATCACATCGTCAGCCCGTCCCACCGCTCCCCACAGGAGCATCGCCGCAAGAACCCACATTAGTCGCAGGGGCTTCATGAGATACCCTCAATTCGAAGTTGCCGCCGTCGCGTAAATGATGCCACCCCCCCGCGGAACGTTTATCAAAACCGTCGCCGTGCTGGACGCCTGCGTGCCAGTACTATTGTGACCCACAGCGGCCACGGTCGCACCACTCGCCGGCCTCACGCTTACCGTGATTGCCGTGTTTAACGGTATGTTCGCGCAACTCACCACCACAGGAATCGGACTGGCTTGCTGGCTGGAGATGATGGCATCTGGAATGGATAGGACGCCGCCAGGCGGTGTAGTCACTGCTGTACTACCCAGGCTAGTGATGTTTAGTTGCGCGCCCAGCCCTGGGGTTGGGATGATAATGGGCTGGAAACCGGCACTGAAAGACCCCGACACACCGCCGCTGAAAGTCCTGTCTAAGCTGTCGAAGCGAACACGTCCCATCCCGCCATAAAAGCTACCTGCGTTCCCGCCACTGGCCGTGATGCTGCCAGTTCCAGTTATAGTTGGTGCCGCAAGCCTGACGGCGCCTCCGCTCCCAGCCCCTCCAGCACAGCAATAACCATAGCCGCAGCGGAGATACCCCGAGCCCCCGCCATTCGCGTTGACAGAGCCGTTGAGGGTGATCGTTCCAGATGAGGCTATCAGTATCGCCCCACCACCTCCGCCACCCCCTTCTCCGAACCCATTCGCATTACAGACGTTGCTTGATCCTCCTCCTCCCGAGCCACCGACGATGGGAATGATATATTGATTCCCGTACATCGAGCTGCCGTTTGTGACAGTTACGTAACCTGCTCCGTTCCAGCAGGTGGGAAAAGTCCCGAAGGCTGCCGCCCCAGCGGTAACGACTCCGCCGCCCGGGCCCTGCCCATCCGTTGCGGAACTTGTTCCGTTCACTCCACCCCCGCCACGAAACCCTCCAGGGCCGCCAATTCCAGCCACCGAGCTATCCCAATCGACCGTCTTGCCAGAAATGTCAATAGTCCCACTAATCACGCAGGCTTCTTGCACGAGCCACACCACGGGGGTGTTGTTGGCGTTTGCCAGGAACGTTACCGTCACACCGCTCGGGATGTTCACGGTCGTGTATTGGTAAATGCCGCTCGGGTGGTCCGCCATATTCACGATCGTATTCGTCGTCGGATTGAACGCCCCGTCGCTGCCATTGCTCCCGCTGTTCACCTGCGCCCGACAAACCACCGGCAGAAAGACCGCAACCACAAGCGCCGTGCCAATCTTTGAAACAAGTTTCTTCTTCATTTGGATTCTCCTTCTCGTCTATTCAACTCCCCGTCGCTGCCGTAGCCCAGATGATACCCCCGCCACGCGGGATGTTTATCAGAACTGTGGCAGTGCTGGACGCCTGCGTCCCCGTGGTATTGTGACCGACAGCGGTCACGCTCGCACCACTCGCCGGCCTCACACTGATCGTGATAGCCGTGTTCAAAGGAATGTTCGCGCAGTTCACCACAACAGGAATCGGGTTGGCCTGTTGCGCGGAAATCACCGCATCAGGGACGGTCAGGATACCGGATGGCGAGGGTGAAACAGCCACACCGCCGATGCTAGAGATCGTCAGTTGCGCACCCACTCCAGTCGTCGGCAGTATTATGGGCTGAAAGCCTTGGGAAACCACGCCCTGGAAAGTCCCGCCAAATGTGCTCTGATATGCGTCAATTCTGATACGGCCTTGGCCTCCGCTGTTGCTTCCGCCGCCGCCACCATCGCCACCATTCGCATTGATCAGGCCGCTTCCAGTGAAGCTTGTTGCAACCACCCTCACCCCGCCGCCGCTTCCACCGCCGCCCCCATTCACCCCGCATCCGCCAGTAGCATAGATACTACCGTTCAGTTGGATAGAGCTGGAAGCGGCGATAAGAATCGCACCACCGCCGCCACCACCGCCACCGCCACCACCATGAGTACTACCATTATTGTAGCCCCCTCCCCCCGAGCCACCGAGAATTGGAACCAAGAAGGAGTTCCCATAAACTGCGCCCGCAGCCGCCCAAGGCCCCGGGGACTGTCCTTGGGAGCCGAAAGAGCCTCCTGACGGAAGGTTGGTGGAGCAAGCCATACTTCCTCCTGGTCCCTGCCCAGGACTTGGGTATGCCCCCCCGCTGCCGCCACCCCACCCACCAGGCCCGCCAGTTCCACCAATGGCGTAGTTATTGATCCAGAAAGGGCACCCACCGGGAACCGTCACAGTTCCAGCAATCACGCAATTGCTCTGCACCAACCACACGATCGGCGTGTTGTTTGCGTTTGGAATAAACGATACCGTGACGCCGCTAGAGATGTTGACGGAAGTGTACTGATAGATCCCGGTCGGGTGATCGGCCATGTTGATCACAGTATTCGTCGTGGGATTAAACGGCCCATCGCTGCCATCGCTGCCGCTGTTCACCTGGGCCTGTCCTCCAGCCGGCAGCCAGACCGCCAGCAAGGCGACACAAAACACGAGAGAAGGAAGTTTGACACCTCGTACGGGCCGCTGCATTGAATCGTTTCTCATAGACCTGCTCCTGACTAGAAACCCCTCTGGTTTCTACGGTCAAGGTTTTACGCCCCCCGTCCACAGCAAGCAACACTAATCGGCACCTTAAATCCCCGGGCCACAATAATTGCAACTGAGACGGTCATACCGTCCAACCAGAAATGACGCCCTCAGTTACTTTTGGAGCAGCACTTCAGGCACCCACCCTCGCATTGGGAAGGCGACGGCGCTCTGCCGAGACGCTACTACGGGGTTGTGAACGAGCCTCACTCGAACTAGCCTTTCTTCTTCAGGAACCGCAGAAAACCTTCCGGTTTCTGGATGGTCACCCCAAAGGGCTTTTCCAAGGCAAGCAGGTCGTCATCGTAGGCCACCACATGCCGTGCGCCGCTGGCCAGGGCCGCGGCCAGGAACTTGTCGTCGGTGGCATCCCGGCTCCGGCGCTTGCCCAGCGGTGCGGGGTCCACCCACAACGCAGACCGCTCCGCCCAGCGCAAAGCCGGTTCGACCTTGGTGCCGAATCCGCGCTCCTGCCCGACCCGACGCGCGACCGTTTCGTATTCATCGAGAATCTCGCGCGTCAGCACCAGCCGGACCTGCCGCCGCGCCGCCGCCACCACCACCCGGCAGGAGGCGCCGCGCCAGCCGATGGCAGCCACGAATACGTTGGTGTCCAGCACCGCGAGAATCACCGGGAGCGTCCCTTACGGTCCTGGCGTGCCGCCATCACCGCGCCCTTGATTTGCTCAACCTCAGCGTCGCCCTCGGCCCGGCGGCTGGCGCCAAAAAGCGATTCGACCTCGGACACGTCGTGGGCAATCTGCTCGCGCTCATGCAGCCGCAGCGCCTCGCGCACCAGTTCGCTGGCGTTTTGGTAGCGCCCCCGGCGGAGATGGCCTTCCACGTAGCCTTGCCAGTACTCGGTGAGGGAGACATTCATGGTCTTCGTTGCCATACCGCCAATCTGGCCTGATTGGCATAATTTGGCAAACTTTGTTTCCCGGTCATCCGCCGGTTCTCCGCCCGCCGACGGTGACCGGCGCAGGCGGTATCAGTAACCGGGGAGCAGGAATGGTCAGGGAGAGAGTTTGCCGGATTGGTTGGCGAGTCGAGGGGGAGGGTGAAGAAGGGCTTGCAATGGTTTGGGAGCGGTGGGAGATTCCCCTTGTATGACAGCCATTGCTGACAGCAAGCATCGGGTGACCCTCCGTCAGGCCAGGCCTGGAGATCGCTTTGATATGAAGATTCTGGAAGAGGGCAAGTATGTCCTGACCAGGTTGGAGCCCGTCAAGCCGCAGACCAGTTCGGTCAGGCTTGTGAAGCGGCACGGCTACACCGTTGGAGTGCTGGATCACCCCATTGATCCGGAAGCTCTCAAGCAGGCGCTAGCCGATTTCCCATGAGCGCGTATCTGTTGGACGTTAATGTCCTCTTAGCCGCCATCTTAAAAGCAAATTCTACTGCCAGGACGCGCCGACTGACGGCAGCGCCTGGGATGTGCCGATGGTCCAAGGCCGGTGTTCCGGGGTGGCTCGTGGCTCCTCGATCCGAGCTATTGCCGCACCGTGTTCCGTGGCTCGCACCCTCCCGGTGATCGCACCAACGTCGTTATCGGATTTCGTATCGTGTGTGTTCGTTCGCCGCGCTAGGCGGCGGCCAGTTCCCGGGCGTGAGTGATTTCCCGGTGACCGACGGCGCGAACTTGGGCTGCTTCGAGTGTTACCACCGCGGCGGTGCGGCCATCCAAGGTCAGGAATTCGACCTCGTAGGCTTCGCCGTCCCTATAGACGTGGACCACTGTACCCACGTCGCCAGCCTCCAATCCCTCTGCCGACACAGGTGCTTTCAGGACTACTCGTTCGTGTTCTTTCATCGTCTTTGGTCTCAGTCTTTGGATGGATACGCTGTCACCAGACGCGGCGCTTGCAGCCCCTGATCAACGATCCAAATCGTGCGCACCCTTGGGCTCTTGCCGCTGGGCGTCTCGATCTTGCCATCCAGAATATACTTCAGTCCGTGAGGGGATTCCATCTTTTCTGCAACCGCAGTTGTGTGGGCCAGCTTGCGGAGCGCGGCAGCCAATGACTGCCAATCGTCCGGCCGGAAGCCCAGCGCAAGGAAGAACGGAGCCTTACCCCCATTGTCCGGATGGGCCGCGTTCAAGAGATAATGGGCGATTTTGTCTTGATCCGCCACCGCAAGATGGGCGTTGGGCATTCTCATCTGTTTATCCTAACACCCGCATTCGGCATGGTTCGAGCATAGCGACGCGGCGGAGGGAGGGAAGCCGGAAGTGGTGCCGAGGCTGCCGGAGCGAGTTCGGGTCGGCAGATTGTGTCAATAGTGATGGGTGGCACTTATGTGGTATATTGGTACAGGCAGGAGGCGCCGCGCCAGCCGATGGCAGCCACGAATACGTTGGTGTCCAGCACCGCGAGAATCACAGGGAGCGTCCCTTACGGTCCTGGCGTGCCGCCATCACCGCGCCCTTGTTTGGATGTGCCAGATCTGCCCGAGTTCACCTTTGCGAATTTGAGCCTCGACAAATCGCCCCGCGTTTACTTTCCTCCCGCCAGCTTGACCGATGGAATACGAGCTCGAAATCAAAGGCGAAGCCAAGGCGGCACTGCGGGCCTTACCCGAAGACGTTCGCCGCCAGATTGGCTTTCGCCTCCACCGCTTGCAGCAAGACCTCAGCGGCGACGTGAAGAAACTGCGCGGCAGTCAGAACGAATACCGGTTGCGCGTCGGCAACCACCGCGTCCTGTTTGAACTCGTTGGCCGGCGCATCGTCGTCTATACCCTCGGCCCGCGAAAGGACATCTACCAATGAGCACCACCACCACCGCCAAAAGCAAAAACCGCCCGGCGGGACTTCCCGACCTCGACCGTCAGATCTCCCAGGCCAAGACCGTCCTGCGCCAACTGCGCGACACCTTGGAAGACTTGGACGACCGCCGCGACCTGGCCCGGTCCAAGCAACGCAACGCGGGCAAACCGGGCACCGATTGGGAAACCGTGAAGAAAGAACTCGACCTCCAATTCTGACCCAGCTTTCAGACTCGCTCCGAGCGCCAGTTAGCCCGAACAAGCAAGAACAAGTGACACTTCCGGCGCGTGCGGGTAAGGGTTTCGGATAAGGGTTTCCCATGTCGCGCAAGCTGCGCATCGAGTATCCTGGGGCAACGGTGGGAATGAAGAAGGCATGAAGAATGCAGATGACGCGAGAAAGATAAGTCGTGAGAACGGCAATTTGACCGAGGAGAGAATATGAGGAAGTCAGGCATTTTCGTTTTGCTGTTCGTGTTGGGCATGGTGGTATTCTTCGTGGGCGGGTACTGGGCGGGTCTGCCCCACGGGTCCCGCACAATCGTGAAGTGTATCCTCCCCTGTCTGCTACTTGTGGCCAGCCTTGCCTGCAAGAGAAGGGAATCCTTGAGCCAATGGCGGTCCGTGTTGCTGGCGTTCTTCTCGGCCTCGTTGGCATTCCTGGTCGCCTGGTGGACCAGCAGCCCGCTGATGCATTGGCTTGGCCTCACTACGGATTCGGTTTCGGGTGTAGCCGTCGCGAAACTGCTCGATGCGCTACCAGTCGTGGCGACCGTACTCGTCGTCAGCCGGCTGAGCGGTTTCAAGCCTGCCGACCTTTACTTGCAGAAGGGCAAACTCAAACGGGGGTTGATGGTTGGCTTGATTTCCTTCGCCGCCTTCACGGTTCTATTCCTCCTCCAGGCAAAACTCCAGAAGGTAGGCGTTGACCGGCTCCTGGCATACGCTCCCTGGACCTTGTTGTTCGTGTTCTCAAACGCCTTCATGGAAGAGCTTCATTTTCGCGGGTTATTGCTCAAGCCATGCGAGCGGCTGCTCGGTCCCCATTCAGCGAATGCCTGTATCGCGCTCTTCTTCACCCTCACTCACGCCCCGGTGCAGTACACGCCCGACATCCTTGGGTTCCTGGCGATGCTTTTTGTCCTGGCCCTGGCGTGGGGCTACGTCATCCAAAAAACTGAAGCGTTGTGGGGAGCCGTGCTGTTTCACGCGGGGGCTGACCTCATGATCATTATCGGCATCTACAAGACATACGGAGCGCAATGAAGAAGCCTCGGCAGCTTTGGGTGTAGTGTAAGCTGCGGACTCCTCAGTAACGCTTACGTCTCGATCAGTTGTGCCACAGGGCGGTCGCGGCAGCCGGGCAGTTCAGGGCTATTTCTGGCTCGTAGTCGAGGCTTGGCCGCCTGCGAGCGATTCAACGCGGTAGAGGTGGGTCCGAGTCCTCAGGTAGAATGACTTGCCCGAAACCGCCGGGGAAGCCATGAAGCCGCCCGCGAGGGTGTTCGTCGCCAGGACCTCGCAGGTGCGGCCGGGTTTAATCACGGTGGTGGTGCCCTGCTGGTTGCAGAGGTAGATCCGGCCATCGGCATAGACCGGTGAAGCCGCCGCCCTGCCGGGCACCCGCTCCGACCAGACGACCTGGCCCGTGGCGGGCTCGAAGCAGGTAAAGTAGTTCTCGTCCGCGGTCACATAGAGCAGCCCGTCGATGAGCAGGGGCGAGGCGTATCTGCCGATGTGCGTCTTGGACTTCCAGGCGACGTGCGTATCGGTAACGTCCCCTTGCCCGCCTGGCTTTACCGCCCACAGTTCTCTGAGCGTCCCGCCGGTGATGAAGAACGCGAGGCTGCCGTCAAAGAGCGGGCGCGGGGCGGTGGAGTAATCGTCGTAGTGGACCTTCCAAAGCTCCTGGCCGGTGCGCGGGTCGTAGCAGTAGGACGCCTTGGCGCCGGCGCTGAGCATGAGCGGCTTGCCGGCCGCGATGGCGATGAACGGCGTGCTGTGGGCTTTGCGCAAGTCCCCTTCCCGCGTCGGGTGACCCGGAGTGGTCTCATCATTCCAGGGCGCGGTGCGCGGCGTCTTCCAGACGGTCTCGCCGGTGCGCTTGTCGAGGGCAACGGTATATTGGAGATCCACGCCGTCCATCGTCAGGATCAGGAGATTCTCGAAGATGATCAGGGAGGAAGATGGCCCGCGGAAATGACGGCACGGCAGATCGGTGCGCTGCCAGAGCACCTTGCCCGTGCCACTGTCGAGGCAGGCCGTGCCGTAGCTGCCGAAGTGGACATAGACGCGCCCCGGTTCGCTGACCGGCGAAGGCGTGGCGTAACAGTTCATCGAGACCGCGTCGCCGAGGGACTCCGGGTTATCGCTATGAAACACCTTCTCGTTGAAGCGAATCGCGCCGGTGTCGGCATCCACGCAGATGGCGTAGAAATCATGGCCATCCATCGGCGCGGTGGTCAGCCAGACCTGGCCGCCCATCACGACCGGCGTGGACCAGCCGGTAAGGGGAATCTCGGTCTTCCACTTGACATTGTTCGTCTCGCTCCAG
>Ga0114951_10006401_pt1 | contig 10418 bp, 8 predicted proteins | sample AM7aDNAmetaG_FD_88677 | JGI IMG/M metagenome (GOLD analysis project Ga0114951, IMG submission 88677) | Freshwater microbial communities from Finland to study Microbial Dark Matter (Phase II) - AM7a DNA metaG | ecosystem: Environmental > Aquatic > Freshwater > Lake | place: Finland: Lake Alinen...
GGTTAGAACTCATAGAAATGTGGTTCACAGCGTATTTCATCAGCAGGAAACCTCCCGCAAATATTATCACCATACCCAATATCACTCCTGTTATTACACCCAGCGTCATTTTCATTTTTACAGCCTATCAATTTATTTTTCATCAGCGGTTTTCTAGTACTTGTCAGGTTGAATCCTATTATACCTAAAACTGCCATAATCATAAAGGCATACTTGCAGATGTTCAAAGATGTAACCATCCATCAACGGCTCAATGGCTGCGCCATCATCACAATAAATTTCCCTGTGATTTTTGAGGCGGTAAATGAAGATTTGAATGAGGAATTGTAAGTGGAAATATACTGGCGGATGGGGAGGGATTTGAACTCTCGACCACAGCTTTCGAAGTGCGTTCGTAAAGACACCTTTAGCCTCAAAATGTCACCTTTTATCACCATGCCAACATAGTAAATTACGCTCAATAGTGACCAAAGGTTGTAAATGAAGAATAGCAAACGGAATAGCAGAAACCAATAACAACGACCCAAATACTATTTTCCGCTTGAATATATAGAGATTCAGCATTAAGGCCGCATTTACCAAACTGTAACTATTTTTCAAAACATATACCTTAAATTGGCAAAAAAGAGAGGACTCCGTGAGATTTGGCGCGTATAATAAGGTCTAAAGGTTCCCATCTTGTTCACGCTCAATAACAGGTATATAATGACCATAATCTTAAGGAAATCACTTTGGTTACGAAACGAAATTTCTATTTATTGTTTTGCGGAATCAAACTCATCATTGACCAATTAATCGAAATAATAAATTAATATTTGCAAAGAGGTAAATTATGCCGCGCCTAACCGACCAGGAACAACAGGAAATCATCCGCTATCTGGAAGCGGATAAGCCTTTACCGGATAAATATCGTTTCCTGCTCTTTGCGGACAAGCGTGAAGTAGAGCTGGTCTGGAACGGCAAGACCAGTGAAGTCAGCCAGATCGTTTTGCCTTTTCAGGTCATCGAGCAGGTGGATGAACCGCGGGCGGAAAAAGATACTAAACTGCAGAGCAGCATGTTCGACCTGGATAGCCGGGGCCGCCAGCTTAAAGGCTGGACCAATAAATTGATCTGGGGCGATAACAAGCTGGTATTATCCAGCCTCAAGAACGGCCCGCTGCGGGAAGAAATAGAGGCTCAAGGCGGAATCAAGCTTATCTACATCGATCCGCCCTTTGATGTAGGCGCTGATTTCAGCATGGATATTGAGATCGGTGAGGATACCTTCACCAAGAAGCCCAGTATCCTGGAAGAGATAGCCTATCGCGACACCTGGGGCAAGGGTACGGACTCCTTTATTGCTATGATTTATGAGCGTCTGGTTTTAATGAGGGATTTACTGGCTGAAGATGGCAGCATTTATGTGCACTGTGACTGGCGAGTTAACTCCTTGATTCGTTTAGTTTTGGACGAGGTATTTGGTGAAAATAGCTTCCAAAGTGAAATTATTTGGAAACAGACCCGCGCAAAAAGCACTGGTTTTAATAGCTATGGCTTAGAGCACAATAGTATATATTATTACACCAAGACTGAAAATTATTTGTGGGAAATGCAACATAAGAACTATCAAGATGACAAGTTGGATCGATATTATTGCTTATTTGAACAAGAAGACGGCACCTTTCAGAAATATACTAAAGCTCAGATGAAAGAGTTTCGTGAAACCAATAAAATGCCTAAAGGACGGCAATTCGCACTTATTCCACTACAAAGATTTATGGCAGGAGCAAGACCCAATTTGCGTTATGAATACAAAGGCTTTCTTGAAACGTGGTCAACTGTAAAAGAAAAAATGTTGGAATTAGAACGTAATAACCTCATAGTGCAAACTTCTCCAGGCGCAATACCACAAAAAAAGCAATATTTTGATCAAGTGGAAGGAGTAAAAGTTGGAACTCTGTGGGATGATATTTATCCCGTTAATTCACAGGCAAAAGAAAAAGTTGATTATCCCACCCAGAAACCTGAAGCTCTGCTAGAACGTATTATTAAAGCCTCCTCCAACGAAGGCGATCTGGTAGCGGATGTCTTTGGAGGGTCGGGCACTACTGCTGCCGTATCTGAGAAGCTGGGGCGCAAGTGGATATGTTCAGATTTGGGGAAATTTGCTATTCATACCACGCGTAAACGTTTAATCGGCGTGCAGCGAGAGCTTAAAAATGCCGGCAAGAATTACCGCGCTTTTGAAATCCTGAATATGGGTAAGTACGAGCGCCAGCACTATATTGGTGTCAATCCCAACCTGCGGGAAGCCGAGCAGCAAAAGCAACTGGCGGAAAAGGAAGCCGCCTTTATAGAATTGATTTTACGCGCCTACCGCGCCGAAAAGACCGAGGGTTTTAATACTTTTGTAGGCAAGAAGGCCGGGCGGCTGGTCTCGGTGGGGCCGGTTAACCTGCCGGTGACCCGCTTATTTGTAGAAGAAGTGATTATGGAATGCCGCCAGAAGCATATCACTCGGGTGGATATCTTGGGTTTTGAATTTGAGATGGGCTTGTTCCCTAACCTGCTGGATGAGGCTAAAGCCAAAGGTATTGAAATAATGCCTAAATTTATCCCGGCAGATGTCTTTGATAAGCGGGCGGTGGAAAAGAACCAGGTGGTCTTCCACGATGTTTCCTTTATCGAAGTCAAACCCATCATTAAAGGCAATAACGTAGCCGTAGAACTCACCGATTTTTCCGTGTACTACTCTCAGGATTCAGTTGTTATGGCCGAGGAATCTTTAAAAGATAAGGGCAGCAAGATTGTGGTCGAGCAGGGCCAGATCATCAAGGTCAATAAAGACGCTAAAGGCTTTTTCAGCCGGGAGGTCTTGACCAAAAGCTGGACGGATTGGATAGATTACTGGTCGGTGGATTTTAACTTTGAGAGTAAAAGAGAGATTATCAGAGTTAAAATAGAGCCGGAAACCCAGGCTGGCTTGAAGGGAATGGAAAAGGCTCGTCAGATTCCTGTTCCCGAATATGAAGAAAGATGGACGGGCGACTTTATCTTTGAAAATGAGTGGCAGTCCTTCCGTACTAAGAAAGACCGTTCACTGGAGCTTAAGAGCATTTCCCAGGAATGCCCTCCGGGGCGACGTAAGATCGCCGTTAAAGTGGTGGATATCTTCGGCAATGATACCATGAAGATCATCGATGTTACTGTGGGAGGCAAAGATTAATGGCTAAAATCAAGGTGCTGGATAAAGAGATCGGTCTTTACAAATTCAGTGAAAATGATTATATCTGTATCACTGATATAGCGCGATATAAAGACCCGGAACGAACAGACTATATCATCCAGAACTGGCTGCGAAATAGAAATACTATCGAGTTTCTAGGCATCTGGGAACAACTCAATAACCCTGATTTTAAACCCATCGAATTCGATGGGTTTAAAAAGCAAGGAGGACGGCTTTATGGGTAAGCTGCATGTTTTGGGAACAGAAATTTCCTATTATCAGCAAAAAGAGGAAGATTATATCTCACTCACTGATATGGTGAAAAAGTTCGGTGACGATACGATGATTTATAGCTGGATGCGCAACCGCAATACAGTGGAGTTCATCGGAATCTGGGAAGAACTGCATAATCCCAATTTTAAAGGTAACGAATTCGTAACCTTTAAAAGTCAGGCAGGTTTGAATAGTTTTAACCTGACACCTCGAAAATGGATAGATGCCACTAATGCAATAGGCATTTTGTCAAAACCTGGGCGTTATGGAGGCGGTACATATGCCCATAAAGACATAGCCTTCGAATTTGCCTCCTGGATTTCCCCCGAATTTAAACTATATCTGATTACAGAATTCCAACGTCTTAAAGATACAGAACGGAAGCAACTCGGCTGGGACATTCGCCGGAATCTGGCCAGGATCAACTATCGCATACATACCGACGCCATTAAAGAGAATTTAATTCCCCCGGAGCTTACTAAACAGCAGATCAATTTAGTTTACGCTTCCGAGGCTGATATTCTGAACATGGCCCTGTTCGGTATGACTGCCAAAACCTGGCGCGATGCTCATCCTGGGGACAAGGGTAATATACGGGACTACGCCAATATGGCGCAGCTGGTGTGTCTTTCCAATCTGGAAAACTTGAATGCCTTGTTTATACAGACTAAAGAGCCTCAGGCTATCAGATTGAGCAAACTCAATCAAATCGCCATTCAGCAGATGAAATTATTAACCGGGCATACCAGCCTCAAGCAGCTTGAAGCGGGAGAAAAATAATGGCCTTGCATCCTGATTTTCCAGGCTCACCTTATGCTATTCTGGATCCTTCAATTCGCTGGTTTCCGGCAGATGAAGCCCTGCGTGAAACCAGTATGGATAAACTGCTGCCTCCGCTGGTGATAGCCTTACGCCAGAAGGTAAAAGCCTGGCGGGATAACGGGTATTCGGGAGCCACTGAAACCAGTCGCAATCTGCTTAACTGGTGGTTTACATCTCCCCACTTAATGCCGCAGTCCGATGGCTCGTTGGCGGATTTTCAGTATTATTTTGCCCAGCGGGAAGCTATGGAAACTATCGTCTATCTTTATGATGTAGCCAGGATAAAAGATAAATATGATATGATGCGCTTCGATAGCTCCGGCATTATATCAGCCGGCATGTTCGATGAGACCTGGCGGCGCTTTGTGATTAAGATGGCCACCGGCTCCGGCAAGACCAAGGTATTGAGTCTGGTTTTAGCCTGGAGTTTTTTTCATAAACTCTATGAGCCGGAGTCCGAACTGGCACGTAATTTTCTGGTTATAGCGCCCAACATCATAGTTTTGGATCGTATTTATAAAGATTTTCAAGGCCTGCGCATTTTTCTAAAAGATGACCCGGTTTTGCCCGATAACGGCTTTGAAGGGCATGACTGGCGCAACGATTTTCAATTAACTCTCCATAAGCAGGATGAAGTGCGCATTACCCGCCCTACCGGCAATATTTTCCTGACTAATATTCACCGGGTTTATGCCGGTGAGGCTATTCCCGCCTCTCCTGATGATGAAAACACCATGGACTATTTTCTGGGCAAACGTCCCACAGGAGCTACCAACGATTCCAAAGTTGACCTGGGCATGATTGTCCGGGATATAGACGAACTGGTTATTCTGAATGACGAAGCTCACCATATCCACGATCCTCGCATGGCCTGGTTCAAGTCTATTCAGGACATCCACAACCGTCTCCTGCAGAAAGGTGGTGAGCTCTCCTTACAGGTAGATGTGACAGCGACGCCCAAGCACAATAGTGGCGCTATTTTCGTCCAAACAGTTGCCGATTATCCGCTGGTAGAAGCCATTTCGCAGAATGTGGTCAAACACCCCATTCTGCCGGATGCAGCCAGTCGAGCTAAAATGGTGGAAAAACAAAGCGCCAAATTTACCGAAAAATATGAGGATTATATTCATTTGGGAGTAGTGGAGTGGCGTAAAGCCTATGCCGAGCATGCCAAAATGGGTAAAAAAGCCATATTATTTGTGATGACTGATGACACTAAAAACTGCGATGATGTCAAGGCCTACCTTGAAACCAATTTTTCCGATTTGCAGGATGCCGTTCTTATCATTCATACCAAGGAAAACGGCGAAATATCCGAATCAAACACCGGGAAAAACAAAGAAGAACTGGAGAAATTACGGGAACTGGCCAATAAAATAGATAGCAACGATAGCCCCTATAAAGCCATTGTGTCAGTGATGATGCTCAAAGAGGGCTGGGATGTGCGCAATGTTACCACTATCGTGGGGCTGCGGGCCTATGCGGCCCAAAGTAATATTCTGCCGGAACAAACCCTGGGACGCGGTTTAAGAAAAATGTACCCGGGTGGTTTGGAGGAATATGTCAGCGTCGTGGGCACCGAGGCCTTTATGAACTTTGTGGAATCCATTCAACAAGAAGGTGTGACGCTGGAACGTAAGCCCATGGGTGAAGGCACTCAGCCCAAAACTCCCATAGTGGTTGAAATAGATAACGAGAACACAAAGAAAGACCTGGCAAAACTGGATATTGAAATACCGGTACTCACACCACGTATATACAGAGAATATAAAAATCTGACTGACCTGGATATCTCCAAAATGGAACATACCCGTGTAAGCTACTGGCAATTTAGCCCTGAACAGCAGCGAGAGATCGTCTTCAAGGATATTACCACTGGCGAGGTCAATCATACCACTTATCTGGAAGTCAATGGCATAGCTGATTATAGAAGTGTCATCGGCTATTTTACGCAGACTATCATGAAAGACCTGAAGCTGGTAAGTGGTTATGACGCCCTTTATCCCAAGGTAAAAGCCTTTGTTCAGACCGAACTGTTTAATCAAGAAGTAGATCTGGATAGCCCGAATACTTTGCGCAACCTTTCTGAGCTGGCAGCCACCAAAACTTTAATCGAAAGCTTTAAAAAAGCCATTAACGCCTTGACCATACAGGATAAAGGCAATGCCGAAATTCGAGATCGAATTAAGCTGCGTGACACCCGTCCCTTTGTGGCCAAAGAGCAAGGTTATTTAATTTCTAAAAAGAGTGTTTTTAATAAGATCATCGTAGACAGCGGATTTGAAATGACCTTCGCCTCGTTTTTGGAAAACTGTGACGATGTTATGGCGTTTGCCAAAAACTATTGGGCCGTGAATTTTAAACTCGATTACGTAAACACTGATGGAGATATTTCCACTTACTACCCGGATTTTCTGGTCAAACTATCGGAGAAGAAGATTGTTATCGCCGAAACCAAGGGACAAGAAGAACTGGATGTACCGCTTAAAATGCAGCGTCTTCGCCAGTGGTGTGAGGATATCAATAAAGCACAGTCTGCCGTAACTTATGATTTCGTTTTTGTAGATTATGAGAGCTTTATGAAATATAAACCGGTGTCATTTAAACAGTTGGTTGAAGGGTTCAAGGAATACAAACGATAGATTGAAACAGGTAAGTAAAAACCAGAGGGGACGTTGTGTCTCAAGTGACTTTACGTATTTATAAATGCTGGATTACTGGCCAAATTATTGACCTGCCAGGATAGGGCAGTCCACATTAGATACCTCCAGTGCCAAGGCTCCTATTCCACAAAATTGTCAGTAAAAATCCTCTGGGGATGTGGTATTATCGTTGATAGAACAAAAGTTCTGGTGCACCTGGAAAGGGAGGTGTAAATGCCAGTAAAACCAGGCTCCGGTAAACTTAAAACTTAAAACTTAAAACTTAAAACTGATAACTTGTTTAAGGATAAAAAAGTATGGCAAAAGACGCTTTTTACTTCCCGCATGACAGTAATGCCAGCCAGGACCCTAAAATCCTGCAAATGAGAAGTGTCTACAAATCCGAGGGCTTAGGCTGGTACTGGATGTTGATCGAACAGATGCGAGACCAGGCTAATTATAAGCTCCCCATAGCCGGTAAATACGGTTTTAATGCCATCGCCTTGCGCATGGCTGCGGACGCAGAGCGTTTGCATTTCTATATTACTGATTGCGTAGAAGAGTTTAAATTGTTTGAAAAAGATGACCAGTATATATGGTCTCCCTCCTTGATCAGACGTATGGCAGTTATTGATAATAAACGCCAAAAAGCACGCAGCTCAGCTCAGAAGAGATGGTCTAAACAGCCTCAGGATATGCCCAATCAATGCGATGGCAATGCCGCCGTAATGCCGGCGCAGTGCCATGGCAATGCAAGTAAAGTAAAGGAAAGTAAAGGAAATAAAAGTAAAGTAAAAGAAACTAAAGTAAATGTAATTATTCCTGAATATTTAAAAAGGGAGGTCTGGGAGGGCTTTTTGGAAATACGCAAACGCAAGCGGGTCCCCTCTACTGAACTCGCCTTGAAATTAATCCTGGCGGAGCTGGAAAAACTGCGGGTGGCCGGGGACGACCCCAATGAGGTTTTGAATCAATCCATTATGCGCGGCTATTCCGGGGTTTTTGCTCTGAAAAATATGAATAACGGGGGAAATGGCCATGGAATCAATAGGCAGCGTAATCAGGCGAACTATGCCGATGACACAGCCAGACTGGAAGCCTGGAACCAATGAAATCTAATGCCACTGCCCCGGATAAGTTCGCACCGCGCATCTGCATCACTAAGCCCAGGAGCCAGCCCAGCAGTATCACGCTGCCGGTCAGCCGACCGGATCTGGACAACTGTGCTAGGTTGTTGCTGGCTGCCCTTCATTCCGCCGAAATAAATCGAAGGCGACGTGCTTCTTGTAATTACCTCTCTCTTGCTTTCCTCTCCCCTTGCGGGAGAGGAATTGAAGGTGAGGGGAATTTGAAGTTTGAAGGTTGTAGTTTGTAATTTAGTCGAGGCATCTCATGCCCCGCGGTGGTTCCCGTCCCGGCGCCGGAGCGCCTCAAGGCAATCTTAACCGGTTAAAATACGGCCAGTATTCCCGCCAGCTTCGCCGTGCTCTCTGTTCAGATAAGCCACAGGACTGGCAGGACTTCCCGTCCCGGCTTAAATACGACCCCTTTCGAGACCGCGTTAATATGTCGGCGGTTTTAACGTGGATTAGTTCTAGTGTCCACACAGGTATAAAAAAGCAGAAAGTAATTAACTATTAATATTGTTAATCAGTAATAGGCAATGTGAAATTAAACCTGAATTGAATTTGATATGATATATGCAATATATGGAAACAATCTGTCCAGGAGGTTTTAAACCAAGGCATCACTGAGTTCATTGTTTGTTAAAGGAATTCAATTAAATTAGTAAAATATCAGGTTGACGTCACAGAAAAAATCAGGTTGACAAATTGAACTCAATTATATAAATCTCAGAATCACCATTACACTATATCCAATTTCTTTGGTTGTCAAAGGAGCTTTTTTCAAAATTTGGGAAATTACTTTGCTTTGATAAGACGATTGACGGTTCGGTTCGGTCGCTGTTTCGTCAAATCATAGGCATTCTGTAAATTCATCCAGAACTGGGGGGTCGTGCCAAGTGCCTCTGAAAAAAACCAGGCTGTTTCCGGAGTAATTCCCCGCTTACCTCGAATTATCTCGTTAACTCTTTGTAGCGGCACCCCAATGTGCTGAGAAAACGCCACCTGGGTTATTCCTGCTGGGTTCAGGAATTCCTCTTTCAGTATTTCTCCCGGATGCGTAGTTACTCGATTTTCTGGTAACATCGTCCTTCCCTCGTTCAATGATAATCAGTTAGAGATACTTCGCTTGCATTATTTTCTTTCCACCGAAATATGATCCGCCACTGATCATTGACTCTGATACTATGATAACCTTCTAAATCACCTCTCAATGCCTCTAAACGGTTACCTGGCGGTTCACGTAGATCCTTTAAAAGCTCAGCCGCATTAAGCATATCAAGTTTGCGAAGCGTTGGCTGTATAATTGTTGGTGAAAACCGCCGTACTCGATTAGTCATTCTTCCGTGGTAAAGATCGGCATTAGCATCATCGCCAAAGGATATAATCATTTTATCCTCACTGGTGATATTATAACTATTCCATTCTTACCGTGCAAGTATGCATTATTATAGAACTGTGCTTGTCAAAAATTAGTTCAAGTAAAAAACGAGAATATTCAAATTAACGATATAATTCATTTTTGTTAGCTTATAGATCTGATCATTTCTTAGCTTCTTCTCGAGTAATATTGTGAAAATTAATTATTATAATTGGCGGTAATAATCTGGAGCGTGTTATTTTTGCTAAGAGACTATTTTAGGTGCTTGTCTCATGATTCCTGAATCATAAATCATAAATCCTGTATCTTGAATCCTGAGTCTGAAGTGAATATTCTTATTTAATGCTAGATTACCGTTCAATTTGAGGGCACGCTGTGACAGCCGTTTTCGGTATACGGAAAACGTGAAAGTATTCGCCGTTAATGTGTAACCGTTAAGAGCACCAATTGCCAGGCAGTAGAGAAACCTTAACAAAATCAAAAGCCATTGTCAGGTGATGTATTGTTATCCCTGAATATTTGAAAATGGCTGGTCGGGCAGCTTATGCAGGCATGCCGCCGCCCGGCCGGAGCCTTCGCTGGCCTTGATCCATGACCCTTCAATACATACCAGCTTGCGGCGCAGCTTGGTCCTGAATCATAAGGCGCTTAGCTAAATTGTCAATCCCCACCCCTTGACAATAAAAGAACAAATGTTCTATTATTAAGAGGACAAAACTCTACGGAGGTGATTATGGCAACCGAAAAACAGATCCAGGCCAACCGTCTCAATGCTCTAAAAGGCGGCGTCAAAACTGAGAAGGGCAAGGCTGCTGTCCGCTTGAACGCTGTTTCTCACGGTTTACTTTCTAAGGAAGTGTTATTGCCCGGCGAAGACGGCTGTCGCCTGGCTGCTCTGCGCAATCAATATCTGGTTGAGCTGCAGCCTGAAGGTGAATTGGAGAACCTGCTGGTCGAACGTATCGTCA
>Ga0114951_10006404_pt1 | contig 10415 bp, 8 predicted proteins | sample AM7aDNAmetaG_FD_88677 | JGI IMG/M metagenome (GOLD analysis project Ga0114951, IMG submission 88677) | Freshwater microbial communities from Finland to study Microbial Dark Matter (Phase II) - AM7a DNA metaG | ecosystem: Environmental > Aquatic > Freshwater > Lake | place: Finland: Lake Alinen...
AAAGCCCAGCCGCGATGCAGGTCGTTGCTTTGCTTGATGGCGGGGATGACCGAAATCTTTTCGCCATTGGCCTCGGCGAGTTTTGTCAGCGTGACGACGTCGCGCGCCAGCGTGCCGCCGGCAAACGGACCGCCGGGACCGAGATATGCTTTTGGACCGATGCGCGCTTCACTCTTCAAGCCAACGGAAACTTCTTTCGCATCCGCGCCCGTGTGTTCGCAAAGGCGCGCGACTTCATTGATGAAAGTGATCGAAAGCGCGAGAAACGAATTCAGCGCGTGCTTGACCATTTCGGCTGATTCGGTGCGCATGAAAATCGTCTGCGCGGCAAACGGTTTGAAGAGCTGTTCCAGCAATGTTTTTTTGGCGTAGTTGCGGATGCCAACGATGGCGCGCTCGGCTTTTTCAAACGAATCAATCGCCTTGCCGAGCCGCAAATTTTCGGGCGAGCAGGCGAAGTGAAACTGCGGAAATTCCTTTTCCAGCTTGGCGCAGGTGCCGACGGGCAGTTGCGCGGAAATCAAAACCAGCGCGCCTTTCGCCAGATACGGCAAGGCGCGGCGGAGGTTGGCGAGAACGGATTCAACGTCCGATTCATCGTTATCATTGACCGGCGTGTCGTAAGTCAGCCAAAGCATGTCGGCGTTCGCGCCGGCGGTTTTGGGATCGGTAGTGAACGAAAGTTTTTTTTGTGCGATTCCGGCGGCGATAAGTTCATTCAAGCCTGGCTCCAGCAGCGGCGCCTGGCCGGAATTTAATTTCGCGATGTTCGCCGCGTCAAAATCCAGCCCGACGACGGAAAAATGTTTGGCGCAGCACGCCGCGGTGACGCTGCCAAGATGCCAGAGGCCGAGGACGCAAATATTCATGCGACATTATTTATGGCCGCGCGTTTCATAAACCCACTGGTTTTGCCGCAGCCATTGGAGCGTGCGGCCAATGCCTTGTTCAATCGTCAGGGTTGGTTTCCAGCCGGTGGCCTGAATTTTTTTTGTGTCGAGGAAGATGAACGGGTTGTCGCCGACCCAGCCGCGCACGCCGCCGGTATATTCCAGTTTGGGCTTCAAGCCGAGCATGCCGCAAATGAAGCGGATGGAGTCGTTGACTTGGACGTATTCTTCGGTGCCGAGATTGTAGGTTTCGACGCGATGCCGGGCCTTCAGCGCGGTTTGAAGCTTGAGGACATGAAGCATCGCTCCGACGCAGTCGCCGATGTAGAGATAGGATTTTCGCTGGCCGCCGTCGCCCAGCACTTTCAATTCTTGAGGATGCTCAAGCAATTGCTTGTAAAAATCAAAAACGTGGCCGTGCGTGTAGCGTTCACCAAGGATGGAAACAAACCGGAAAATGTAGCCTTCAAATCCGTAGCCTTCGCAATAGGCATGAATGAACCCCTCGGAGGCCAGCTTGGAGGCAGCATAAAGCGAAGTCTGCACGGGGAACGGCGCGTTTTCCGGCGTCGGGATGATTTCCGACTCGCCATAAACGCTGCCGGTGGAACTGAAGGCGATGCGCTTAATGGCATTGGCGCGCATGGCTTCGAGCACATTGAAGCTGGCGATCGCGTTTTGCTGAAAATCCTTGCCCGGATGGTCGAGGCCGAAGCGCACGTCGGCGTTGGCGGCGAGATGAAAAACAAAATCGCAGCCGGCCATTGCCCGGGTGAGCGCAGGCAAATCGAGGTTGTCGCCTTTGAGAAGTTTGAAACGAGGATTTTTCAGCGCGCCATCCAGAAATTTTGTCTGGCCGGTGGAAAAATTGTCCCAACCGACGACCGTTTTACCGTCGGCGAGCAGGCGGTCAACGAGGTTACTACCGATGAAGCCAGCGGCCCCGGTCACGAATATTTTTTCCATGTTCAAGGGCGGAGTTTAACGCAGGCCGGAAAAAGCTGCCAGCTTTTTTAGAGCGCGACCATGTCAATTTTGGGCATCCAGCCAGCGGATCATGGATCGCGAGTGCGAAGCTTGAATTCTATCCGCGCCGCTATACGCTGGCGGAGCGTGAAAGTGGCATTGGCACAAATCAACACCACGGTGGGCGACATTCAAGGCAACGAGGCCAAAATCCTTGCCGCCTATATGAAGGGCGTCGCCATCGACGCGGACATCGTTGTGGCACCGGAACTGGCGCTGGCTGGCTATCCGCCAAGAGATTTAGTGTTGGATGCCGCATTCGTGGAGAGAAACCTCGAGGCATTGCAACGATTGGCACAGAGCACGGGCCGGACGGCGCTGGTGACCGGATTTGTGGGCCGCAATGAGAACCGGCCTGGACGAAAGGCCACCAATGCCATTGCGCTGCTGCAAAACGGCAAAGTTTTGGCCACGCGCACCAAAACTTTGCTGCCCACCTACGATGTGTTTGACGAGGATCGCTATTTCGAGCCGGCCACCGAAAATGCGCCGGTGGATTTCAATGGCACGAAGCTGGGACTGACGATTTGTGAAGACGTTTGGAACGATGAGGATATTTGGGACGACCGGCGGTATCGGTGCAATCCCGCCGCCGAACTGGTAAAAAATGGTGCCCGGCTGATTATCAACGCCTCCGCCTCGCCCTGGCATCTGGGGAAAAACAAGGTTCGCCATGACATGCTATCGAAATTGGCCATCAAATCAAAATGCCCGGTAGTTTATTGCAACCTAGTCGGCGGAAATGACGAACTCATTTTTGATGGCGCGAGCCTCGTCTTCAACGGCAGCGGTGAATTATTGGCCGAAGGCAAGTTGTTCGCGGAAGATTTCCTGGTGGCCGACCTGGAAACCGTGCCGACACGAAAGCCATCCGCTCCGCCGGTGGAAGAGTTGGTCTATCAGGCGCTCGTTTTGGGCACTCGGGATTATCTGCACAAGTGCGGTTTCAAATCGGCCGTGCTCGGCTTGAGCGGCGGCATTGACTCCGCGCTGACGGCAGTGATTGCCGCCGAAGCCTTGGGGCGCGAAAATGTGCGCGGTGTTTCTCTGCCTTCGCAATTTTCTTCCCCAGGTAGTTTGGAAGACGCGCGTCTGCTCGCGCAGAATCTTGGCATCCGTTACGACGTAATTCCTATCCAGCCAATGTTTGTAGCGGCCAAGGAACAACTCAAGACGGTTTTCGCTAATCGCGCGGAGGACACGACGGAAGAAAACATCCAAGCCCGATTGCGCGGCGTGATTCTCATGGCGATGTCGAACAAGTTTGGTTCGCTGCTGCTGACCACCGGCAACAAAAGCGAGTTGGCCGTCGGCTATTGCACATTATATGGCGACATGTGTGGCGGACTGGCCGTCATCAGCGATGTGCCCAAGACGATGGTCTATAAGATTTCCCGCTGGATAAACCGTGAACGCGAAATCATCCCGGCAGCATCCATCACCAAGGCGCCTTCAGCGGAACTGCGCCCGGACCAGACCGACCAGGATTCGCTGCCGCCCTACGATGCGCTGGACGCCATCTTGGAGGCGTATGTGGTGGCAGGCCGCACGGTTGCTGAAATTATAAAATCTGGTCAGGATGAAAAAACTGTCCGCCGCGTGGTTCGGCTGATCAATCTCAACGAATACAAAAGGCGGCAGGCCGCGCCGGGCTTAAAAGTCACCAGCAAGGCATTTGGTGTCGGTCGGCGCGTGCCGGTGGCTCGGTGGCATGGGCAGATTGCTGGCGCGAAAGCTGGTATCGTTGGATGATTCACATTTTTTAAATTTTTATGAACAGAAATATTTTAGGGTCAGAAATCTTGTGCGCATGAAAGACAAATTACGAACCAGCGGGTTGCTTCAAAGTGGGCTGGTTTTTTCCGCGATCAATTTCGTGACTGGCTTGGGTAACATGGCCTTTCAAGCTGTGATGGCCCGTCACTTGAACGGCCAGGGACAATACGGCAATGCCAACAGCGCGCTCAACGCTCTCATGCCGCTGATGGGACTGTTGCCGTCGGTCGCCACCTTTGCCGTCGCGCATTACATCGCGCATTACATCGCCTGTGGCGATCATGCGCGGTTGCAGGGGCTGCTGGTGGGTTGCCGGAAATTTTTGATTCGGCTTACTCTCGCCGGCTCGGTGCTGGCCGTGGTGGTCATCCAACCTGTGAGCAGTTTTTTCCACTACAGCCAGAGCCTGATGCTGGCCACGCTCGTCTGCACGCTGCTGGGTTTGTGGGCGTCGCTGGCTGGGGCGTTATGCCAGGGGCTTGCGTGGTTCAAGCGGCTCGCTTTCATCGGTCTCGCGGCGATGCTGCTGCGGGTCGGCTTCGGCTGGTTCGTCACATTAAAATGGCCGTCGCCGGAGACCGCCGTGCTGGCCTCGGCGTTCGCGTTGCTGGCCAACTTCGTTCTGCTTTATTGGCGAAAAGAACTTTCCCTGCACAGCGAGCCGGTCTCGCCGTGGAATCGTGAATTTGTCTATTACCTCATCGTCAGTGCGGCGTGCGTGGGCGGCGGTTTTCTCTTCATGCAAGGCGACCTGCTCATCGCCAAAAAATTCTTTGCCGGCACTGAAAACGATGCCTACAACTGCGCCGAACGGCTCGCGGCGGCCTTGCCGATCACCGTGTCGCCGCTGCTGACCGTTCTGTTCACATCCCGTTCCGGCGCGCGGTCGGGAAATATCGTGGCGGAGCAATTGAAGCTGCTGGGGATTTATGTCCTCGCCCTTCTGTTTGGCGCGGTCGTGCTATATATGCTGCGCGGTCTTTGCGTAAAAATGATTCTTGGTCGTCCGTCGCCGGAAGCTGAGGCCATGATCGGCCAGCTTGCTATCACGATGGTTTTTGTGGGACTGCTGCAATCGCTTGCGCTCTGGTCTCTCGCCAGTCGATGGTGGAAAATTTCCCTGCTTTATGGTGGTCTGGGGCTGACTTACTGGCTGATCCTGCTGTCAATCGGAACGACTCCGGTAACTTTGCTGCGAGCCATGCCGATCGCCACTGGCACCGCCTTTGTCGTTCTGTTGCTGGTTTGGCTTGAGACCATGCGCCGGCACCAGCACGCCTCGCAAAGCTGATTTGTGTTTTCCGCCGTGCTCGGCCACAATGGACTCATGCCGTCCGTCCCTGAAAATCTGCCGCGCGTCAGCTTCATCATGCCGACGCTCAACGTCGAGGCGCTGCTGGACAACGTGCTGTCGTCCATCATTCGGCAAACCTGTCCGCGTGACCGTTACGAAATCATTTTGGCCGACGCCCACTCGACCGACCGCACCCGCGAAATCGCGGCGAAATACGGGGCGATTGTCCTCGACGACAACGGCAAAAATATGGAGGAAGGCAAACGCCTCGCGCTCCAGCACGCCACCGGCGAATATGTCGTCTTCGTGGACGCCGACAACGAAATCACGCACACCGACTATGTTGAGTTGGCGGTGAAAGCGCTCGCTGCCAACCCGCAGGCGCTCGGCGTGGAAAGTTATTATCTGCCGTCGCCAAAGATGAGTTCGTTCTGCGCCTACCTGACGCACTTGCTGCATATCAGCGATCCGATTTGCTGGCTGGTGAGCAGCAACCCCAAACTCATTGCGCGCGACGGCGAGACGGAACGCTGGATATTGCCGGACGGAACTTATTCGTATCCGCTCGGCGCGAACGGATTTGTGTATCGCCGCGCCGATTTGCAGTCGGTGCAGGCAAACGAAAAATTTCAAGACACCCACGTTGCCATGTTCCTGATGAAAAGCGGCCAGCGCGAATGGCTGCGCATCCACGGGCGCGGCGTGCATCATTTTTACGTCCAGACCCTGTGGAAATTCGTGCAGAAACGCCGCCGCGCCACGGTGCATTTTCTGCGCGTGCAGGAGGAGATGCCGGCGAACTGGATGAAGGAAAAACCGCCGGTGCCGCTGTGGCTGGCGGCAGTTTATTGCGTCACCTTTTTCGGCCCGCTGTGGCACACGCTGCGCGGCCTGATCCGCGACCGCGACCCCCGCTGGTTGTGGCATTTGCTGGCGAGTCCGGCCAGCGTGCTGGGCAACGCCTGGGGCGTGCTGACCTACAAGCAGCGTGGCAAGGACAAAACGCTTATCGCCGAGTTGCAGGTGAAGTAAAATCTGAAAGGGAATTAAATACCGTGTCTCGGAAAATTCATTTCATGGTCAACGGCATTTTTTCGCCGAACATCGCCGGGGGGGATTTCCATTTTCTGAAACTTGCCGAAGCCGCCGCGCGCGCAGGTTATGCCGTGAATTTTTTTGGCGGCCACGCGCTTCAGCAGGTCATTGCTCAATACCGGATTCCTGGCACAGTGACGATTACGGACGATGCGCCCATGGCCAGAGTCAATCAGTCTGCCCTCGGCGGGCAACTGGCCATGTTCCGTGATTTCTACGGGCGTTACCGTCGCACGTTGCAACTGCTCGATGGTGTCGGCCCCGAAGATTTTGTCTATGCGACCAGCGACTACTGGTTCGACGTGCTGCCGGTCGTCCGCAGTCGCGCGCGGCGCAAGGCAATGGTGCTGCACATGGAGGCTCCACGGTTGGGCGACATCATTACGCGCCGGCGGCCTGACGTGGACCGGCTGCGGATTGCCTCGCTGCATTATTTCGCCAGCCAGGAATGGTCTTTGCGCCGCCTTGCGGGATGCGGAACCAAAATGTTTTTTCTCCTGCACCCGCTGATGCAGCCGCGGCTACGGAAACTCGGGGTGCGGGATGAGGAAATGACTGTTCTTTCCTATGGGCTTGACGTGGCCGCGACCGACGCCGTGCCGACGCAACCCCGCGTTTATGATGCGATATGGCTCGGCCGCGTGCACCGGCAAAAAGGCGTGGACGATTTGCTGACGACGCTGGCGCACCTCGCCGGGCGGCTGGAAAATTTCCGCGCCGTTCTGGTCGGGAACGTGCGGGACGGTCTGCTGCCGCGTGTGAAGGAATTGGGGCTGGAAAAAAATGTCGAGTTTAGCGGCTTTGTCAGCGAGGCGGAAAAAATCCGCCTGCTCAAGTCCAGCCGCGTTTTTTTGATGCCCAGCCGGCACGAAGGCAGTCCGCGTGTGATCGGTGAAAGCATCATCGCAGGCACGCCGGTGCTGGCCTATGATCTGCCAAACTACCGTCCGCTGTTCGGCGATTTCGCACGCTATGTGCCGACATTCGACCGCGCAGCATTTCAAAGTGCCGCCGAACGGGAAGTCCGCCGGATGCGGGCCGGGGAAAATTATTTGGAAAAATCGGCGCTCGCCGATTTCAAGCGAGACAATTCTTGGGAGACAACCGAAGCGAAATTTCTACGGGCGCTGGATCGTTTGTGAAACTTTTCTTCCGCTGCAATCATCTGCCGGTTTTAAGCCCGGCGTCGCGAGGCAGCCGCAAATCGTCCTGCGCTTCTTGACGGCTGGCGAGCCATTCGAGGATGCGGCTGATGGCATCGCGCACCGCCTCGTCGGAAGTCCGTGGCAGGACGAAGCCGGCCTTCGCAAATTTGGAAGAATCCATCCGGGACTGCGGCACGTCTCCCGGCCAGCCCTGCGCGGATTCGCCGTAGTGGATTTTGGTGCGCCCAGTGAAGCCGAGTTGTGTAATCAATTCCTCCGCAATGAAGCGCACGGTCGTCGCGCCGCCGGGCGCGAGGTTAAACGCGTCAAACTTCGAGGCCTCCAGCCGGCCGCATATTTTCTTTCCGAACCGCAGGCCGTCCACAAGGTCGCGGACATAAACGTAGGGTTTGGCCTGATAGCCGTTGCCAAGCACCTTGAGGTCGCCGGGGCTTTTTGCCAATTGCCGGATGAAATCGAAAATGACGCCGTGCGTCGTGCGTTCGCCGACGATATTGCCGAAGCGGAAAATGACCGCACACAGTCCGAACGTGCCGCAGAACGCGGAAACCAGCGCCTCGGACGCGACCTTGCCCGCGCCGTAAAGGCTGACGGGCAGCGCCGGCCCGAGCAATTCGTGCGTGACGGTGGTGCCTACGTCGCCATAGACGGTGCCGGAACTGGAAAAAACAATCCGCGGCACACCGTTGCGGCGCATGGCTTCGAGGACGTTGTAGGTGACGATGGTTTCCTGTTCGAGATCGAGCCGTGTGTTGTCTATGCCCCAGCGCGCGTCGGGGTTGGCGGCGAGGTGGAACACCTGGTCGCTCCCTTGAAACAACGGCAGGATTTTCTCCAGCGCCAGAAGGTCAACCGCGTGGATTTTCAGCTTGAGATTGCCCGCATGGCTGGCCAGGTGTTCGCGCCGGCCCGAGGAAAAATTGTCCAGAATCCTGACCTCCTTGGTGTTCGCGTCGGCGAGTAGGCTGTCAACGAGATGGGAACCAATGAACCCCGCGCCGCCAGTGACGAGATACGTCAGCGATGAATTTTCTGTCATAATTTTTTTTCAGTTTAGACGCCGTGCCCATGCTGTCAACGAAGATAGAGTTGCAACTGCGGCCAAACAAAAGCTTTTCTTTTGGCCGCCGTTGGGATTTCATGGCGGGAAAATCTATGTTCAAAAATCTGGCATTTAGAATCAGAAAGTTCCTGTTCAAGGGGGTGGTGGCCGTCTCGCTAGCTCTGCGCGACTTTCTCAATTTTGCGTTGATACAGGAAGCCAAGAGCATTCCGTTGGAGCGTCAGCGGCGCGCTTTGGCGACAACGGTGGACTATGTCGAGAAACATATGCGCCAGGTGGATTCCGTTAGTTCCAAAAACGAACTGCTGACCAGGGCCTTCAAGCTTGCCGACGTTTCGGGCGACCGGCTGATATGTGAATTTGGGGTTTTCATGGGAGCCTCCATCAACCACATTGCCAAAATGACCAGCCAGCCGGTGTATGGTTTTGATTCCTTTGAGGGACTGCCTGAACGGTGGCGTGACGGTTGCGAGAAAGGAATGTTTGCCGTGCCCAGGCTGCCAAAGGTTTGTCCGAATGTGACGCTGGTGAAGGGATGGTTTGATCAAACATTGCCTGGCTTTCTCAAGGAACATGCCGGCCAGATTGGTTTCATGCATGTGGACAGTGACATTTATTCAGCGGCGAAAACTATTTTTGATCAGCTCGAACCCCGTCTTAAACCCGGCACGGTGATTGTCTTCGACGAGTATTTTAACTACCCCGAATGGGAGGTGGGCGAATTCAAGGCGTTCATGGAGTTTTTGGCGCGCACAGGTCTGGCGTTTGAATTCATCGGTTACCATCGGAACGAGGAACAGGTGGCGGTCATTTTGACTAAATAGAAAAAAACTGTTTGCGAGAAATTTTTAGAGCAATCTTATGCGAATACCTGGAGCATCTTGGGCGTGGGAATTGATCCGCAATGGCAAGACCGATTTTTTGATTGCCGAATGTTGGATGCGGTTTTACAAAATCTTTCAGGAATGGATTTTTGCGCTGCGTTACCGGATTTTTGGTTCCCTGCCAGGTCCGGGCAAGTTTGAAATCAAGCTGGATACCAATCACCCGATAGCTTTTAAATCGCCGGATCATCTGATTCCGTGGGGCACCAGCCGGGACAATAGCACCAACAAAAAATTCATCCGGTTCATGGCGGCCAGAATCCAATCCGAAAATCCGGGCGGAAACTGGGGCGCGCTGGACATCGGCTGTTCCGGCGGGCAACTAGTCCGGGATTTCCGCGACCTAGGGTGGCTGGCGGTCGGTCTGGAAGGATCCGATTTTTCACTCAAGCACAGGCGCGCCAACTGGTCGGACTTGGCGGGGAAAAACCTGTTCACCTGCGATGCCGCCAAGCCGTTCACCCTTACCGCCAACGGCCAGCCGGCCCGGTTCAATCTGATCACCATGTGGGAGGTGTTGGAACATATCCCCACGCCGGAATTACCCCAACTTTTTGCCAACATCATCAGCCACCTTGCGCCCGGCGGCTACTTCATCGCCTCCACCACCTCGGAACCGGACATCCATGACGGCGTGGATTTGCACCAGACCAAATGGACGAACCAAGAATGGCGGCAATGGCTTACCAAAACATATCCTGAAATGCTGCCGGTCAACCTTGGACTGAAGTTTTATCAATACGTCCGGCACAACGAGGAACAATCGTTCCTGGTTTTTCGCAAGCAAGCCTGACCGCCCAATGGAACCGCAAACTCCACGGTTCAGCGTCATCGTTCTGAATTACAATGGAAAAGAATGGTTGCCCCGGTGCCTTGAATCATTGAGCCAGCAAACCGCATTGCCGCAGATTGAAGTCATTTTGACAGACAATAATTCTGCCGACGACTCGGTAAGATTCGCTGATGCCTGGTTTGCTCGCACCGGCACGCGCGGTCAGGTTGTGCAAAACGGGGCCAATCTTTTTTATTGCGGAGCCAACAACAACGGCGCAGCTGTGGCTGCCGGTGAATTTCTTCTTTTCCTGAATCAGGACGCCTGGCTAGAACCAGACTGTCTCGAAAAATTATATGACGAAACCGTCCGTGCTGGCGCGGATGCTGCCGCGCCGCTGGTGCTCAATTACGATGACGACACCTACCAAACCGGTGGCGAATCCGGTT
>Ga0114951_10006405_pt1 | contig 10414 bp, 10 predicted proteins | sample AM7aDNAmetaG_FD_88677 | JGI IMG/M metagenome (GOLD analysis project Ga0114951, IMG submission 88677) | Freshwater microbial communities from Finland to study Microbial Dark Matter (Phase II) - AM7a DNA metaG | ecosystem: Environmental > Aquatic > Freshwater > Lake | place: Finland: Lake Alinen...
CATTTTTGGCGCGGTTCAGGATCAGACTTTGCCTAAGGAGGAGATCAAGATCACGGTGATCGCGACCGGTTTTTAATAAACGGGGATATTAAAAAAGATGTGGTGTTTTACGGCGGTTGGGGAGGCCGCTTTTTTGTTGAACAAGTAATTAAAAAGGATCATTATTGCTGATCCTTTGCGGTTTCTTCTTCGATAAGTTCTTGGTATATGTCTTGAATGGCCGAATACGCGTTCTTTGCTTCCTCGGTGGTTGAGATGAACAGGGATTTACCATCTATGCTGTCCCAACCCCACAAGGCGTCAAAAATCCTCCGTTGGCCTAGATTGATCCACGCCTGGTTTTCATTAAACTCGAAGCCGCCTAATCCGTGTTCTGTCTTGTTGTGATGATGGATCAAAACATTTTCACCAATGCGGCAGGTATTGGTATAAATCTTTTCGCATTGGATCGTGATCCCGCGTCCGATATCTTTTTCGGAAACTTCCGATTCTTGATCGAGACATTTCGACGCGGCGGCCTGGCCCTCGCGCACGATTCTCGAAACCATTTTAAACAGTTGGTTGCCGGTTTTGATTTCTGTTTCTTCATCGGCAGTCGTCAGATCAATGGTTTTGATATCGATTGATGGGATATCGTTAGAGGTTTGACGCCTTAATTTTTCTGAAAGAGCCATTTTATCACTTCCAAACTATTTTATATATTAAATAATAAAATTATCAACCCTCGGGATCGAATGTTTAAAGCTTGTCTTTGGCCGGAGGATCGTAATCGGTGAATCAGATCAGCTAAAATATTTAGCGATCAAACAAAAAAGGATCATCGATGATCCTTGGGAGCGACATTTTAGGCAATTTTTTGCCACCTTTTCTGGATTTCGGCGTAAACTTCCCTGGCTTCGCTGCCAGTTGAGATAACCAGGGATTTATAATCGATCTTGTTCCAGCTCCACAAGGCTCGGAAAATTTCTTGCCCGTATAGGACAATCCATACAAGATTTTCTTCAAATTCATAGCTGCCTGGGCCGCGTCGGGTTTCGCTATGGTGATGAATGAAAATATCACCGTCATAAATTTGCCTATCGATCCGGCAGGTATTCGCGTAAGTTTCCTTAAACTGGGCTTTGATCCCGTGTCCAATGTCTTTTTCGATGATAGGCGGACGCGGGTCGGTCTTTTCTGAAGTGGAGATCCGGCCTTCCCGTACGATTCGGCTAACCATTTTAAAGAGCAGATTCGCGACCCGGGTTTTATCTTCTTTGCCGGCTGTTTCCAAATTAACCGTTCCGATATCGAAAACTTCAATATCGGCTGGCGATCGATGTTTCAATTGATCCAACATTTTAGGGCCTCCAAACTGAAAGAATCATACACTAAATCTTCGATTGGTCAACATATTTTAACATTTGATCTTGTTTCGAGCGTCAACAGGAATTGGGAACCAGGTGGTTTGGAAGCTGTAGTTTAAAATTCTTACGTGTGGATAACTTGTGACTTTCTTGTGGATTTAAAGGGGATTAGACTTTGTAGAATGATTCGCGGTTGTTTTTGGCGATTTTGTTTTTTTGGCAGCGCGAAATAGTTTTATAAAGGATAACCGATGTGGGGATAAGTCCCGTAAATTAGAGCAAATCTCCAAAATTCTCTGCAGGGTTGACCCAATTTTTTGGTTAAGTTAAAATTAAGTCACTCTCCTTAAAATTTTACTCAAAAAAAGCTTTTTATTAAAAAATAAAGCCGGTTTAACATCCGCTTTTAGCGCGTCCGTCAATTAAAAAGCGGTAAGACCAAAAAGAGAGCGTTAAAGGATTAAAAATCGCTTGTAGAATTAAACGAGTAATGTAAAAAGAAATGGAAAAAAATGTCATCAAAGTAAAAAAAAGAGACGGACGGATCGTTGATTTCGACAAAGAACGCATTACCCGCGCGATTTTCAAGGCAATTACAGCGACGGGTCAAGGCGATGGCATCCGGTCAAAGCACTTGACGGAAAAATTTTTAAAGATCTTTCACCGGCGTTTTAAAGCCGGGGAAATGCCGACGGTAGAGCAAATCCAGGATATCGTAGAAGAGCTTTTGATCCTTGAGGGGCTGGTCGAGACGGCCAAGTCCTATATCCTTTATCGCGAACAAAGAAGAAGGGTGAGAGAATCGATAACCGTGTCGGAAGCCGCAGTTGACCGGGTCGACCAGTATCTGGAAAAACTTGATTGGGAGGTCCAGGAGAATGCCAATATGGCGTTTTCCCTGCAGGGATTGAATCATTATTGCGTGTCCTATGTCGTGAAAAGATACTGGTTGAACAAGATCTATCCCAAAGAGATCCGTGAGGCCAACGAGTCCGGTGCTTTCCATCTCCACAATCTTGATACGTTAGCGCCTTATTGTTCCGGATGGGACTTGTACGATTTTTTGCTGAAAGGGTTTGGTGGGACGGCGGGAAAATTGGAGTCTAAGCCCCCAAAGCATTTGCGTACTGTGTTGGGACAGGTGGTTAATTTTATTTATACCGTGGCCGGCGAGGTGGCGGGAGCCGTATCTTTCTCGAATTTTGATACCTTGCTAGCGCCGTTCATTTACTATGACGGTTTGAATTACCACCAAGTGAAACAAGCCATGCAGGAATTCCTGTTCAACATGGCCACGCCGACGCGTGTCGGTTTCCAATGCCCGTTTTCCAACATAACGCTCGACCTTACGCCGTCGCCGTCTTTTGCCAAGCAGCCGGTGATCATCGGAGGCAAGCCCCAGGATAAGATCTACAGCGAGTTTCAGGAAGAAATGAACATGTTCAATAAGGCGTTTTATGAAGTGATGCTGGAAGGCGATAAAAACCAGCGGGTGTTCACTTTTCCGATTCCGACGGTAAGTATTACGAAGAATTTCGACTGGGATAATCCGAGCCTGGAACCAATGTGGGAAGCGACGGCGAAATACGGCATTAATTACTTTACCAACTATATTAATTCCGACTTGAATCCCGAGGATGTGCGCAGCATGTGTTGCCGCTTGCGCCTGGAATTAAGCGAGCTGCATAGCCGTGCCGGAGGGTTGTTCGGATCGGGCGCTTTAACTGGAAGCATTGGCGTGGTAACGATCAATATGCCGCGTCTTGGCTACACTTCCAAGACCAAAAAGGAGTTTTTCGAAAAACTGGGTCATTTGATGGACTTGGCCAAAGAAAGCTTGGAACTCAAACGCAAAGTGATCGAGAATTACATCGATAAAGGATTGTATCCATATTCGCGTTATTACCTGGCCAACATCAAAAAGGCCCGGGGGACTTATTACGGAAATCATTTTTCAACGATCGGCTTGGTGGGGATGAACGAAATGCTGGTGAACTTTTTAGGCGAGAATATCGCTTCCAAAAAGGGCAGGATGTTTGCCTTGGAAGTGATGGATTTTATGCGCGCTCGGATGGTTGAATACCAAAAAGAAACCGGCAACATTTACAATTTGGAAGCCACGCCCGGCGAATCGACTTCTTACCGGTTGTGTCTGAAGGACAAGGAAAAATTCCCCGAAATAGCAACAGCCGGAACAAAGAAAAACCCGTATTATACCAATTCCTCGCAACTACCGGTCAATTTCACCGACGATTTGTTCGAGGCTTTGAAACTGCAGGACGAGATCCAATGCCGGTATAACGGTGGTACGGTCCAGCATTTGTTCCTGGGAGAGAGGCTGTCCGATACCGCGAGCGTCAAGGCGCTGATAAAAAAGATTTTCGAGAAATTCAGCCTGCCCTACATTACTTTGACGCCGACCTTTTCAATTTGTCCGACGCACGGCTATCTGGAAGGGGAGCACTTTATGTGTCCCAAGTGCGCCATCGAGCAGCCCTGCGAGGTTTACACGCGCGTAGTAGGATATTTGCGACCGGTGTCCCAGTTCAATTTGGGCAAACAGCAGGAATTCAAGGAGCGGAAAGAGTTTAAGATCAAAGCGTCATCGCTAATTTAATCAAATATATTTAACCATTTATGGAAAACAATATTTGCCACGATTGTAAAAAAAAGATCGAAATCAACCAGGATCAGGAAATATTGAACGGCCAGCTGTTGAAATACGTTCTACCCGACGGCAAAGAGAAATTCATTTTCAAATGCTCCGAGTGTTTTGCCAAAAACAAAAGCCTGACCAACTACCAGGAAGCCGAGGTTTATTCCCGGGTGGTCGGTTATCTCCGTCCGGTGGCCCAGTTCAATTTGGGCAAACAGCAGGAGTACAAGGAGCGAAAAGAGTACAAAATCAAAAAGGGAATGGAGGCGTAAGGTTCGCCAGATTCTTTTAAAAGTCCCGGATAAAGCCGGGGCTTTTGTTATCTTGACAAAATCAATAAATTATGATATAATTATGTTGTTTAATAATTAGCTATAGGGGTGCATAAAGATGAATGCTGGTTATGAAAGAAATACGGTTATGGTAAATCTGAGCATGGACATGATGAACGTTGAGGACGTCGTGGTCCTTGTCTGGGGAGCGATGGCCCTTAATGACCGCCAGGTATCGGTGGCTTGGGAAATGGCCGAGGCGCTGGCTAAAGCCGGGGGAGAGGGTTCGGAGATATCGGAAGATAAGTTTTTTGAAGTAATCGAGCCATTCATGAAAGAAATTGCGGCTCTCGATGACCATCTTTCGGATTTTGGGCTTAACCGGGTTTTAGCGGTCCTCTATGAAGGACTGATCATCCAAATGGAAGAAGACTTGGGCAACAGTAAGGAAGAATTGTTGTCCGAGGCCAAGACCAGATATTCCGGGTTCGAGTGGGAATTCCATCCGCCTTGGGAATGCCCGGTCGGGCAAAAGTAAAAATGATCCTCAAAAAGGGTCATTCTTTTTATCCAAAACAGGGGATTTGAAAATTTTTTTAATGGCAGGTAGACTAAGCGTACTAATTAAAATTTATGAAAATCTTGGCGATTCAAAAAATTACATTGATCGATTATCCTGGACGTGTGGCGGCTACGGTATTTTTGGCCGGTTGTAATTTCCGCTGTCCGTGGTGTTATTCCAAAGAATTGGTTCTGCCCGAGCTTATCGCCGCGGCACCGGAAATTCCGGAAACCAAACTTTTGGATTTTCTGGAAGGAAAGAAAGGTTATCTTGAGGGAGTGGTTCTTTGCGGAGGCGAGCCGACGGTTAATCCGGGACTTCCTGTGTTTATTAAAAAAATCAAGGAAATGGGTTTTTTGGTGAAGCTGGATACCAACGGCAGTAATCCGGAAATGATGGAGGGATTGATCAAAGACAAATTGGTCGATTACGTTGCCATGGACATTAAACTGCCCAAAGAACGTTATAACCAGGTTTTCCACAGTTTAATCCCAACGGAAAACATCCAGAAAAGCATCGATATTTTAAAAAATTCGGGGATTGATTTTGAATTTCGCACCACGGTTGTGCCAAGCGTCCATTCCGAAGAGGATTTGGTGATGATGGCTGAATGGATAGGGGGCCAATCGATAAGTTCAGGATTAAAAGGGAAGAAGCCCAAATATTTTTTGCAAAACTTTCGAGCCGAACGCAATATCGATCCGGCTTACGGGAAGATCAAACCGTACAACGACGAATTCTTTTCGCGGGTCTGCGAAAAAATCGCCGACCGCTTTTCCGTTTGCAAAACGCGTTAAGAAAAATCGCAATAAAATCGGCAAAGAAAAAAGGGCTCAAAAGTCCCTTTTATTTATTGTAATCCATCCACGCAACGGTGGTTTTGATATCGAGTTCGCCGTCGCAACAGGTCAGAAGCATGACATTTTGTTGTCCGCCTAGCGTAATCATGCCTTGCATGAAGGCCAATGCTTGCTCTGGCTGATAGCGCTTGATATTCCCTTCTTCCATGATAATTTCCCATTTGTTGCCCATTTTTTGGGCAATCATATATTCGCTTCTGTTCGGAATGGATATCACCTTTAGTGTCTTTATAATCTAAAATCCTCAATTGTCAAAGGATGAGCTTGTCAAAATGGGCTGAGCGTGCTTAAAAAGAACTAAATATTGGAGGATGGAAGCGAAATGGCGGGTTCAAAAATTTTTCTATATTCTTGTTTCGCGGTTTGTGCCGGAACATTAGCCGCTTCATTTTTTAAAACGATTTCGTCGGTTGTTTTGTTTTATTGGGTTATCGCGATTTTTTTGGTTTTATTCTCTATCCTGGCCAAAAAGTCGGCGTTGGCTGTGGCCGCGGTATTTTTAATCTTTTTTGCTGTCGGCTTTTGGCGTTTTGAAACAATTTGGGATACTATGCTGGCCGATGAGTCGCGGTTTCCGAATGGCCGTGAATTGGAATTCAGTGGAACAGTTGCCGATGAGGTCAAAACCGGGGAAAACCAAAAAATCACCGTGAAACCCGACCTTTGGCCGGGCCGGATATTGATATCGGCGGACCTTTATCCGGAATATCGCTACGGAGACCGATTAAGAATTTCCGGATCATTGCAGGAGCCGCCGGTGTTCGATGGCTTTGATTATAAGATCTATCTGGCCAAAAGCGGTATTTATTCGGTAATGAACGGGCCCAAGATCAAGCGTTTAGGGGAGAACGTTGGCAGTCCTTTCTTGGCCGGCTTGTTTCGGGTCAAATCCAATTTGCGTCAAAGGTTATACGAAATCTTACCTTATCCCCATAATGCTCTTTTAGCGGGGATTCTATTCGGCGACCAGGGAGACATGCCCCGGTGTTCGACCAAAGAAATTGAGTCGGCAAAAGAGTCGCAAGAAGCCTGCCTGAAATTGACGGAAGAGTTCAATGTTTCCGGTTTGCGCCATTTAACCGCGGTTTCGGGTATGCATATCGCGATCATGGTTCCGGTTCTGACCGGTTTGGGTTTGGTTGCCGGGTTATGGCGTTCCCAAGCCGGGGCTTTCGCGATCGTTATTGTTTGGTTGTTCATCGCCGCGATCGGCTTGCCCGCTTCGGCGGTCCGGGCCGGGGTAATGGGCACGTTGATGATGGCCGTCCAAACGCTCGGCCGGCCGGCCAACGGTTCCCGATTGGTCATCCTGGCAGCGGTATTGATGGTGCTGCAAAATCCATTACTTTTGCGTTTTGATGTTGGGTTCCAGCTGTCTTTTTTGGCGGTGATGGGAATGATATACCTGTCTCCGGTTTTTTCCGGATTGTTGGGTTTTTTGCCCGACTGGGCCGGAGAGTTAAGAAGTGTTCTGGGCCAGACGCTGGCGGCCCAGGTTTTCACCTTGCCGATCCTGATCTTTAATTTCGGATACATCTCTCTTTACGCGCCGCTGGCCAATATTTTGGCCGTGCCGATAATTTCCGTTCTTACTCTGCTTGGTTTTTTATTGGCGGCAGCCGGCTTGGTTTCCGGCGGTCTTTCCTGGATCATTTCCTTACCAACCTGGTTGTTGGTTGATTATTTGTTGAGAATAACCAAAATCGTTTCCCATCTGCCTTATGCCGCGCTGAATTTCCATATCCATTGGCTGATCTTGGTTCTTTTTTACGTTTTGCTTTGGGTTCTCGTTTTGCGTCTCAATGTCTGGAGGCGGGTCCGTTTCCTTGGTTTTTGAATTTTCCGGTTTGCTTCCAACGGCATTGGAAGCCAAAAAAACCGTACTTTGAAAAAAAAAATTCCATTGTGTTATAATGTCGTAATGGATAAGGTTTGGTTGGTTTCGGTGAACATGGGTTACGGGCATCAAAGGAGCGCTTATCCGCTTAAGTCTTTGGCGTACAAAGGGGAAGTGATTAACGCCAACGATTATAATGGGATTCCGGATAGCGACAAGAAGATCTGGAGGCAAAGCCAGGCTTTCTATGAAGCGATCTCGCGTTTCAAAATGGCGCCGTTCGTAGGCGACCTCGCGTTCTCGCTCTACGATAAAATGCAGAAGATAACCAACTTGTATCCCAAGCACGATATGTCGCGGCCCAATATCGCCGTGCGCGAGATGTATATGCTTCTGAAGCGAGGCTGGGGCAAGGATCTGATCAGGCGGCTGGCCAGAAAGAAAATGCCGCTGCTTACGACGTTTTACGCCCCGGCGTTCATGGCCGAATACCACGATTATCCCGAGGATATTTATACGGTCGTTTGTGATACCGATATTTCCCGCGCCTGGGTGCCGTTGGATCCGATAGCCAGCCGCATTAAATTTTTTGCTCCCAACGAACGGGTCTATGAAAGGCTGAGACTGTACGGGGTGAAAAAAAAGAACATCTATCTTTCCGGATTTCCTTTGCCTAGCGACAATATTACCGCCGAAGAGGGCGTCAAAGCCTGGAAGCTTGACGTTTTGGCATATGATTTGCGCCACCGCCTGGTCAACCTCGATCCCAAGAAGAAGTATTTCGACCGGTATAAAATCCTGGTCGAAAAAAAGCTTGGCACTCTTCCCAAAACAAGCAATCATCCCTTAACGATTCTTTTTTCCGTTGGCGGGGCGGGGGCCCAGAAAGAATTGGGAGTGCGCGCGATGGCGTCGTTGGCGGAGAAAATCAAGAATGAGGAAATCAGGATCATTTTGTCCGCCGGGGTCAAGGAAAATCTCAAAGACTATTTCGAAGAAAAGATCAAAAGCCTGCATCTTGGCGTTAACGGAGGAGCCACGGTGCTTTACGAAAAAAACCTCGATGCTTATTTCGCGAAATTCAATTCCACGTTGAGAACCACCGATATTCTTTGGACCAAGCCCAGCGAGTTGTCATTTTACGCGGGCCTTGGCTTGCCCATTCTTATTGCTCCGTCCATCGGGTCGCATGAGGATTTCAACCGCCGCTGGCTGGTCAAGTCCGGATTTGGTTTGGGCCAGGAAAATCCCGATTACATCAATCAATGGCTTTTTGACTGGTTGGATCTTGGATATCTGGCCGAAGCGGCCATGGAAGGGTTTGTGGAGGGGGAGAAGCTCGGGGTTTTGAATATTAAACGGGTGATCTTCCAAGATAAAGAAAATCAGGAATAATTGATGATCAATTGGCTTTTAGTCTCCATCGGAGCGTATTTTTTACTGGCTATCGTCTCGCTGGTGGATAAATTCCTTTTGGGCGGATCGCTTTCCAACCCAAAAGTATATGCTTTTTACGTCGGGGTTTTGGGTTCCCTGGCGTTTTTGTTGATACCGTTGGGTTTTTTTGTTCTACCCGCCAGCCTTTTTGTTCTCGCGGCGGCCTTGCTTTCCGGTTCCTGCCAGATAATGGGGATTTATTTCTATTTTGATTCGCTGAAGAAATTCGAAACTTCGCGCATTATTCCGGCCATCGGGGGGTTGCAGCCGCTTTTTGCTTTCGCGCTGATTTGGTTTTTCGGCGGGGGCCGGGAAACGCTTGACGCTTGGCAGGCAACCGCCTTCATTTTAATGGTTGCCGGCAGTGTGGCGATCGTTTTTGATCCGAAAGCCTGGAGTTTTAAAAGCGCGAAATTTGGCGCTTTGGCCGCTTTTCTTTTCGCGCTCGCGGTGGTCTTGGCCAAATTCGTTTATAGCGACCTGCCGTTTTTTCCCGGCTTCATTTTAATATCCATCGGTTCGGTGTTCACTTCTTTGCTCTTTTTGGTTTCCAAAGAGGTGAGAAAAGAGGCGTTCTTGGTAAAAGACCTGGAGCGAAAAGCCAAGACAACCACTCTTTTCTTTTCCAATCAGGTTCTTGGCGCTTCGGCCTTTGTTTTGCAAAGCTACGCGGTTTCTTTAGCGCCCTTCGCCCTCGTGGCCATGATCAATGCTTTGGCCGGAGTCCAATACATTTTTCTTTTTTTGTTTTCGACGCTCATCTCCGTTTACTTCCCGAAATTGATCAAAGAAAATATTTCCCGCCACGCGATCCTGCAAAAGTGCGCGGCCATTATTTTAATCGCCTCGGGTTTGTTGGTTTTTGCCCTTAAGTGATTTTTTGAAAAACCAATTTTTGGGATGTACATTCGATCGATTGTTGACGTGATGATTTGCGGGTTATATAATTAAATCAGAAATAAAAAGTCTCAGTATTGTTTTAATAAAAAAAGCAATAAATAAAGCAGTAAAAAAGTAAAACTATGAGAAAAGCATCTTTCAAAAAAAGTTATGTGTTGTTAGCCACGGTACTTTTGGCGGTCTGTGGTTTTTTTGTTTACCGGTTTGCCCAAGCACATACCTCAGGGGATCCTGTAACGGGTTTGGATGTTCCAACTAATGTACTGCAATTGGGAGAAACAACTACCCGAACGGCAGCAACAACCGAACCTGGCGCGAGTGATTGGACATCAAGCGCATCATCAACAGTGGCAACGATCGATGCGGTCACGGGGGTCGTAGCAGCCATAGGGGCAGGTACGACAACAATTGCTTATGCAACTTCAACCGACGGTGACCTGAATTCAACAACAGTCACGGTTTACGCCGCCGCAACGATAGATAATCCGGCAATCGGAACCGTCCAAGTTGGTGAAGGTGATGTAACACCGACCGACTTTACAGC
>Ga0114951_10006407_pt1 | contig 10411 bp, 11 predicted proteins | sample AM7aDNAmetaG_FD_88677 | JGI IMG/M metagenome (GOLD analysis project Ga0114951, IMG submission 88677) | Freshwater microbial communities from Finland to study Microbial Dark Matter (Phase II) - AM7a DNA metaG | ecosystem: Environmental > Aquatic > Freshwater > Lake | place: Finland: Lake Alinen...
AAGTTCAATCTGCCCTTCGCCCTGGTATCGGATACTGACAAATCTATTCTTAATGCCTATGGGGTTTGGGGAGAGAAAAAATTCATAGGCAAAAAATTTATGGGCATTTTGCGGACAACTTTTATTATCGATGAAAAGGGACTGATTTCCAATATCATTGACAAGGTGAATACCAAGGATCATGCAAAACAAATTCTGGAAGAGATGGAAAAATGATGTCATTTCTCCATTTTTGCATGTTTTCTGCATCTATATTACCAGCTAATCAAAATTTGAAATGGAAAAAGATAATTCAATCCAGAAAGAAAAACAAAAAGCATTGCAGCTCACTATCGAGAAATTAGAGAAGAGCTACGGCAAAGGCACGATCATGCGGATGGGTGGAGATGCTATCGAGGATATCCCGACTATCCCCTCAGGCTCCATCGGTATAGATGTTGCAACAGGGGTTGGAGGTTATCCGAAAGGCCGGGTTATCGAGATTTTCGGACCTGAATCATCGGGTAAAACAACTCTTGCGCTTCATGCCATCGCAGAATCGCAAAAAGAAGGCGGAATCGCCGCTTTTATTGATGCTGAGCATGCTTTTGACCGCTATTATGCCGAAAAGCTGGGGGTAGATGTGGTTAACCTTCTTGTTTCGCAACCTGACAACGGTGAGCAGGCTCTCGAAATTGCTGATCATCTGATCCGCTCCGGAGCTATCGACATCGTCGTTATTGACTCCGTGGCAGCCTTAACTCCCAAATCCGAAATTGAAGGCGAAATGGGTGACTCAAAAATGGGCCTTCAGGCACGCCTTATGTCGCAGGCTCTGAGAAAACTGACGGGTAGTATCAGTAAAACAAAAACCTGTGTCATTTTCATCAATCAGCTCCGTGAAAAAATCGGCGTGATGTTTGGTAACCCTGAAACCACCACCGGCGGTAATGCCCTGAAATTTTATGCCTCCATGAGGATCGATGTAAGAAAGATCGGCCAGATCAAGGATGGTGAAGAAATGACCGGAAGCCGCACCCGCGTGAAAATCGTAAAAAATAAGGTCGCTCCGCCATTTAAAAAGGCCGAGTTCGATATGGTTTACGGCGCCGGGATATCACGTATCGGCGAAATCGTTGACCTGGGGGTCGACCTGAATATCATTAAGAAATCAGGATCATGGTTCTCTTATGGAGACACCAAACTTGGCCAGGGACGGGATTCAGTAAAATCACTTCTTGAGGACAATCTGGAACTCACTCAGGAATTAACAGTTAAAATCAAAGAAGCTCTTAAAAATGCTAAAATTTAATAAAGGAGCCGTCCTCCCGACGGCTCTTTTCTTTTTACTTCTCCTGCCACCGGTTTTTAACTCCTGCAAGAACAGCAGTAAAAAGGACAATAATAAAGGAGATGCAGCAGCGGTAGCGGCCCAAACGGATTCTTCAAATCTTCTGGTTCTCGATAAACTGATCAGGGAAAACCCTAAAAGCCCTGATCTTTTTGCCAAGCGAGCTAAATTTTATGCCGATAAGAAGAATTATACACAGGCCCTCACCGATGTAACCATCGCTCTCAAGCTTGATTCCCTGAAACCTTCGTATTATATCGATCAGGCTGAATATTATATCTTTAATGGCGAAACCACCAGTGCAAAAAAAGGATTGAGCCTCTGTCTGAAAAAATTCCCGAACAATACGGATGTCATGCTCAAACTGGCGGAGATCCACCTTTACCTGAAAGAATATGGCCAGGCAAAACTAATCCTCAAGGACGTTATGCCCATCAATCACGACCTGCCCCAGCTTTACTTTCTTCAGGGTTTGATAGCGCTCGAGAACAGTGATACTTTGGGAGCTGTGCGCAATTTTCAGGTGAGTATCGACAAGGATCCGAATTATTATGCCGCTTACATACAGTCCGGTAAAATATATTCAAACCAGGGCAATCAACTGGCTATTCAATATCTGAAATCTGCTATCGACCTGCAGCCTAAGATGTATGAAGCACATTATCTCCTCGGAATGTTTTACCAGGAACATAATATGCTGGAAGATGCGCATCAGGAATACGAATTCATCAGTACGAAGATCGACAGTACCCTGCCCGACCCTTATTATAACAGAGGGTATATCGAAATGGTTTATAAAAGAAATTTTGCCGAAGCTGAAAAGTGGTTCAGCAAGGCTATATACTGGAATCCCAAATATGCCGATGCCTGGTATAACCGGGGATTCAGCTATGAACTCGATGGCCAGTTATCAAAAGCAAAGACTGATTACCAGAAAGCCATGGAGCTCGAGCCGAATTTTCCGCTGGCCATTAAAGGCCTGAACAGAATTGTAGATGGAAAACCATTAAAAAACAAATAACCATGAAAATGTTGATCAGGTTGATCCGGTTGATCCCATTATTATTGGTCGTTACAGTCATCGGCTGTAAAAAACAATCTCAAATCGGTTATCGGCCCGAAAATGCACGTTTGACATCGGACCATATGACCCCTGAAGTCCTCTGGTCGCTTGGCCGGATCAGCAATGTTCAGCTCTCCCCCGACAAGACTCAGATCCTTTTTGGCATTACTTACTATAATATCCAGAAGAATAAAGGATTCCGCGACCTGTATGTCCTTCCTGTCAGCGGGGGCCCTACTAAGGCAATTACCAATACAGCAGTCAATGAGAATGGCGAAGTCTGGAGGCCTGACGGGCAAAAAATCGGGTTCCTCAGTAGTGAATCCGGAAGCATGCAGCTTTGGGAAATGAATCCCGACGGATCAAGAAGAAGAAGAATCTCAGATATCGCCGATGGCATATCAGGGTTTAACTATTCACCTGATCAAAAGCATATTGCATTCATCAAGGAGGTCAAGGTGAAGGCAAACCTAAAAGACAAATACCCCGACCTTACCAAAGCGAATGCCCGTGCTTACGACGACATTATGTATCGCCATTGGGATGAGTGGACCGAATCATTTACGCATGTATTTATTGCCCAGGTAATTAAAGGCAAGCTAGAATCAGTGGTCGATATTATGGATGGACAACCATGGGAATCTCCTTTAAAACCGAATGGAGGAATGGAGCAAATCACCTGGTCGCCCGACGGGAATAAGCTGATTTATACCTGCAGAAAAAAGTTCGGGAAAGATTACGCGCTCTCCACAAATTCCGACCTTTTCCAATATGATGTTAATTCCGGATCCACAACCAACCTCACGGAAGGGATGATGGGCTATGATATTAACCCGGTTTTCTCGCCAAATGGCAGATATCTTGCCTGGGAAAGCATGGAAAGGGAAGGTTATGAAGCTGATAAAAGCAGGCTTTTCTTAATGGATGTGCAGACGGGTACCCGGACAGATGTTACGACTCAGTTCGATCAGAATGTCGCTGGCCTGGCATGGACGGATGATAACAAGTCGATCTACTTTATTTCGGACTATCAGGCGACCGATGAAATCTACCGCTATAATATTGATGCCAAAGACATCTCCAAGATTACCACGGGAATTCATGATTACAACCTTGTTCTTCCGGCAGGAAACCGTCTGATTGCTGTTCGTCAGTCGATGTCGAAACCGGATGAGATATACCGGGTAGATCCCACCTCGGGCGAAGCTGAAGAGATTTCATTCGTGAACAAGCCGCTGCTTGATCAGCTGTCTATCGGGCGTGTTGAATCGAGATGGGTTAGAACCACCGACCAGAAAAGCATGAAAGTCTGGGTCATTTATCCTCCCGGATTTGATGCCTCCAAAAAATATCCGACCCTCTTGTTTTGTGAAGGCGGACCCCAAAGTACTGTCAACCAATTCTGGTCGTATCGCTGGAATTTCCAAATGATGGCCGCGAAAGGATATATCATTGTCGCTCCAAACCGTCGTGGGTTGCCAGGGTTTGGAAAGGAATGGCTCGAAGAGATTTCAGGAGATTATGGCGGGCAAAATATGCTCGACTATTTCTCTGCCATCGATACTGTGGCGGCAGAACCTTATGTGGATAAAAACAGGCTCGGCGCGGTTGGCGCCTCCTATGGCGGCTTCAGCGTTTATTGGCTGGCAGGGCATCATCAGGGCAGATTCAAGGCCTTCATTGCCCATGATGGTATGTTTAACCTGGAAGCAAATTATCTTGAAACCGAGGAAATGTGGTTCGCAAACTGGGATATGGGCGGTCCATACTGGGACAGCACAAACATCGTTGCCCAGAGAAGCTTTGCCAACTCACCGCATAAATTTGTCGATAAATGGGATACTCCGATTCTCATAATTCATGGAGAGAAAGACTACAGGATATCCTATACGCAAGGATTGCAAGCCTTTGATGCGGCACGGTTGAGAAATATTCCCGCTCGCCTGCTGATATTCCCCGAAGAAAACCACTGGGTACTATCTGCACAGAATGGAATTCTATGGCAACGTGAGTTTTTTGACTGGCTCGATAAATATCTGAAACCAACACCTTAGGACTCGCTCAGACTATCCAGAAAATCGACCAAAGGTTTAGGGAAAGGATATTCCACGATATTCCGGCCCGACACCCACAACAAGCTCTTATTGCCAATGCTGGCTTTGGATACTGTGGTAACTGCATAAAACCTGATATCCAGTTTAGCATGCGTTAAAACATGCTTGATCCTTCGTATTTCGGATAGGTTGTCTGCCTTAATACCATAAACCGACTGACATTCTGCAGCTATTGAAGCAGGTTCCAAATCACCGGCAATCATGGGAAGCTCGTATAGTCCGTTCCAAATCCCTTTGCCCGTACGTTTTTGAATTACAATTTCTTCGCCCTGCATGACCAGCAAATAGTTCATCACAGAGGCTGATTTCTTGATGGCAGGCGATTTCACCGGCAATTCGCCCTGGATTTTCAACTCACAGGCGCGGCACAGGTTAATTAATGGACAAATAGTGCATTCTGGTGATCTGGGTTTGCAAACAGTGGCTCCAAGGTCCATAAGCGCCTCATTGAAGTCACCCGGCCTTTGGCGGCTGATCAGCTCCTGGGCCAACCTTTTGAAGAGGACCTGACCCTTAGTTGAGTCGATAGCTGTTTTATCAGCAATGACGCGGCTTAACACACGATAGACATTTCCATCGACTGCAGCATGTACCTGGCCAAAGCAAATTGAAGCAATGCAGGAGGCGGTATAATCACCAATACCCTTTAATTTCCTTATCATTTCGAAATCAGAAGGGAATATTCCACCATGGTTTTCCACAATAAACCGGGCAGTAAAGAGCATGTTTCTCGCCCTGGAATAATAACCAAGCCCCTGCCACAAGCGGAGAACCTCATCCTCGCCGGCAGCCGCAAGGGAATGAAGATCAGGGAAACGCCCGACAAACCGAAGGAAATAGCCAGTACCCTGCTCGATACGTGTTTGCTGGAAAATTATTTCGGAAACCCAGATAATATAAGGATCACGGCTTCCTCTCCAGGGCAATGTGCGGGCATGCCGGTCGTACCAGAGGAGTAATGGAGATGCAATATCCAATTATCTCGGAGATTTATTGATTAATATACAATGTGTTACAAGTAATTCTGTTCGATTCATCCCCCGGCAGATACCCTTTAAAGTGACACTGTCGCCAGCGGTAATTTGCATAGGCTTGTCGTAAATGGATTTTCTTAATTCGCACTTGATCACGCACATATCCTGACCAAGCATCACATAATCTTTATCGGAAGCTGCAACACGACCCTCAAGAATGATCACTTTCCCTGATAATTTCATGGGTGCACCTGTGGGATCGGAGGTAAATTCACGGAACAGTTCGATGGCGGTAAAATTTCCTTCGGGCAAAGCGGTCTGGAGATTTTTATATGGTGGGAAAACAAACCAGGCAGCCGCTGCGATCAGCAGGATCAGCAAGACAACCAGCCAGATCCGGAGGCGCCGAAAGAACTTCTTCATTTCCCGGAAGGTTTTTTAAACGGTTCGTAGGTTATCTTGACATCTATAGGAATTTCCTTTGCCACCTTGTCGATAACAATATTTGGGATCTCAATCTTATAGGTTTCCAGTTTTATAACAAACCTGGATGTTGCCTTGATTTCATTGCCCGACCTTTGTAAAACCCCCTCTTCACTCACTCTTGATGTAATTCCATGAATGGTAAGATCGCCCTCCACAATGACTTTGTAATCGACCCCCGGAACCAACTTGAGCGGATCAAAATTTACGATCCTGCCTTTAAATGTTGCTTTCGGAAATTTCTCCGACTCCACATAGTTTTCATTAAAATGTTCTTCAGCCAGCGGAAGTGTAAATTTAAACGACTTCATCAGCAGGGTGAAAGCCATCTCACCGGTTTTCGTATTCAGGATCGACCCGGTTTGGTAATTATTCGCATCGATGTCGATAATATCAGTATGCGAAATAAAATAGATATGGCCGGTTCGTGTAAACCAAAGTGTATCCTGTGACTGCGCCGACAGGAAAAACAGGCAAAGAGCAAAAGTTACGGTAATCGCTTTCATTTCTTCTTTCTGATTACGGTAAATACACGCGATATATTGAAACCCACATGCAGTCCGTTTGTTTTCCAGGAGCCGGTGGTTTCGCCAATAAATCCATTTTCCAATATCTGAAATGAATTGCTCACAAACACCTGAAAAACATGGCTGCCGGTTTCTATGTCCAGTCCGATGCTCAGCGGATTGTATCTTTTAGGTCCGGTGAGCTGGTTCCTATCCTTCAGCCAAAAATATTCGCACGAGATGGCTGCCCTCTTTGAAAATTTCATTCTTCCTCCCACTCCCATGGCAAAAATCCGGTTGGGGTCCAGCGGAGTGGCAACCATATTCCGATGGACAAAGGTGGGACTCAGCTGAATACTTAACCACGGGGCAAATTTTCGGGCAACCAGGAGCTGCGCCACAAATGATCTGCGGTGTACCGCATCAACTACCCACGTGGGATCCGGATAATCCTTCGTGGTGGTTATGGCTGCCAGATACAACGATGCACTAACCGGCAAGGCCCATTTACCTTTCATCTGTCTAATTGGGCTGAACTTAACAAATCCATTAAATTGCTCGTCCACGGTTGCGCGGCCCAAACCCACTTCCATCCAATTAGTTATGCCATATTCAAGGCTGACATGTGAGCTCGACTCATCTAATCCAAAAAACTTTTTAAATCCACTGTTCATTAATCCAAAACGATGGGCGACATGCAGTTCAAGATCCCCGGCGCGCATGCGTTCAATGGAATGACAATTGATTACCCTGGTTGATTTAAAAGTGGCATCTACCGGGATTCTCACAGGCTTGATTGCCGAATCGAGCATCTCCAGAAGGTCATTCTGAGCCCGTAATGGAGCGAAGGCCATCACCATACCCAGAATAAGGAACCAATGGATTTTCATTCTCCTCATCTGTGTGACTTTCCCTCCCAAAAGAGGCTGAAAATCTCATCCTCCGTCAGAAATTTATTGAATATCCGTATTTCATCAAGATAACCTCTGAAGAGCAACGTATCCATAATATGATAGTTGTAAGGCCTTCCCAGATAGAGTAAATCAGTGAGTGGATGCAAACGCCATGGTCTGGATACGGTATCAGGCATATAACCGTCGATATAAAGCCGGGGCGGGTTAATGGTATCCCCAATTTCAAGATACAGATGATGCCAGAAGTAAAAATCCATCTGATTGCGCCAATACCATCTGGAGGTATCCTGCTGCATGAAAACGCTGAATCTTGGCATCGTAGCCGTGGTGATCGCATCAAGTCCGGCAGCAAACTGGCCCAGGCCATAATCGAACAGGTACGACCGGCTGTAATTGGGCATGGGCAGAAACCAGAGTGAAATGGCCAGGGAATCATATACACCGATCAATCCTGAAAGATAATCATGCACTCCATCAAGCACCACTGCCGCACTGTCGAGCCGGTTATGGTCCCTGCCTCTTTCAATATCACCCCAGAACCTCAGAGGATCGACATGGCCGAGCTTATCATTGAAAGATGAATCCAGTGTAAACCAGGCTATCTGACCTTTGATGGCAGAATCCTGAATTATGACATGAGGGAACATATCCCGCTCATTGTCATTGACACAAGCCGACATGATCAGAAGAAGTAAAACAAATATCGACTGGATCTTTTTCACGAAATGAATAAATACTTTCTGATGACTATCAATAACTGCCTCGCATCAAAAGGCTTGAAAAGGCATTCCCTGGCTCCGGCTAAAAGCATCCGGTCTTTTAGCCCTTCATAAGAATATGCTGTATAGGCAATTATGGGCATTCGCGGCAACAAGGCATGAATTTCAGAAGTAGCCGTTATCCCATCCTTAACTGGCATCTGAATATCAGTGATGATCAAATTAATATCAAGCCCTGATTTGCAAATATTTACAGCTTCCTGCCCGTTCAGGGCCCATAAAATCTGGACCCTTGTTTTTCTAAGGGCCTCAGCCAGAAACATATAATTGAAATCAATATCCTCGGCAATCAGGAAAACAAAGGAATCCCACTCGTAACGAAGGACCTTTTGATTATAAAGATTAAGATCGAAGGACTTCTCCATAATTCTTTCCAGATATTCAATTTCTGATAAAGTTCATCCCATCGCCAACTGATATCCTGTTCAGGGCGCAAAACCCGGCATTGACCTCAATCACATATTTTGCAGGAAAATCAGATGGGATCGGCTGTTCATTCAGCGTTGCCATGTTTTCACAGATCTTAACAATCTTTTTCTCAGCATTCACATAGAGAATATCTAATGGTAAATAGGTATTCTTCATCCAGAATGAACGAAGGTCCACATCATCGAAAATAAAAAGCATTCCGCGGTTCAAATCCATCTGCCGGCGATACATCAGTCCCTGTTCGCGCTTGGCATCTGTATCTGCCACCTCGATGTCAATTTTTGTCAGGACCGTTCCATTGGCCTTTACGAAAGTCAGCTCACCCTGTCTGACGAATTGAGGCTCAGCAGAGGTTGTTTTTTCTGGTTGAATGCGTTTATTTCTCATTTGCTGCATCCCCCTCTTAGGGCTGTATACTATTGCCATTATGAAGATTACCACCAAAAGCAAAGCCAGGTAAAGCGAAGGTTTACCTTTGGTTTTCCGTTTTTTAGTGTTAGCTGCTTTTTTTGGCCGATCTTTTTCGCGAATATTAACCATATGGAAAGTTTTGTGTGAATATACCAATTTTACCTTTGTTGACGAAACAGACTAAAATGCTCTTGAAAAAAGCTCATATCGATCAAATGAACTTTCTGGGAACCGCCGGGGAGCCATTCTTGTTTGTTATCGATTTCGAAGGGTTGAACCCGATAATCTGCAAATTGGATGAGACTCCTGATTCAATCAGGATTTCAACGCCCGGATATAATCCAGGTTTCAAATCGCAACCAGTTAAGGATAGGATCAGTTTAACGAAACACCCAATGCCCTATCCTGAGTATCTTGAGGCGTTTGGTAAGGTAATGCAGCATCTCCGTCAAGGGAATTCCTATCTCGTGAACCTCACTTTTCCGACTCCGGTGGACACAGGATTAACACTGGAAGATATTTTCGAAGTGAGTGAAGCTCCATTTAAACTTCTGATTAAGAACAAATTTGTAGTTTTTTCACCGGAATCATTTATCAGAATAAGTGGTCGAAGCATCAGTTCTCATCCTATGAAAGGCACTATTGATGCAACACTACCCCATGCCCGGGAAACAATTCTGAATGATCCCAAAGAATCAGCAGAACACAATACCATAGTTGATCTGATCAGAAACGATATCAGCAAGGTTGCCGAACAGGTTGAAGTTGCGCGCTTCCGCTATTTCGATCATATTGTCACCAATGACAGTGAGTTTCTGCAAGTGAGCTCTGAGATAAGGGGATTGCTGCCTGCAGATTACAAGAAGCAGATTGGTTCCATCATCGATGCACTGTTGCCTGCAGGGAGCATTTCCGGAGCTCCTAAAAAACGCACGTTGGAGATCATCAGGGAGGCCGAAACAAAACCCCGTGGATATTATACCGGCGTTTTCGGTATTTTCGACGGGCAAAATCTGGAGAGTGCAGTGATGATAAGGTTTATCGAACAAACCGAAACCGGACTGCGTTACCGAAGCGGTGGCGGAATCACGCACATGAGCGATCCGGAAGCAGAGTATCAGGAAATGCTGGATAAGGTATATTTACAGGTGACTGGTGACAAGTGACGGGTGACAATATGAAAATACATATAACATTAACAGCTAAGGACATACACGAAGTGGAGCTCGTGGGGAAAATTGCAGTGGTCATTGATGTTCTGCGGGCTACGTCAGTCATGGTTACTGCCCTGGCGAATGGGGCCAGCTGGGTAAAAACGGTTGCTTCGATTCCGGAGGCTTTTCAGTTACGTTCGCCCGATGTGTTATTGGGAGGGGAGCGTCATGCTTTGCCAATCGAAGGATTCGAT
>Ga0114951_10006408_pt1 | contig 10411 bp, 7 predicted proteins | sample AM7aDNAmetaG_FD_88677 | JGI IMG/M metagenome (GOLD analysis project Ga0114951, IMG submission 88677) | Freshwater microbial communities from Finland to study Microbial Dark Matter (Phase II) - AM7a DNA metaG | ecosystem: Environmental > Aquatic > Freshwater > Lake | place: Finland: Lake Alinen...
CGAGTTTTTCGGTGAGCACGGCACTTTGTGCGGTGAGGGGTTGCTCCTCTAAAAATTTCGCCAGAATTGGCGCCCGCAGACCGCGAACAAGGTCGAGGCAGACGAGCCGGTCAAATGACCATTCGATGAGCGGATTTTTGCTGTGTATGAGTTGCGCATGAAGTTTCGGCGGCGTTTTTTTGAACGGTTGGTAGAGCGGGTCGCCAATGACGGTGTTTTGCCAGGACAAGGCGTTTTGCGACACCCAGGCGGCTTCGCCAAAAGTGTAACCTTTGCCCAGCGATTCCAGGAAGACAGCGATGTTGGGCGTGAATTGCAAATACGGTTCATATACGCAGCCCATCGTGCAGGTCGCGCCTTTGGCGAGCAATGGGCCGCACCAGTTGCGCGTGGTGCTGCGCAGCGTGTCGGCGCTGAAAGAATGCAGATGATAGGCAAATGCGCCGGGCATGAACTCGACCTTTGGCAGTGCGAACGGGCCGTTGGCATCGTTGGCATACCAACCGGCGTAGATGGCGATGTGGCTCATCGGAAATGATGCCGGCAAAGTGTCCCCATTGGTGTCGGTTTCAACTTCAAAACCAAGTTGCCGGCAGATTTCCGCGCCTTCGAGCAGCCATTGGTCGCCGAGGTAATAATTATTGGTCGCGGGCAGCCCGCGCGCGTCGAAATAGGCGCGCCCCCACAAACCGTTGGCTTCGGCTTCGAGCGCTTTGTCCACGAGATGCGTGGCGATTTCCGGCGTCGGGCCATCGAGCCGCGCCACCAGCAGCAGCCCATTCGTGCAGTTCAACGCGGCGCGGTTTGTGCAAAGATAAAATGGATTTGGCAGCGGCCCGGTCAGCGGAATTTTCATCTTGAGCTCCGGCAGCCAGGCGAGTTCCGAGTCCACCGAGGCCTCGTTGCGACGGAACTGGTCGCCGACAATTTTCGCCTCCAATTCATCAAGCGTGGCGACGGGTTCGATTTTCAGCGGCACGCCGTAGCACAAGACGGCGTAGCGAATTTTGGATGCGACCACATGGAATTCTGTTTGCCGTGGCAGGTGGTTGGTGGCTGGGATGGTGACTTCGCCGAATTTCCACAAGCCGGCGGCTGCGAGTTTTTCCGCCAGCGGTTTTTGCAGGAAATCTGTGAAGTCCGCTCGCGTAATGGTTTCTCCGGTGGCCAGGGCAAAACCGAAAATCTGCTGTGCCGGCACCTGTCGGGCCACCGCGTAATGTTCGGCGATGGCCTTGGATTCCGGCATCCGCGAATTATAGATGACGACCACCTCGTCGCCGCCGGCGTGCGCCAATAGCGGTGCCAGCGGCAGGCAGGCTTTTAAAATATTCCGGAAAAAATTCATGTTGTGATTTGACCGCCCGCTTGCCGCTTGGTTCGATGTTACTGGCCGAAAAGTGCTACGTGCATGCCGGGCATAGGCCGGTGATTTTCCGGATCCCAGTAACGAAACGCAGCGCTCCAGTCCCAGATGCACCAACCAAGCTGTAATTTCTCAGCCGTCCGCCGGAAGGCGGAATAAAAATTTGCCCGCGACGGCTCATCGGCCTTGGTAAAAGCGCCGAATTCGCCGAGGTGAACCGGCCGGCCGTAATAATCCGACCACGCGCGGACATCGTTCAAAAGGTCGGTGAATGCCAGTGCGCTGCTGGGATTTTTGTCCGCCGGCAGCGTGTTGTATTTTTTGATCCAGTCCCGCACCCACGGTTTTAAATTCAGGCTGGCGTCCGGCACGAGCGGCTGCGCGGGCGGACCGGGGAAAATGATGCCAGTCACCGGCGTGAGTCCGCCCGTCCAAGTCGCACCTTGGTGCGTGAAATAAAACGGCTCGTAGCAATGAACCGAAACAATGACGTTATCGTCCGGCGGCAGAACCAGATTCTTCAATTCCGTGATGCTGCCCCAGCCGCCCGGCTCGACGAAAAGAGTCCGCTTCGGATTGGTCTGGCGAATCTGCGCGATGGCGCGGGTGTAAATCGGATTCATCAAAGCTGTTGTGGCTTTGTCATGCGGCTCGTTGTCCAGTTCGAACGCCAGCGTGTTGGGATGGTTTTTGTAGTGCGCCGCGACCTGCTGCCAGATTTTTAAAAATTCTTCCGCAGTGGCGTCAGGATCTTTGTCCAGCTCGTTAAAATGATGGATGTTGATCATCACCGCCAGATGGTTGTTGAGTGCGTTGGTCACGACGAAATCCGCGCGCGCAAAGATTGCCGGCGACAGCTTGAATTCCGGCGCCGGCCCAACGTAATGATGCCAGCCGACTGGCACGCGCACATGGTCGAAGCCTTCGCGCTTCATGGCGGCAAGTTCGTCTGCCGAAACGGTGACACCCCAATCCTGTCCGGGCGGCACTTCGAGATAATTGCCGAGGTTCACGCCGTGTTGAAAAAGACTTGCCGCGCGATACGCCGGTGAGTCGTGATTTTTCAGCGGTTGCAGCTCTGGTGGATTAGTCGGTGTGAACACCATCTTGTTTGCGGAATGCGCCAGCAACCCCCCGCCGAGAAAAATTACCGCGATGAAAATGCAGGTGAGTCTTTTCATTTGATTGCCCTTATTTTCAGTCCGTCCCAAGCGAGTGTGATGCCTGCCGGCAATTCTGCCTGCGCCTTGTCGTGGTCGTAGTCGTGTGTGAGATGCGTGAAAAACGTCTGTGCTGCGTTGATGCGCCGTGCTGCCGTGAGCGCCTCGTCGAGGCACATGTGCGTCGGATGCGGCTTGTAGCGAAGCGCGTCCAGCACGGCGATTTCCACGCCGTGAACTTTTTCCATCGCCTCGTCGGGAATTTCTTTGCAGTCACTGAAATACGCGAGCCGCTTTTCACCGTTTTGCTCGAATAGGAATCCCGTTGTCGTCATCCGTCCGTGCGGCAAATCAAACGGCGTGATTATCAAATCGCCAATCTCGAAGGGGTCTTTGATGAGGCGTTCCTCGGGCATGAAATAGCCTTTGGGCCACGGTCCCTGGTGAAACGCGTAGATGAATACGCGCCGCAGGTGCACCATCGTCGCCTCGCTCGCATAAATCGGCAGCGTGCCGCCCCGGAGATCGCAAAAGCGCCGGCAGTCATCCATGCCGAGGATGTGGTCGGCGTGCGCGTGCGTGACCAACACGGCGTCGAGCCATTTGATTTTTTCGCGCAGGCATTGGATTCGGAAATCCGGCGGCGTGTCCACCACGAGTTTCACTTTGTCCGTGGCAACGTAAATTGCTGGGCGCGTCCGCCAGTTCTTCGGATTTGCCAGATATTCCGGCGGATAATCAACGCCGATGAGCGGCACGCCTTGGGAAGTGCCGCTGCCGAGAAATGTAAATTCAAACGCCATGTGATTTTCTTTTTGCCGAATGGCCGCATAACCGCCAAATTCACCGCGCACGAATCTAACATGTTGACGACATTGCGCATCAAAAACCTCGCCCTCGTGAGCGACCTCACGCTGGAGTTGCAGCCCGGCTGTAATGTCATTACCGGCGAGACCGGCGCGGGCAAGTCCATCATCATCGGCGCTCTGAACCTCGTCCTCGGCGAACGTGCCGACCGCACGTTAATCCGTAGCGGCGAGGAGAGTTGCTCGGTGGAGGCGGTGTTTGACGTGAGACTACTGCGCGCGCCACTGAAAAGTTTTCTGGAAGAGAACGGCTTGGAGCCATGTGAGGAAAATCAACTCGTCCTCAAACGCACGTTCACCAGCGCCGGTGCCAACCGCCAGTTTGTCAACGGTTCGGCGACTGCGCTGGCGACACTGGCCACCATCGGCGAATGGCTGGTGGATATACATGGCCCGCACGATCATCAGTCGCTGCTGCATCCGGCGAAACAACTCGCGATTCTCGACGCGTTCGGCGGTTTGGAAAAAGACCGTGAAGCATTCGGCGAACTCGTCCGTCGCCGCGCCGGGCTTCAAGCGGAAAAGTCCTCGCTCATCGTGGATGAAAATACCTACGCGCGGCAGTTGGATTTGCTTCGTTTTCAAGTTCAGGAAATTTCTACCGCGTGCCTTCAACCCGGCGAAGATGAAACGGTTGAACAAGAATTTCAGCGCGCCAGCAACGCCGCGAAGCTGCTGCAATTGAGCCAGACTGCGCTGGATGCCTTGGACGAGAACGAAACCTCGTTGCTCACACAGTCCGGTATAATCGGCCGCGTGCTGGCAGAACTTCAGCGCGTGGATGCCGGCGCGGCGAGCCTTGTCGAGTTGCACGCGCAGGCCACGGAGACGCTGCGCGAGTTACAATCGGCCGTCTCGCATTACGCGGACAAAGTGGATGTTGATCCCGCGCGGCTGGCGGAATTGGAGGAGCGGCTCAACTTATTGCACTCGCTCAAGCGCAAATACGGCGCGACGCTGGCGGAAGTCATTGCGTTCGGTGACGACGTGAAACAGAAACTGCACGCGCTCGAAAGTCGTGATACCGAACTGGCACGGCTCAACGCGGCGCTGGAAAACTTGGATGCGGAACTTTCAAGTGCGGGGAAGAAACTTTCCACCGCGCGCAAGAAAGTCATTCCGCAACTCGCCAAGGCCGTCGGCCGTCAGCTTGAAGATTTGGGTTTCAAACAGAGCAAGTTTGACGTGGCGATTTCGACCGTCCGGTGGGGCGAGGCCACGGACGAACTGAAAGGTTCAGCAACGGATCGCGGGGATGCTCGCTCCACCAGTTTAAGCGGCTTGGACGAGATTGAATTCCAATTTGCACCGAATCTGGGTGAGCCAGCCCGGTCGTTGCGAGCCATCGCTTCGTCCGGCGAAATGGCGCGCGTGATGTTGGCGTTGAAGACCGTGCTCGCAGCGGAAGATGAAATTCCGGTTCTTATTTTTGACGAAGTGGACGCCAATGTCGGTGGTGAGACAGCGAATGCGGTGGGCGAAAAGATGAAACAGATTGCCGCGAAACGGCAGGTCTTGTGCATTACGCATCTGCCGCAGGTTGCCGCGCCGGCAGACGCGCATTACGTCGTGACCAAGCTGGTAACCAATGGCCGGACTATCTCCGAGATGCAACTGCTGGATAAGAAGGCGCGGGTGACCGAGTTGGCACGGATGCTTGGCGGTCAGAGCGAGGCTGCACGGAAACACGCCGAGGCTTTGCTGAAATGAAAAAATCCCCGGCCGAAGCCGGGGATTGGATTGGTGAATTAGTTAGTTCAGGCTTTCTTGGCGGCCTTGATTTTTGCCCAGCGCGCTTTCTGTGCGGCAACAATGCGAGCTAAGCCCGCCGCGCTGATTTTCTTCCGGGTTTTTTTGGCCGGCTTGATGGCGGTTTTGGCGACGACCTTTGCCTTCACGGCGGGCGCGGCCTTGGCTTTGATTTTTGCCCAGCGCGCCTTCTGCGCGGCAGCAATGCGGGCGCGACCGGCGGCGCTGATTGTTTTCTTGGCCTTAGCCACCGGCTTGGCGGCGGCTTTAGCGGCAGGCGCGGCTTTGCCGACGCTGCTCAACGCGTGGTTGATGGAGCCAAGTCGCGCTTCGAGTTTGGATTTCTCCGCGAGCAGCGACTGACGCAGAGCAACGTATTGTTTTAGTGGATCATTATTCATAGATAACTTGGTGGTAAGTATAGGCCAAAGGTTGTTAAGAAGGCAACACTTACTTTGCTACCGAAGATTCAGGTGATAGACCGGCGTTTTAGCCAACTTAACAGACTTATAGCAGTCAAATCAACACAGCTCCAGGCAAACCAATCGCCATGCCGGTGGTAATAGGTTGGCGTGCGGCTGGTCACCAGAGGAATCTCAACCGTCAAGATGCCGCGACCATGAACATCTCCCGCTTGGTCGGCAAAAAACTGTTGCACGCGGCCACGCGCATCTATCAGGCAGGTGACGCCATTGTTCGCGCAGCGTATAAGTGGCAAGCCATTCTCCACGGCTCGGAAAACCGCAGCGGCGGCATGCTGCCATTGCTCGGCGCTCGATCCAAACCAGCCGTCATTGGTCAGGTTCACCAAAAAATCCGTGTCCTCTTGGGCTGAGTCGCGTCCCAATCCAGGGAACACGTCTTCAAAGCAGATGAGCGGTGAGACTTTAACGATCGGATGGTTTGAGGTAGCGGTCGGTTCATTGGTGCTGACCAGAGTTATTATTTGCTCTGCGCCACCGGTTGGATGGTTTATTTCAAACTGCACCACCGTGTTACCCGGCGTCCAGCCGCCGCTGATGGGCGTGAGCCATTTCAAAAACGGCAACCAATCCGCAAGCGGAACATATTCGCCAAAGATGACCAGCCGCCGTTTGTGGTAAGTCTGACGCCAGCGTCCATCCGGCGAGACGAGAAACGCGGCGTTGAAAAAGTTGGTTGTGTTCGGATGAAACTCGACGTCGTCCGCGTTCAGAATAAGCCAGACCTGGTTTGAGCGGACAAATTGATTGATGGCCTGGTAAGTTGCATCGTCCATCGGTGGCACGGCGGATTCTGGCCAGAGCAGCAGGTCGGTATGATTGGTCAAGGCAGCCTGCGATTGCGCTAGCAAGCGGGCAAAACGCATGGAATCTTCTTTCGACGACCAGATTAGAGTCTGCGGCTCGCTGGGTTGAACCAATGTGACGTGTAAGTTGCGATTCTCCACCGGGGTTCCGCTGTTCATCGCAAAAAAACCTGCGAGATAGTAAAACACCACCGCGCACATGGGCAAGGCCATCTCCGCCTGCCAGACGAAACGCCGGGCGGGATTTTTTAAAACCATTTGCACGGCGGAAAACAGCGCCAGCGAAAACCACGCCACAAGAAATGACACGCCGTAAACTCCCGTGACGGCGGCGATCTGGATGAGTGGGGTTAGTTTGAACTGGGACACACCGAGATCATTCCACGGGAATCCTGTGAATAGCCAGCCGCGTAGAAATTCAAGCGCCACCCAAGCTGTTGCGCCGGTGAGCGACCAAAAAAATCGGCCCGACCAGTTGGAATTTTCCCACTTGAATCGCGCGACCAACCAAGTCCACACCGCGGGGAAAATTGCGAGATAGGCGCACAATGAAATCCAGCCGAGAATTGGGAAACCGGCTACCGGCATATTCAACAACCAGTAAAGTGACGCCAACCAGAACGCCAGCCCTGCAACATAGCCCGCCCGAAAAGCATCCATGTGCAACTTACCTTGCCGGGCGGCATAAATCATCAGCGCCGGGGCAATCCACGCGAAACCAGCAAGGTTGAATTTCGGGAATGCACTTGCCAATAGAAGTCCGGCGAAAATAGCGACCAGATAGCCGCTGCGCCAGAATAGTTCCGTGCAAAAACTTTTGGCGACGGCGGCAGCGGAAAAGTCATCGCAAAATGTCGCGCCGAGTTGAGTGCAATTTGCAGCCTCGCGCAAAACGCGGCGGCTGGCATTAACGACGACCGCCTGTCGCGCTCCGCGCCAGACAGCAAAATCAGCGGAGGAATTTCCAGCGTAATCGAAGCCGCGCGCGCCAAATTTTTCCGTGAGCGCGCGGAGTTTATTTTCGCTGCGGAGATTCGTTTTGCCGTCGCTGGCGAAAACTTCGTCGAATATCCCAACGTGGTCGGCAACTGGCTGCGCCATTTTCAAATCCGACGCGGTGGCGAGGATGATTTTCCGCCCGGTTTTTTTTTCCGCGCGCAGCCAGGCTAGAAATTTTTCGTGGTAGGGCAGGGTGGCGGGATCAATTTTGATACGCGCGGCCAATTCCTGCTTCAGCCAGGCACGCCCGCGCGGCCACCAGAACAAGATTTGGAAAATGGCGAGAGGATTCCTGCGCAGGAGACGTGCTAGCGACTCCCACATCAGGTCGGTGCGGAGCAGCGTGCCGTCGAGGTCAACGACGAGCGGGACGTTTGGAATATCGGCCATGTGCGTATGCTGGCGGATTCAGTTGGCCGCTGGCAAGACTTCTACTACGCTGTCGCGGTGAAATTCAGTCTGCGCAACCCATTCTGCGTCTTCAGCCTCGTGCTGCTCTGGCGCGTTCTGCTGCTCGTTTTCACCGCGCAGCCGATTCCAGCCAATGACGCATTTTTCTTTGACGGCGCGGTGGTGAACCGGCTGTTGCATGGACATTATTTTAATCCCGGCGTTGCCGAGGTGCTGCCGATTTCCGGCGGCCAAGTTTATTCCGCTTACCCGCCGTTATATCAGGGAGTGATGCTGGTCTGGATGACGGTTTTTGGAACCAGCGTGATTGCGGCCATGCTGCTGCATCTAATGCTGTTCGCTGCGTCCGGTTTCTTGACGTTGGCTATCGTAAAAAAACTTTTTCCACCGGCAACCGGATATGCACTGGCCGCCTGGCTTTTTTTTGGAATCACTTTTGGCGATCGCCCGGATGATTTGGGACACGCCTTGGGTTTGGGTTCGCTTTTCTTGGTTGCTAAGATAATTTCCGGCAATCGCAGTTGGAAAATCTTGGTCGCGTTGGCGCTGGTTTTGTGGTGCGCCCTTTATTCTTCTGTGATTGTCGGTGCGTTTTATTTTGGCGCGGGATTTTTGACGGTGATGCTGGCATGGTGGTCGGGTCGAAAGTTTGTTTTGTTTGTCCCTTTTTTTATCGCCGCAACGTTATTTGCGACCGTCACGGTTGGCATCGCCACATTGGAACCGTTATGGTGGCAGGGTTTTTTGGAGAACTCTCGGCAAACACCCATACGCACTGTCGGCCTGCATTTGCCGCATGTGATGGATCTAATCAAACTCGTGCGCACCGCGCCGGTGTTTCTGTTGGCGGCAGCGATTCTGCCCTTCCTGTTTACTTGGCGCCGACTGCTTGCGGGCGAACCATGGCGTTTTCTTCTGGCCAGCATCACGCTGGCGGGTGGCGGGATGTTGCTGGGGGCCATGACTGTGGTTGCGAGCGATTACGTTTCCTACGTGCTCTTCGTGCAGGTCATCTTGGCGGCCGGTTTGCTGACGTTGGCTGATGAGTTATTCCCCGCATTCAAACGCTGGTTGCGCCTCGCGCTTGTGGGTTGCGCCATTTTGATTTCCGTCCGGGCTGTGGGACTGACGACTTGGGGTGCAGCCTGCGCGTGGAAAAACAGCTACCGCCAAACCCATGAAATCTTGCGCTTGGAAATGGAGTCGTTTGTCAAAAACAGCGTGCCGGTCATCATCTCCTCGCCATATTTATACTGCGCACTGGAGTTTGGTGTGCAACGGCCCATCCATACGGACTGGTATTACAATCACGCCACGGCAACCGCCGAATCCGATCTCATGGCGATGGAACGCCTGCGACCGCCAAAGTTGGTGCTGACGCAGTTTGATTATTACCGCACCTTCGAGCCGCTGCTGGCACGTCTGCGCCAGCATCCTGAATTGGTATCCATTGCTCTGCGCGATCAGGCCGTTGTGCGGACGCCGGATTCAATTCCGCTGTTGCGCCGCGTGGTTCAGCATATTTCGTGGGCACCAGTGATTGTGGATTTGAACTGGAAAAATCCGCCTACGCCTTGAGCGCGCGGTCGATCAAAGATTTTTCGCGTTCATCAAAATTCAATTTCAACGCCTCGGCGCGGGCGGCTTCGGTCATCTTCTCCCACGATTTGCGGAGGGCGTTGATCATCTTTTCGTCATCGCTTTTGGCGGCGAGTGCGGCAAATTGAAATTCCAAAAACACGAGGCACAACGCGTCTTCCAGCACGCGGCATTCGCCGTCGGCGGGAAAATTCTTCTTCAGGTTCAAATCCTGCACGCGACGGATCGTTTCGTCGTCATAGCCGACCTCGCGGAGGACCGAGCCGGATTTTTCGGCATGAAATTTTTTCAGGTCGGCGCGCCATTTCAAATAGCCGGCGCGGGTCATGGGATAATTTTCACGCGGTCTTTGCCAGCGGCAGATGTGCTGGCAGCGCGCGGCCAGGCGCAACGGTTCGGAGGCGGATGGATACAGTTTCAATACCCAATTCGTTAAACGTTCGGCGTAAAGCAATTCGCGTGGCTGGCTGTTTTCCAAATTCGGGTCGCGCGAATTCTCCACGTCAAAGCGGGCGATGGCAGCGGCAAATTTTTCGTTCACACGCTGATTTTTTCCGATGTGGGGAAAATTGCAAGCCGCATGAAATTTGCAAGCCGCATGAAATTTGCAAGCCGCATGAAATCAAAAACGCGCCGCAGGTTTCAGCCTGCGACGCGCTTGGGGAGATTTAGATTTCAGTGGCAGCCGCAGCTTCCGCTGCCGCATCCGCCGCCGCCGCCGCCGGACAATTCGTCTGCTGTCGGGATGCGGCCGAGTTCGATGGTTTTGCTGACTTGCTTTTGAACGAGGTGCTGCAGTTCGTGCATTTGCTCCTGCGCGTCGAGGAAGCCGGTGGCCACGGGATTTTTTAAGAGCGCGTCGCGGTCTTTTTCAAATGCGGAGATTTCCGCCGGTTCCAGCACCGCGCCGCTGTGTTGTTTTTCCTGGAGCGCCTGGCCTTTGTTCATCAGGCTCTCGTAGGCACCGCGAGCG
>Ga0114951_10006409_pt1 | contig 10411 bp, 14 predicted proteins | sample AM7aDNAmetaG_FD_88677 | JGI IMG/M metagenome (GOLD analysis project Ga0114951, IMG submission 88677) | Freshwater microbial communities from Finland to study Microbial Dark Matter (Phase II) - AM7a DNA metaG | ecosystem: Environmental > Aquatic > Freshwater > Lake | place: Finland: Lake Alinen...
AATGCCCCTACCCCTGATACACAAAGTGACCATACCCCCAATATACAAAGTGACCCTAACATAGTAACCTTACCAAAGGGGATGTGGAAGAAGAAATAGGAGGACTAATATGACAACTAAAAAGTATGTATTGACTGGTGTTACTACAATTGTTTTAGGCAGGAAACTTTTTAAAATACAAGCCATAAGGTCTTTCAGTGATGTGAGGGTGGGGGATTTAGGTGGATATATAGAGAAAGAGTCTAACCTATCCCATGATAATAACTGTTGGGTATATGATAATGCTCATGTATATGATAATGCTAAGGTTGAGTGGCATGCTCAAATAATACAAGATGCTGAAGTGCTTGCTAACGCTCAAGTATTTGGAAATGCTGTGGTGAGTGGACATGCAAAAATATCTGGAAATGCACTTGTATGTGAGTATGCAGTTGTTATGGGTAGAGCTGAGGTATATAAGGGTGCAAAAATATATGGGAAAGCTAAGGTTGAGGGATATGCTCAAGTATATGGAGATGCCTGTGTATATCAAGACTCTAATATTAGAGGAACATCCTGTGTATATGAGAATGCTAAAATCCATGGTCATGCACAAATATCTGGTGATGCAAAGGTATATGGAGATGTACAGGTATATGATAATGCCTCTGTTTCTGGAACAGCTAGAATTTCAGATAAAGCTCAAGTATTTAGACATGCTAGTATATTTGGTAATGCAAAGGTATATGGAGATGCTAAAATACAGGGTTTTTCTCAAGTATATGATAATGCAGGGGTATATGAGAGTGCAGAGGTATACGACAATGCTCAGGTATATGGGTATGCATTAGTATTTGGAAAGGCACGAGTAGCTGATAAGGCAGAGGTGTATGGTAAAGCTAAAGTATATAGAGATGATAATATAGGTACAAAATTAAGCCCTAATTATGATACAGATAAAGATAATAAAGCCAGACCACAAGTGAGTACACAAAGTGACCCTAATATAATAACCTTACCTAAAGGAATGTGGAAGAAAAAATAGTATAAAAATATATTTTAAGTAGTAGCACTAAGCCACTATATTTACTGAGCATATTGACATTTACCATATTCTGTGATATAATCTAAGAGTAGGGTAGTTAATTAAGTAAGTTAATTGAGAGAGGGTTAGGTGATTATTATGTTAGAGAAGGATAAGAAGTATGAGTTAGTAAAAACAGATACCATAAAAGTGAGGGGAGTAAAATTGTATAGGATAAGAGCCTTAAAATCCTTCGGTGATGTAAAAGAAGGAGAGTTGGGTGGTTATATAGAAAGTGAATCTAACCTCTCTCAATATGCTAAATGTTGGGTAGGTGACAAAGCTAGAGTATATGATAATGCTAGAGTATATGGTAATGCACAGGTATTTGGAAATGCTAAGGTCTATGATAATGCCAAGGTATTTTATAATGCTCGGGTCTATGGTGATGATAAAATAGTAGATATAATCAGGTATGATTATGATACGGATATGAATAAAAGAAAAAAAATATCCAAGGGAACATAAAATGATACACTAAACCTCCCTAAAGGTACATGGAAGAAGAAATAGAATATATACAAAGAATAAAATCTATTTTTGGAGGACTAACATAATGAGTAGGAAACAAATACAAACAATATCCGAAAAGGGAGATCCCCAAGTTTACATAGCTAAAGCTGATAGAGATACCCTAGTGAGCATGTTGGTGAATGTATATAAGATGTATAGTTCTGCAGATGATTTTGAAAGTAAGTTTCTAGAATACTTAGATAAACTACATGCAGATAATAAAATACAGTCTGATGTGTATAAAAAGATAGTACCTATGATAACTGACCTAACAACTTATGCTGATGATACTGAAGAGTTGATAACTAAATTAAAGAATATGATAGAAGATTTGTAAAATAAGTTGAAATTTTAGGGGGTAGTGTTAGTATGCTACCCTCTTTTTGACGTATTATTAAGGATAATTCCAAAGGAGGATGTTTAAAAATGATTAAGGATGTTGTAACTGTGTACCAATGTGAGTGTAAAAAGAACATAATAATACTAGATGAGAATTTCCAAGGAACAGAAATTGAAAGGGAAGAGATACTTTGCCCTATATGTGGTAATGAGATGGTGGATGAGTGTAGCAGGGATATGACAATAGGTAGTGTAAGAGATGATAAAGATATATGGGATAAGGTATTATACATAAAAAATAAGGTGACTATAGATAAGAGTAAGTTAGATAAGGAATTAGTAAGTGATATTAAATTCCTTTTAGAATTGTTTGATGAGTAGGAAGGAGTACCTAAAATGATTCATAGAGTAGCTGGTTATGAGAATAGTTTAAAATGTGTTGTATTGCTTAGAGATAGTGAAGAGAAAATACTCATGTTTAAAAGTAATGATGAGTGGAGTTTTCCTACTGAAGTGGTTAGCATAGGAGATACTCCCATCAATACTTTTACTAAGATTACTCAAGAGCAACTAGGACTATCTATATATAATGTTAAGTTTTTGTTTAGTTACTTCAATGAACCCTATATAGACCTTGTGTTTAATGCTGGGAGATTTAGGGGAGATTTAGTAGTACCCTCTAATGTAACTGAGTATAAGTGGGAATATACTTGGTTTCTCGCAAATTATAATTTGACAGATGAGACTAGGAAAACACTAGATGAATATGATGCTAAATATATTACCTAGTTTTTATATACAATATCAAATAATACTTTTGGAGGTGGGTTTTCATGAAACAAATTAATATTGGTGATACACTAAGAATTATTCGTGAAGATGAGAACTCGATAGACCACAATTGCTCTGGACCTGTAGTTACTATACAAAAACTCCAAAATGATATAATTGCTTATACCCTACTAATAAATATACTAAGACCTAATTCTGATTATAAAACTCAGACCCATTCACAAGTTAGAGAAGGAGAATATGAATTGGTTGAGGATAATAGTAGTTTGATAGACCTAGAAAATGTAGAATTTGAGAAGTAGTATAGTTAGATAATGCCACTATAGTATTGACTTTTACCCTATTCTGTGATATAATCAGAGAGTAGGGTAGTTGTTATGTAGAGAGGAGATAATAAATTATGGTTACCAATTCTGAGATAGAAAAGTTTAGAATAAAGATTCAGGGTGATACCGATTTAAAGTTTAGGGAAGATGGGTATCTTAATATAATTGGGACTTCAAACTATACAGTAAATGTTAAAATGGGACAGAAGTATTATAAAGTAGGGCTTGGATCACATATAACCTATATGGTAGAGATAGAAACTGGTGATATATATGGTACATTGGGATATGATAAAGTTAATAAGTTGCACTACTATGGTAAAGTAGCTAATATGGAGGATTACTTCTGGGGAGGACATGCTCCTATGAAAGAGACCACTAGAGAACAATTTAAAAAACAACAAGAAAAAAGAGAAAAGGATAAACAACTTAAACAGGATTTCCCACTTGATGTAACTGCAAACTTGAAAGCACTTGGTGGTATGTGGAGAAAAAGGGGTTAATAAATATTAGTAAGTTAATTGAGGAGAGTGATATATCATGAAACCAAAATTAATAAAAAGTAATCCTAAGGTCATGAGCAGGTATCTACTAAAATTAATCAATGAGGTGAAAAGACCTTACTCCAAGATAGTCATACTATGTATAGGAACAGATAGAGTTACAGGGGATTGTATCGGACCTCTATTGGGAACCCTATTAGTAGAAAGCAAGATAAACTTTGAGGTAATAGGAACTTTGAGTAGTCCTGTTCATGCTATTAATTTGAATGATGTTATTAAAACTATAGATAAGGATAGTCTTATAATTGCTGTTGATGCTTGTTTTGGTTTGAATAAAGAGATAGGTGGTGTATTGGTACATGAGGGTAATATGTATCCAGGTAAGGGAATAGGGAAAACAGATATTTCACCAGTAGGAGATATATCTGTACAGGGTGTTGTGGCTAGTTATATATTCCCTGATAAAGCTTTTCAAGCCTTACAAGATGCCAATCTTAATACTGTGTACAACATAGTACAAGATTTGAGAGAGTGTTTGAAGTTGTTAGATAGTTATATAAATCACAAAAGAAAATTAAAATTTGGAGGATTAATGGAATGGCTGTGGTTTTAACAGATAGGGAGAGAATAATGCTAAGGAAACTAATATTATCAAGACAGGCTGAAAATGCCTCTGGTAGTATTAGTTTTTTGTTAAGGGTAGATTTATCCCAAGATATAAATAAAGAACCCCTAGAAGAGCAACTAAAGTGTGATTTGGGGGATTTGATATTGCAAGCAGAGTTGATTATAAAGGACTTAGGTACATTTATCCGAAAATATAAAGAGATATTATGAATTTGGGAGGATTATTGATATGGCTTTGGTTTTAACCGACAGAGAGAGGATAATGTTAAGGACACTAATATTATCAAGACAGGCTGGTAATGCCTCTGGTAGTATTAGTTTTTTATTGAGAACAGATTTATCTGAGGGTGAGAAGAGGAAAGCCCTAGAAGAGCAGCTCAAGTGTGATTTGGGGGATTTGATATTACAGACAGAGATGCTTGTAAAAGACTTGGGAATGAGTATTGATGAGGTTAGGGGTATGTCTTATGAAAGGTATGATGAATGTAAGAATGAATTTAAAACTAAAGGTAAGAGCCAGTATTTTATCTGAAAATTTACGTATTATGAATAGATTTGTGGAAACTATGGGGATGAAAAGGTCAGATAGTGATAAGCAAAAATAGTTAGAATAACCTACTGAGGAGAATCAAGGTAAATTGATTAGTGAGGTGATGGGGAGTAGGATAAGAACCTTGATAGGCTACGCTCCGCGGGCTGGAGCCGCGTGACCAAGAAGAATACGAAAAATACAATACTATAACTAATAACATTAATCCAAACAATAATGCAGTGATTCCTACTAATAACAGTAATAAGAATGATAATATCAATAATACTAACAATACCACTGATGAGAGGAGAGATGATATGATATACAAACTATTAAATCATTATACTATCAAGTCAGTCTACCTTATGAGAGAGGCTACGTGATTCTCTTAATTTAGAAAAGTGAGCATGAACCCTATAAGAGAGGTTATGTGATTCTCTTCCTTTTAATTTAGAACTGAGAATATACAAGGAAACCAATCATCCAATCAGGGAATGATTGGTTTCCTTGATTAATATAAAGAGGTGTATAGATGAACAATAACAAAGAGATTATACCTAACAAAAGTCAAGAACTAGCTCTATCCATAATGCTTATGTTCATTGAGAAGAAGCATATATTAACTACCATTAATAAAATACCTGTAAAGAGTAAGGTACTCTGTATTGCTGGTAAAGCTGGAACTGGGAAGAGTACCCTAATAAAGTTTTTATTAGATAAACTTCCCTCTAACCTTAAAGTCCTAGTTACATCCCCTACTGGTAAAGCCGCTAATGCTTTAGGGAACAAACTAAAAGATAATAATGTAGATGTGTTGACCATACATTCTAGCTTACTGCAACTAGAGGATGATTTAAGGTGTGGTGATAGAATAGAGTTTACCGTACGTGAGGAAATGGGTGGTATAAGTTTAATAATCATTGATGAAATGTCTATGGTGACTGATGAACACATGAAGGGTATAGAGAAACATAATATCCCTATTATAGCCTTAGGTGACTTTAGACAACTCCCTCCACCAATCAATAAAGATAAGAATGAGGGGATTCAAAACGTTTATATAAATAATCCGTTCATGGAGCTTGATATAGTAGAGAGACAGAAAGCCCATAACCCTATACTTAGACTAGCCGACTTTATATGCAATGTTGAGGTAAAGAGGAGTTTATTTTATGCTTTAATGGGTTCATACGATAAGGATAAGTATACTAGTAATATCAACTTTGTGGGTGAATATGATTTCTTTAGATATATAGGAAGTTACTTAAATAATGCCAGTATTATCCTATGTGGATATAATGTGACTAGGGTACTATTAAATCATATAGCCAGAGAGCATAAAGGATTTCTACCCACTAACCCTACTAGTATTGCTAAGTTAGAGGGTGAGTTAGGATATTCACCTAGTTTACCACAAGTAGGTGAATCTATAATATTCTTAAAAAATGCTCATAGGATATCACCTTATTATGGAATTATATTCAATGGGAGTATAGGAAAGATTACTAAAATAATAGAGATGAACCCTAAAAAGGATATGATGAGGATAAACCTGAAATTAAGTGATAGGGAGAGTGAGATTAAGAATATATCTTGTAGACTAGCTTACTTCTTTACTAATCCTGATTCTGGAATAGTGGATGGTGATGAGGATGTATTTAAGGCGACTTATGCTTATGTGGTGACTGTGCATAAGAGTCAAGCCTCGGAATATAGTAATGTAGTATTATTCTGTGATAAGAAGGGTGGGGATAATATAAAGAGTTGGATGTATACTGCTGTGACTAGAGCTATTGACCAAGTTACTTTAGTTCGATGTGATATGAGTTATGATCAGATATGTGAGAATCCTAAGAGTAAGGATATTATCCCTAAGGAGATAGTGCCTTTTGTTAAGAGAGTGGAGAAGAGGATAATTGTAGCTAATAAGAAGTATGATGAGAAGATGAAGAGATTAGAGGAGATAATGAAAGCCCCTAATATTAATACTACCTTCAATAGTGATAATAAAGATGTGTCTCTATTAGAAGAATTTGATATGTTTCAATTTGAAGATGATGTCTACGATATAAGTGGAGACTCTTATGATATGAGTGAATTTGATGATGTTATTGGTTGGGATAGTTAAATTAAGATATTTTAATGGATTCTAGACAATAATACTAATAGAGGAGTATTGAAATTATTAATACTAATAATAGGGAGTATTAAGATATTTTAATGGATTCTAGACAATAATACTAATAGGGAGTATTAAGATATTTTAATGGATTCTAGACAATAATACTAATAGGGAGTATTGAAATTATTAATTAGCTGTAGACAGTGACACTAATAGGGAGTATTAAAATATATCCATGGGAAATAGCTTGCCCTAATGTGGGAAATTTGGTTAAATGGTTAATAAGGTATACCTAATCAGTTAATTGAGGAAAGGGGTAAGTTAATCCATGAGTATTTTGGACAGTATAATACAGAAGACCAAGAAGGAGGTTAGTAAATTATCGGAGAGTGTATTGCCATCTAATAATAATATAGTTAATAGTTATGTAGAGAAGTTTAATAAGGACAAGGAGAGAATAAAGGAGGTGGAGAATACCAAAATAGAGCTTAAGAGTAAGAAGTTAGAGTTAAGTGAGTTAGGTATCGAGATTGAGGGGATAGAGGGAGATACTAATAGTACCAATACCCTATTAGATCAATTGAATAAGGAGATTGATGCAGCTTCTAAATTCATAGATAACCTAATTGAATATAGAAACAATATCCAAAATGAACTTAAAGAAGCTCTGCTAAGGAGAGATTCCGCTAAACTAAGACTTAATGAAAAGACCATTTTATTAAACAGTATTCAAAAGGACTGCGAAGAAAGAGATATAAGAGAAAGAAGAAATGAATTGTTTACCCTACATAAAGAAGCTTTTAAATATGAGAAGCTTGAGGTTGAATTGGATAAACAAATAAAACTAGAATCCATTAACAAAGCTGAACCTAACAATAAACCCAAAAAACTTTTAGTCAAAGACAAAGAAGACATTATCTACAATATTCTAAAAAGTAAACTAGTTAGCAATCTCGCTACCTAAAAGTTTACTAGAGTCTACCCTAACTCTCTGCTAGTATTGGAACCTCAATTCCTCTAATACTAACAGATTTTTTTATGTAAATATTAACAGAGTTTTTATGTAAATATAAAATATATATGAGCACTATCTTGATATGTTATCTAATTCTGTGTTATAATTATATTGTTGTTAGTTATTAGTGAGTTAAGCCTAATAATCCAAAACAGTAGGAAGTTAATAACGAGTGGGTTAAATGAGAGAAGAGGTGCTATTTATGATTAAGAAAGTAAGTGTAAAGTCTGTGGTAGGAGTAGTTTTATCTAAGGAAGAGGGAAAGAAGAAAATCCGTAGGGAGATTTCTGACAAGCAGAGTCTTATAGCTAAAGTAGTTAAGAGAGTAGCTGTATTACAAGATGATATTAATTTGGTGGATGCTGAAACCAATACCCTAAACAAGAAGCTAGAGGATATTGATTCTAGATTAAGTAATCTTAAGTATGAACGTGATGTGGAGTTGAAAGAGTTGTTGAGTCAGGCTTTTATCCGAAGTGATGAGGTTAAAGCTAATTATGATAAGGCAACCGCCCTTTTGAATGAAGCTGAAGCTAGAGGGTACAATATTGATTTTGAGAAGGGAATTCATAAGGTTAGGGAAGGTATGAGCAAAGTTAATAAGATAGCCCTAAATATGGAACAATGGACTAGGGATATAGATGTGATGATAGGGCATGGTATTATTAAACCTAAGAAACTATCCGCTAGTGATATGGATAAGCTAGTATTTGACATAATGATGAGACGATTGAGAGAAGGTAGATAATTAAGTGGTGCCACAAGAGCTACACGCAATGATAAGACTAATAAATCATTTGAATATGTTGGGTGCTGGATTCTTAGTAAAATTAGCTGAGAACCCTCACCTGACTATTCACGTTGTCCAGAGTTGTGGCAATAGGTTGATTCAAGTACAACCAGTTAATTATGGATCATCTTTTGGATATAGAGTAATTGTATCCGAGGGCAATAACATACTAATAGACAGGAACGAGAAAGACCACACCACTATACCTCCCTACCTTGGAATAAACATTTGTGAGGTTTAAAGGTTTATATGTATAATTTAGTAATTAATGGGAAATATTGAATAATAGGAAATAAATTTAAAAAATATATTGTAATATGTAGGAATTGTGTAGTAGTATGGTTTGGAAAGTTAATTTTAGAAAAGGTGGTTGATAGAGATGGGTGAACATTTTTTTCAAGTCAATGAGACTAAGGTGGATAGTATAAAGTCCAAGTCCTTAGAAATTTCAAGTGGTATTGATGGAGAGTTTATAGATGCAAACTGGGGTAATTTCTCGGCTGAGGAGTTATCGGAGTTATTTAGTGTCCCTATAAACATAATAGAACTTAGAGCATTATTTAGAGGTCATATCCTATATTATAAGGATCATGATCGTTGTCCCTTGTGTAGAAAGTTTATATCTGTAGGACAAAGTAAGTGTATAGATTGTAAGGAAGTTGGTCAAGTAGAGAAGGTTAAGAAGGAGAAGGGATATTCTAAGGATAAAGCCTATAAGCATTATTACAGGATATGCTCGGATATTAATAAAGGAAAACATGATATAGAAGCATATAGACTATGCCCTATATGTAGATTCCCTGCAATAATGACTTTAGGTATGGAAAAGCATTGTAAGGTTCATGGTGAGGATTTTTACTCATTCATTTTACCTAAGTTGAAAAAACTATATGACTATCTTGATAAATTTGATGGGGTTATGAGAAACGATAAAACACATGAGCATAGGTATGGAAAAGATATTTCTACCTCTAAAGTAAAAGAATCCGTATGTAAATATTTAAAAGAGGATAAACCTGTAGATAATAACCTTACTAGAGAATTATTCCAAGATAAATCTGAAAAAACTAAATTCTACCAAAACTTTATAGGTGCTAAAAGAAAGATAGCTAAGGGTGTGGATGTATTTATATGCCCTATATGTCTTATGCCTATTTCTAAAAAAGGATTTTGCTGTCATGCTAAGTTCCATGGTAATGAGTTTGTTGATTTTATAGCTGACCATGATCTAACTATGGTATTTGATAAGTATGTTGGTGAAGATATAGGTCTACAAGAGTATAGAGAGAGATTAGTTAAGCTACCTCCTAAAGAAGAGATAATAGAATCTTTATATAGGAAGTGTGGAGTTAATCCTACTATTAGGGAATGTTTAGAGGTGGGTACTAAAGTGTGTACTGTAGATGGAATTAAGAATGTGGGGGATTTGTGTGTGGGGGATGTAGTAACTACATTTAGTGAGAATGGGTATATTGAAGATAAAGCTATTATAAGTGAATTTAATTCTGTAGAGAATGTGGTAAATGAGAATTTTAAAGTTAGTATTAAGAGTTCAGTAAATGATCAATCTGTAGAGAATATGGTAAATGAGAATTTTAAAGTTAGTATTAAGAGTGCAGTAAATGATGAATTTGTAGTTAAGATTAAGAATAGGAAGAATATTAAATCCTATAATGAGGTAATGGGTATAGCCTCACTTTATGATGGGGTGTTTGATGATTTCCAGAGTGAGGATAGTTTTATAAACAGTATACCTAGTAGAATGTCCCTATTGAACTATAAAGGAGAT
>Ga0114951_10006413_pt1 | contig 10408 bp, 8 predicted proteins | sample AM7aDNAmetaG_FD_88677 | JGI IMG/M metagenome (GOLD analysis project Ga0114951, IMG submission 88677) | Freshwater microbial communities from Finland to study Microbial Dark Matter (Phase II) - AM7a DNA metaG | ecosystem: Environmental > Aquatic > Freshwater > Lake | place: Finland: Lake Alinen...
CATAGCCGTTAACGATCACTCCAAGGATAAGAGCCTTGAAGTGCTGCGCGAGCTCGCGAAGAAAGACAAGAATGTGAAAGTCATAAGTTTTCGCGTGAATGGAGGGCAGACGGCGGCGCTCTCTGCAGGCATAGCTGCTGCCTCAGGAGGTCTAATGATCCCTATGGATAGCGATATGGAGAATGATCCCAAGGATATACCGAAGCTGATAGATAAGCTAGATGAAGGCTACGATGTCGTGTCCGGATGGAGAAAGGATCGTTGGAACGGAGGATTCGTGACTAGACTCAAGAGGCGTTTGCCATCAGCCTGCGCGAATTGGCTGATATCCAAGATAACCAAGGTGAAGCTGCATGACTATGGATGCATCCTGAAAGTCTATAAAGCCGATGTCCTCAAAGGGGTGGCCCTATATGGAGAGATGCATCGCTTCATTCCGGCATATGCGAGCTGGAGAGGCGCAAAGGTGGCAGAGCTTCCCGTGAATTACCAAGCGCGCCGATTCGGCAAGAGCAATTATGGGATGAGCAGGACTTTCCGTGTGCTCTTGGATCTAGTCACGATCAAATTCTTCGACAAGTATATGAACAGGCCGATGCACTTCTTTGGAGGCATAGGATTTGCGACATCATCTCTAGGGATACTGGCTGGTCTAGCGGCGATCCTTCTGAAGGTGATGCATATCAGAGATTTCGTAGCGACGCCTCTGCCGATATTCTCGGCCATGCTGGTGATAGTCGGTGTGCAGCTAGTGGCGATGGGTGTGGTAGCGGAGATGCTGATGCGGACATATTATGAATCGCAGGGAAAGAAGCCTTACATCATCGCTGAGACTATTAATCTTTAATAATAAACCATGTGCGGCATAGTCGGATTCATCGGCAAAGGGGATCTCGGCCATCTGGGAAGCATGGTCTCTTCAATAAAGCATCGCGGTCCAGATGATTCCGGTCATTATTACGATGAAAATAAAAAGGTCGGTCTTGGGCATGCTAGGCTATCTATTCTGGATGTCTCTATGGCCGGCCATCAGCCGATGTGGAGCGATGACAAAAAAGTCGCTATCGTCTTCAATGGCGAGATCTACAATTTTTCTGCTCTTCGCAAGGAGCTTGAAGATAGCGGCAGGTATTCATTCAAAAGCGGGACGGATACGGAAGTGATCATCAATCTTTACCTCGAATTTGGAACAAGATGTTTTGAGAAGATGGACGGCATGTTCGCTTTAGCTTTATATGATTCTACGAAGGGGAAGCTTATCCTAGCCCGCGATAGGATGGGTAAGAAGCCTCTCTATTACGGCGATTTCAATGGGACTTTTATCTTCGGTTCAGAGATGAAGGCCTTATTGAAGCATCCATCATTCAATAAGAAGCTCGATATCGGCTCGGTCAACAAATATTTGCAATATGATTATGTGCCAGCGCCGCACACGATTTTTCAAGGAGTCTTCAAATTAGAGCCCGGATCATATCTGGTATTTGAAAATGGCAAAACAAAGAAGGGGACTTTCTGGAAGCCGAAGTTCGATGGAGCGGTTATCTCTTTTGCGGAGGCCAAGGAAAAGCTCGGTCATATGATCTCGCGGGCAGTCGAGGAGAGGCTTGTGGCAGATGTGCCTGTTGGCATCTTCCTTTCTGGTGGTTTAGACAGCTCTGTCGTAGCATATTATGCTCAGAAGCTATCCAGGTCGTCTGTTGAGACTTTTTCCATAGGCTTCTCCGAGAAAAGCTTTGATGAATCTGCTAAAGCACGGCAGGTTGCAGATGTTCTAGGCACCAAGCATCATGAGAAGATATTCTCGGGACAGGAGAGCCTCGATGTTATTTCCCAAGTTCTAGATTCTTTGGATGAGCCTATGGCTGATGCTTCTATTATCCCCACTTTCTTGCTTTCACGATTCACCAAAGAATCCGTCACAGTCGCTTTGGGTGGTGATGGAGGAGATGAGCTCTTTGCAGGCTATCCGACCTTTCAAGCTGAAAAGTTAGCGGGAGTCTATAAGAGATTTCCAAAAATTATCAGAGATAGCGTCGTACGTCCATCGATCGATTCATTGCCGGCATCATTCGGTAATTTCAGTCTTGATTTTAAGCTAAAAAAATTCGTCGAAGGATTCGATGTTGCGGACGCATATAGGCATCAAGTCTGGCTAGGCTCTTTTGGGCCTGCGGAGAGAAAGAAGCTCTTTCTGCCGGATGTTTGGAATAAACTGCAGCAGGGAAATGAATTTGAGGATATAGATAGGTATCAATCGGAAAGCCGCAATGCCAGTCCTGGTAACAGCCTGCTCTATCAATATCAGAGGACTTATATGATGGATGAAGTTTTGGTCAAGGTAGATCTAGCTTCGATGTTAGCTTCGCTTGAAGCTCGTTCGCCATTCTTGGACCGACAGATTGTCGACTTTGCCAATTCCTTGCCTTATCATTTTAAGATGCATGGTTTCACTTCAAAATACATCCTCAAGGAGCTGATGAAAGACAAGCTTCCCAAGAATATCATCCATGCTAAGAAGAAGGGATTTGGTATGCCTATAGCAGAATGGCTGAAAGGCCCTCTCAAGCCTTTGCTAGAAGATGTACTCTCAAAAGACAATATCGAGGCCTTCGGATCGTTCGATTATGGCTATATATCTGAATTAAAAGCACAACATCTATCTGGTAAGAGGAACAATAGGAAGCTTCTTTGGAATTTGCTAGTATTATCTTTGTGGCGCAAGAAATGGCTGAATTAATAATCAATCTGTAAAAAAATGTCATCAAGCGATAGATTCGGATATGAATGGGACACTTATTCTTTCATGGATGAAAATTATGAGAGGCAGTTCAGGAATTGGACCGATCCTCTGACTGAGGCTGATTTCAAAGGCAAGACGATCTTGGATGCAGGCTGCGGAATGGGCAGGAATAGCTATTGGCCGCTCAAATGGGGAGCGGGCAAGGTCGTCTCATTCGATCTCGACGAACGCTCTGTCAAGCGCGCCAGAGAGACTCTGAAAGATTTTTCCAATTCCGAGATCGCACAGAAGAGCATATATGAGATCGATTGGCAGGAGACATTCGATTTGGCTTTCAGCATAGGCGTGATCCATCATCTCAAGGAGCCAAAGAAAGCCCTTCAGAATATGGTCAGGTCTTTGAAGAAAGGCGGCACTCTTTTGGTGTGGGTCTATAGCCTTGAAGGCAATGAATGGATACCACGATTCGTGGATCCAGTCAGGAAAAATATCACATCGAAGCTTCCGGTCAGTGTGGTCCACACCTTGAGCTATCTATGCTCTGTGCCTCTATGGGCCTTCGTCAAGATATTTAAGGGGCCGACTTCATATATGAAGCAATTGTCCACTTTTGATTTTTGGCATATTCATAGCATCGCCTTCGATCAATTGATCCCAGATGTAGCCAATTATTGGTCAAAAGACCAGGTCAAGGAACTATTCTCTGATATCGATCTCAAGGATGTTTCCATCAAAATGCCGCCGAACGGCAGCGGGTGGATCGTTACTGCTAAAAAGAAATGATATGAAAGACCAAGGATCAAAAAAACTCAATCTCGGATCTGGTGAATTCAAGAAAGATGGCTATGTTAACGTCGATTGGCAGGATCTGACTAACCCAGATGTCAAACATGATCTCAATGTCCTGCCTTATCCGTTCAAGGATGATACCTTCGACCTTATCGAGGCTTTCCACGTTCTCGAACATTTGGATAAGCCTTTCTCTATCATGAAAGAGCTGCATAGGATCATGAAGCCGGGAGGATCGCTGGTGATCAAAGTCCCACATTTCAGCCGTGGCCTGACTCATGCCGAGCACGCTCACGGGTTCGATGTCACTTTTCCTCTGTATTTCAACAAGGACTTTACGAAATCCGGCTACTTCGGGGTCGATCTCAGACTGAAGAGTATGAAGCTCTCATGGATGGCTTTCTTCCATCTCTTAAAACAGATGGGCTATAACTTCATGATCGTGTCCATTTTGAAGGCGCTGAATTCTGTGATATCTTTCTTTGCCAATGTAAGCCCGGCATTCTGCAGCCGTATCTGGTGCTTCTGGGTAGGCGGATTCGAGGAGATAGAATTCGTCTTTATGAAGCCGGAATAACGATTCATCCATGCTAAAAGCGCAATATGAGACTCAATATAAGCTTGAGATAGATCATTGGTGGTATCGTGTCAGGCGGGAATTAGTCAGAGATATTTTTTATAGATATGTGAAAGGAAAGCAATTGAAGATCCTAGATGTCGGTTGTGGAACAGGTGCTCTGATGAAGGAATTAGGTTCCTATGGTGACGTCTATGGTTTGGATTTTTCTGAGGACGCTATAGAATATTGCCGCGAAAGAGGAGAAAAAAATCTGACTATAGGTAGCATCAATTCTATCCCCTTCGAATCCGGGTATTTTGATGCCGTCGTCGCTTTGGATGTCATAGAGCATGTCCAAGATGATGTCGGTGCGATCGCTGAGATCAAGAGGGTTTTGAAGCCTGGGGGGATCTGTTTGATCTTTGTACCAGCTTTCAAGATCCTGTGGGGCAAGGCAGATGAGCTCGGCTGCCATTTTCGGAGATATCGACTACCTGAATTGGAAGACAAGATCTCTAGAACAGGCTTGATCGTAAAAAAAAGTTCATATTTCAATTTCATGCTTTTCCTGCCAATACTCGCTGTGAGATTGATCGTAAGACTATTCCGAATCAAAGTGGGGAATGAGGGTGAAGTCGGATCCAGATTCATGGGCAATATCTTGTATCATATATTTCGATCGGAGATATCGATCTTACGATATGTCGATCTGCCATTTGGGGTTTCGGCTTTGGTCATAAGCAACAAAACATGAATCTTGTAGCTGTCATCGTCAGAAGGCATTGAGCCGCTATAGTCTTGTCTATAGATTTGTTAAACCAAAAGCTAAGTGATATTCTTTATGTAGCTTAAAAAATGATGAAGATCTTGATTATTACTAACAATACTAAACCGGATTCAGGGTGGGGCAGATACTCCCTTGGCGTTATCAATGCGCTCAAGAAAAGACCTGGCTGTGATGTCACTGTGCTGGACGAGGATGGCTCTGGTCGAACTACGAGGCTTTTGCCAGCCATCTCAGTCGGTAATGTTCTTAGAAACATAATGATGGTCAGGAGGATCGCTCGTGAATATGAGATCGTCCATTGTTTAGATTGTTGGCCATATGGTGTATACGGGATGTTCGGAACCATCTGTTCTAAACGAAAACTATTCATAAATGGAGTCGGAACTTATTCTGTCATCGAATCGATATATTCTTTGAAAGGATTGCTGATGTGGCTTTCTTATAAGGCAGCAAATGGCGTGTTCTGTATCAGTGATTATACGAAGAAGAGGATTTTGGCGGGCGTAAGGATAAAGAATATTCAGACCGTTCATATGGGACTTGATCTATTGCCAGTCTTGTCAGCTGAGGAGTCTTCGGTATTTATGTCTAAATTCGACATCGATAAGATGTCTCCTATAGTGCTCACGGTCGGTGCGATAAAAGCTCGAAAAGGTCAGTTGCATACCTTGAAGGCGATCCATGCTCTCAAAAGTGAATACCCTAAGATATTATATATAATGGTCGGATCTACATCTGAGGCTGGCTATATCGAAGCAGTAAAAAGGTATATAGAAGAAAACGATTTGGATGACAACGTGATGATCCTGTCAGACATTAAAACTGATAAAGAGCTGTCTTTCTTTTACAATATCTGCGATGTCTTTGCTTTGAATTCGAATAATGATGGCGTACATTTTGAGGGGTTCGGATTAGCGATCTTGGAGGCCAATCAATTTGGGAAGCTGGCTGTCGGGAGCAGAGAGTGTGGCATAGAAGACGCGATTGCCGAAGGGGTGAACGGCTTTCTTTCTGATCAGAATGATGTCAAGGATATATCTGAAAAGATAAAGCTGGCTATTGCATCGGTCGTTGATAAAAGAATGATCATTGATCGATGCAAGTCTTTCGATTGGGAAATGACAGTCTCTGCTTATCTTTCATATTATACGGCCGTCGACCATGGATGATATTTGGTATCTGTGAGAGATTGAGCATAAGCTATGTTGATCTGGTAGTTATAATGAAAGCGGATGAGCCAATTTTAAGTAGTTCAAATTCAATATGTCAAAGGATATGAAAGCATTCATAGGAAAACCTATCGAAGGATTGCCGATCGTCGATGTATTACATCCCAATTTCGGCATTACAGAGTCTGATCATATTGGATATTATCGTGTATTAGTGCATGAGGAGATATTTCATCTCGTGGATAGACCCGAGGATGCTGATTGTCTGATCTTTCCGCACAATCTCAATTCTATCAAGGATAATAGCAGCTATATCAGAAGCTTCGAGGATATCTCATTGCGCCTCAAGAAAAAGATCTTAGTATTCTTTCCTGGAGATTCAGATGAGCCTGTGGAAATAAAAAACTGTATTGTCTTTAGGAATTCACAGTACAAAGGGAAGGCAGCTCGTAATGAGATCATGATGCCAGGCTATGTCTCGGATCTTTCGATAAGTTTGGATATCGCTGCTATAGACAAGAAAAGAGATATCCCAGTCATAGGTTTCTGCGGCTGGGCCGATTTTAAGACGAAAATCGAATATATAAAATATGCATTGAAGACGCTGGTGATGCGTATCAGATTATTTTTTGGAAAAGGATTTGATAAGACTAGAATCAAGGGGATCTGGTGGCGCCGGAAAATCATAAACATGCTTAGGGGGAGCCGCTTATGCGGTACGGATTTTATTATAAGGAAGAGCTATTCGGGTGCAAACCGGACCATGATAGGCGATCCTCTCAAGCTTCGCCAAGAATATATCGAGAATATCTTGAATAGCGATCTGTCATTGTGCATAAAAGGCGATGGGAATTTCTCCACTAGATTCTTTGAAGTATTATCATTAGGCAAGATACCTCTATTCATCGATACGGATTGCATCCTGCCTCTGGAGGACATCATCGATTACAGCAGCTTCATGGTCAGAGTCGATTGGAAAGATATCGGTTTATTGGATAAGATAGCGCTTGATTGGTATAAAGGCATATCTGATGCTAGGTTCAAAGAAATGCAGGCTTTGTCTAGAAGAGCTTTTGAGGAGAAGCTTGGCTTCGAATCATTCATAAAGTATGTTTTTGAAAGCGGGTATATCGATAGATATTTTTAACCAGAATGAAAGATAATTTAAAAAGATACTTATTTAATGCGGTGGTATCCCTGTTGCCGATTGTGGCGGTCTTATTTGTCTACAGGAAAGTGATCTTCCGTGATGCGATATTTGCCCATCTCGATGTGATCAATAACTACTTTCCTTATTTTAATTCTCTTTTTCAGTCTAACGGCTCGATGCAGTTCGGGATCATCGGCGGATATCCGATCCATCTGTCTGTCTCTACTACCTGGTATTCTCCTTTCAGCTTTCTGATGGTTCATATCGCTAATGCATTCAGCTCATTTGTGATATTGGATATATCATTTATAATCGCCGCTTATATCTTCACCTATCTGCTATGTAGGAAGCTTGGTCTTAGCTACATCTCGTCTATTTTGGCCGGAACGATCTACATATTCTCCGGCCAAGTTCTGATGTGGTCAGAGACGATCATCATCTCTGTCTATTATGCCATGTTGCCTCTAGTCATGATCTGTCTGTACAGTTCTTTCCATTCCAAGGGCTATAGGCGATATGTCTATGTGATCATATCAGGGCTGCTTCTGGGCGTATGCTGGCTTGTCGGTCATGTGCAGTGGTCGATATTCATCCATCTTGCCGCCTTTGCTTATGTCGTGTATCTCGTGCTAGAAGCGGGCGGAGGTATAAAGAATATAGCCAGACGGTCATTCGCTATGCTGCTCGTGATCTTCGGCATATCCTATGCTATGGGTTTGCCGATGCTATCGGCTCTTCTGAATTTTGTTCATTTAACGTCCAGGAACGATGGCGTCGGTCTAAGCATGATGTATGCCTATTCATATTACCCTTATCATATCATCCATTACTTTTTGCCTTCATTTTCAATACCTTATACGTCTCTCTATGCCCAAGCCTTTCCGAACTATGTAGGCATAATGCCATTTATCTTATTGGTCTTCGGCATCATAGTTTATCGAAAGATATATGCTGCTTATCCAAATTCGAGGTTTCCTTTTTACTGTTTTATATTCTGCATAGTTTCAGCCATAAAATACTCTCCGATCATATTCATCTTTCACTATCTACCGTTCTTGAATGCGATCCGAGAAGCGCCGCGCATGATGTTCGTGGGAGATTTCGCTATCGCGATCTATGTCGCTTTCGTTTTAGATTATATCATCGCTCAGCGCTCTCTCATCGCTCTGCATATCTCCAAAATGGCTCTGTATATAAAGAGATCTGTGGCATACATCATCTTGCCCATCATCTCGGTCTTCTCGGTCCTCTTCGCATTCTTTCTTTTCCGAATAGAGTCGATCGCCCACGATTATTTCTTGCAGCACATGTTCAACGGCACCGTTGGAGGCTTCGATCGCGGATATTATCTTACTCTCATAGACGGATATGTGACTCAAGTCATCCGACAATTCTCGATATTCGACTGGAATGTCATAGTCCTCTTATTCGGAATGGTCAGCGCCTATCTCATATTCTCTAGATTCGAGCGAATAGATATGAAACGTCTCAGCTTATTGATCTTGTCCGTTGTGATCTTGAATTTCGTCTTTCAATACCGTAGCTATATCAATGCTTTTTCTAGAGATGACTATCTATCATTGCCGAATACTGTGAGATTCATTAAAGACAGGGAAGCTACCAGTACGATCCCATTCAGGGTCTTTTCTCCTCTGAATGGAGTCTCTGTGTTCACTGAATCGACCAGATGCTCCTTCCCGCAGATGGATCATTGGGAGATATCTGAGCAAGATCTGGCTATGAGGAAAGAGCTGCTCGAGCCGAATACGAACCTTCTCTATGGCATTGACAGCGCTGATGGCTATGAGCCGTATATCTGGACGAGGACAGGCGATACCCAGAGCTATATCGGCTCGCGCTTTGCTCCGGTGGACAGGTATGGCCTTCAATTGGGCAATGATAAGGGCCCTGCCGAAGAAAAGATCAGAGCATTCGTATCGCGCAAGAATTTCTTGCGCTCGCTGAACATAAAATATATCGCATCGTATTACAAGATAGATGATCATGATTTCAAAGAGATATTCTCGGAAGATATCGGCCAATGCAAGACTCGCATCTATCTCTATCAGCTTTCGGGCACTTGGCCTAGATATTTTGTATCCGATTCAGCTTATCCGATGCTGGGCGGGGATGATGGCGATAAATTCAAGTACTATACAGACCAATTGAACGAGGATGGTTCGCCGAGGATATTATTAGAGGGAGTGCTGGGTTTGCAAGAGTATGATAATCCGAGGAAGGATGCGATAGTCCGTGAGGTCAAGGCCGATATGGGCAAGGATTCATTCAAGATCAAGGTATCGATGGATAAATCAGGTTATCTCTTCATGGGGGATACGTGGTTGCCAGATTGGCATGCTACTATAGATGGTAGAGAGACGAAAATATTCAAAGCCAACTATACCGATATGGCCTTGATTGTCCCTAAGGGTAAGCACATAATAGAAATGCGCTATAAGTATTGAATTATGCACTTAGCCACTCATTAAATACCAATGTATATCTTTCAGCCAGATAGATACTTGTTACAGCAACAGCTGAAGAAAGCTGGCGGTCTTTTGAATGGGAAGCTGCTGGATATCGGCGCCGGCGAGGCAGATAGATATGGCAAGTATCTCCTAGTGACAAGCACTATTCGCATGGATTTAGCAAAGAACGATAATGTCGATATTGTCGGCAGTGCCGACGCTATTCCATTTCCGGACGAGAGCTTTGATTCGGTATTATGCACTCAAGTATTCGAGCATCTCAAATATCCCCAGCGATCAGCCAAAGAGATCTATCGCATTTTAAAGAAGGGCGGTTCAGCTCTGGTGACAGTCCCTCAGACGAACGAGCTCCATGAAGAGCCGAACGATTTCTTCAGGTATACAAAATACGGTATCGCGAGCATCTTCGAAGATGCCGGTTTTAAGGTCGTCCATTCCGATCAGCGCGGGGGATATTATTCTAATCTGGCTCAAATCAGGATAAGGCGTATGATTGATGTCATGAGACTGTATGATAGGCCCTTTATAGGAAGAGTCGTGGGTAAGGCTATCGGCATGTATGGGCGATTCATGGTTTGGTTGGACATCAAGGATCAGGGAAAGTCTAATAGAAAGCATGCCATAGGATGGTGCTTCGTGTTCAAGAAATAGAGCTAATAGCCAGGATAAAAGATGAAGATATTATTCTTATCAGACGATTTTCCCCCAGAGAGCTATGGCGGTGC
>Ga0114951_10006414_pt1 | contig 10406 bp, 8 predicted proteins | sample AM7aDNAmetaG_FD_88677 | JGI IMG/M metagenome (GOLD analysis project Ga0114951, IMG submission 88677) | Freshwater microbial communities from Finland to study Microbial Dark Matter (Phase II) - AM7a DNA metaG | ecosystem: Environmental > Aquatic > Freshwater > Lake | place: Finland: Lake Alinen...
AACGTCTTGCTCATGCTCTTACTATAGATTAACTGGACTTTTCCGAAAAATAAAGTTTAGCAATGTAAATTATTCCACTTAATTATACAAATTATACCTTTCCCGCAGGGAACTGCCGCAGCATCTCCCTTCACGCCTGATCTTCGACAGTCTCATCAGCAAAAGGAAGGCGCACTGTTGCATAAATACGTGATCCTGAAGCCTCAAGCCTCACCTGGCCATGATGCTGTTCAATGATTTGCCTGACAAGCCAGAGCCCCACACCGGCACCGGTAAAATCAGTGTTTTTGAGGCCTCGGGTGTATTTTTCAAAGAACGCTTCTCCCTCTTCTGCGGTAAAAGTCTCTCCCTGATTTTGAATGGTGATGGCTACAAAGCCCTGCTCGACGCGGCTTTCGACCTCAATGGGTGTATTGGGCTGAGAGTATTTACGGGCATTGTCGAGAAGGTTGAAAAACGCTGTTTTCAGGTTTTGAGGAGTGCCGAGAATGGTTTGGATATCTGCAGCCTCACTATAGTTAAACGTGCGAAGAGGCCACATTGCCTGCATGAGTCTAACCGATGAAGAGAGAAAAGGGACAAGCGCTATACGTTCCACTCCGTCTTTTCTGTCTGGCTCAGAGAGACGGCTGCGCTCCAGGGAACTGTCCATCAGCTCAACAAGCCGGCTGACAGCAAGGTGCATGGCGGTGAGTTCTTCGTCGTATCCGCTTTGTTTTGTCTCTTCCTGCAGATCAATGATATCGAGGTTGCCGCTGATAACCGCAAGAGGAGTGCGGTATTCGTGTGAGAGCATGGCAAGAAATCGATGCTGCTGCTGATGCGCCTGTTGTTCGGAGGCAAGTGCTATTTCAAGCTGAATCTTGCTGTTGCGAAGTTCCAGCGTCATATTATTGGCAAGCGCCACCGCTCTCTCTTCAGTCTCCTTTGCTGCATGAAGCTCCCGTCGGGCACTCTCGGCCAGGACATGTTCAGACCTCCTGATCCGCTCAGAGAGCGCAATGGATATCAGTACCATGTGGATCAGACTGGTAAACTGAACGGTATTTATATCCCATAAAAAACCAAGCGGTATGATGCCCATAAGGCGAAGGAGCATGTGGAAATAACCGACCGTGCTCACAGCAAAGGCAATAACAATAAAGATTCCTATCCCGGGCAGATGGCGGATCAACCTGATGCTCAGCACCATCTGCAAAACAACAAGAGTTAACGTTCCGATAAAGGCAATCGGCGCAATAAACGGATAATAGCCGAAAGGCACTGCTGCCATAGTCAGAAAACCAACCAGCGAGAGCAACCGCATATAGCGCAGGCTCCATGAACCGGCAACCGGGAAAAAGAGTTTGCGGGAGAACTCGCTGTATACCAGAATATTAGCCCCAATTCCACCATAAATAAGGTAATCGGAGACAACATGCACTATTGAGGGAAACAGAAGCGTCAGATGTCCCTCAGCGGCAAAGTTGAAAATTATTCCGGCCAGCAAATAAAGGGAATAATAGAGGAAGAGTGTATCACGGATTAAAACATAAAAAATAATGTTTATCACAAGAAGCGTCAACGTAATGCCGAGAAAGAGTGATTGCAGAATGACATGCTGATTGGTAAAATCGCGCAGGTCTTCGGTGGTATGAATCCGCCCGGCAAGACTGATGGAGCTTTTTGAGAATACCCTGGCATAGACGATGACGGGGTCAGAGGTCGGCAGAACGACAGGGACGACAAAGTCGGGATGAAGGACAGGGCGCTGAAGGGCAGGAATATGGTTGCCAAGACGCACGGTACGGTAGGATGAGGCCAGCGAAGGATCCTTGCCAGGTGACTGGATATAGAGCGTCAGTTCATTAATATAGTTCGGCTTGAGCCTGAGCCAGCTCGCTTCAGGAAATGAAGCATTCCGCTCGATGGTGAATCGTACCCAGCATGCCTCCTGCTTGTAGCCGTTGTTGAGGTTCCCCTCTATATGGCGAAAAATACCCTTCTCCGATGCCTTCAGTACTTCAGGAAAGCCCATCTTGAGGGTCGGATCTTTCAGAAGTTCGATATGCCCGGCAAGGTCATAAGCGCTGCGCTCACCAAGCAGCAGTGGCGTCGCCCGTGCCCCTGTCGAAAAGAGAAGGGCGAGCAGGAGAAACAAGCTGCCAGGAAGAGCTCGCAGGGTGGTGTGTGGAAAAATGATTGTCATTATGGGCACGAATATACAGCATTATTTTTTATCAAAATAGAGGAGTGTTTTATTCCCCCATGATCGCTTTTTGCTGGTGGCTGTTATATTGAGTACCTTCCGTTTCAGTGCCTGACTTGCACACTATGAATTCATTGGAAAAAACTCAATAAATGCTTTCTTTTCTGTAATATAGAGACTCTGGAGTGTTAAGTTGAAAAGTCAGTCTCTTTCGCTGTAAATTGCGCATTATTACGTGTAAGGTATTCCCGGAAGGGCCTGTACCAACTTTTTTTATAAAGACCGTCCCTGTTCTTATGAAGCCTTTAATTGCTCTGGTAGGTCGCCCAAACGTCGGCAAATCTACTCTTTTCAACCGAATTCTGCGCCAGCGAAGCGCTATAGTCGACCCAACCCCCGGAGTTACCAGAGACCGTCATATAGCCGAGGGCGAATGGCAGGGCAAACAGTTTCTTCTTATGGATACCGGCGGCTACAACGCCGATGGTGACATCATCAGCAAAGCCATGCTCGAACAGACGCTGATGGCCATCCGGGACGCTGACATTATCATATTTCTGGCCGATGTGAGAGCAGGACTTTCTTACGAAGATCTCGAACTCGGCAGACTCCTGCAACGCACCTTCCAGCACAAGCAGCTCTTCTTTGCGGTGAACAAAGTTGAATCTCCTCAACTGACGCTTGATGCCGAATCGTTTATCAGCACCGGATTTACCAGGCCATATTTTCTTTCGGCAAGAGACGGGAGTGGAGTCGCCGATATGCTTGACGATATTCTCGAGTCATTGCCTGAGACGGAAAAAGAGCCTGACACAGAGGACGCGGCTATCCAGCTCGCGGTTGTCGGACGGCCCAATGTGGGAAAATCAAGTTTTGTCAATGCCCTGCTTGGTTCAAACCGCCTGATAGTCTCGAATATACCGGGCACTACACGAGACGCTATCGACAGCCGCTTTTTACGCAAAAAGCAGGAGTTCACGCTGATTGATACCGCCGGGCTGAGAAAACGGACGAAAATTGACGCTGGTATCGAATATTACAGCTCACTGAGAACTGAAAAGGCCATTGAACGATGTGACGTTGCCCTGGTAATGCTTGATGCAACGCCCGGGATAGAAAAGCAGGATATGAAAATTATCAATATGGCGGTTGAGCGTAAAAAAGGGGCGCTGCTGCTGATCAACAAATGGGATTTGATTGAAAAGGATTCTAAAACCAGCAAAATATACGAAGAGAATCTGAGGATGAACATGGGCAACCTCTCTTATGTTCCTGTCGTCTTTATTTCAGCCTTGACCAAAAAGAACCTTTACCGGGCAGTCGACATGGCTCAGGAGATCAGCCGCAACCGCGCCCGAAAAATCAGCACCAGTGTGCTCAATAAATTCCTTGAAGAGGCGCTTTCACAAACGCACGCCTCCACAAAATCGGGAAAAGAGCTGAAGATCAAGTACGTCACACAGATCAATGCCGCATGGCCGGTCTTCGCTTTTTTCTGCAACGATCCCCTTCTGGTGCAGAGCAATTTCAGGAAGTTTCTGGAAAAGAAGCTTCGGGAACATTTCAGCCTGGAAGGCGTACCCGTTTCGATGCGTTTTCTTCAGAAATAACCGTATGAAGCAAAGCAACTATTAACATTTCTATTTTTTCTGCAATATCAAACTCTACACTCTATGTCTACAGTACATGATGAATCAACACATTCATCCTGCAACCATCATCAAGGCAATGGCCACTCAGCGCACTCATCCTGCAGCCATGGCCATCATCATGGTAAAGAAGAATCTTGCAGCCACCATGAACGCCCCCTCAACGAGGTAAAAAACATCATCGCCGTCGCCTCAGGAAAAGGTGGAGTGGGAAAATCAACCATTGCCGTCAATCTTGCCATCAGCCTTGCACAAACAGGCTCAAAAGTCGGGTTGATTGACGCCGATCTTTATGGTCCCAGTATTCCAACCATGTTTGGGCTTCTCGATGCAAAACCCGAAATGGCGGGAAAAAATCTTGTCCCGCTGGAAAAGTTTGGCGTTAAACTGATGTCCATCGGGTTTCTGATTGACATCGATACCGCAGTAATCTGGCGTGGCCCCATGGCGTCAAGCGCCATCAAACAGTTTATCAGTGACGTCGATTGGCAGGAACTCGATTATCTGATTTTCGACCTTCCACCAGGTACCGGTGATATTCAGCTCACGATCGCCCAGACCATTCCCCTGACCGGCGCTGTTATTGTCACTACTCCCCAGGATGTTGCCATTGCCGATGTTACAAAAGCACTGAGCATGTTCCGCAAAGTCAATGTGCCCATTCTCGGACTGGTTGAAAACATGAGCTATTACGAACTTCCTGATGGGACCAAAGATTATATTTTCGGCAACAAGGGCGGGGAGATATTTGCAAAAACCCAGGGTGTCGCATTCCTCGGCTCAATCCCGATCGACAGGGCTATCCGGGAGGGCGGGGATAATGGAACCCCCTGTATGCTCAGCAAGCCTGATTCGGCAACCTCAAAAGCCATTAAACAGGCCGCAACAGAGGTGGCCCGACAGGTTTCAATAACGAATGCAAGACAAGCAGCGGAACTATCATAACTTTCATATTGTTTTTTTGCACTGGAGGTTTGATATTACGGTCTGTAATTAAAGAATCAACCATTATTTTCAATCATTGTAAACCAATTATACCATGAGCACCAGCAAGGATTATCTGCCGAACAGCGATGCGCTCTACGACAGGGTCATTACCGCACTTGAAACCGTACGCCCATATCTGCAAGTTGACGGAGGGGATTGTCAGCTTGTCGGCATTGGCAAAGATATGGTCGTTGATGTAAAACTGCTTGGCGCATGCGGTTCATGCCCCATGAGTACACTGACCCTTCGTGCTGGCGTTGAACAGGCCATAAAAAAAGCAATTCCGGAAATTGCACGCGTTGAATCAGTATAAAAAGTCCTTCAGTCAAGATTTCTCAATAACAGTTCCAGGGAGTCTTCATTATTAATGAGGACTTCCCTTGCTCTGCTTCCGTCTGCCTCACCGACAATCCCGCTGAACTCAAGCTGATCCATAACCCTCCCGGCACGGCTGAATCCGAGCCGCAAGCGCCGTTGCAGCAGAGAAACACTGGCCTGCTGATGCGGCACCACAAGTCTTGCCGCTTCCTCGAACATACTGTCCCGTCCCTCCCGTTCCTGAGAGCCCGACATCTGCATTCCGTTGTTTTTCTGCGCATCCGGTGCGGGAAGCACGTATATATTCTTCAGGGCATGCTGGGAACCAATAAAGGAGGTAATCTCTTCAACTTCACCCGAAGAGACATAAGGCCCCTGGATACGCATTGACTTGGGCTGGTTGGATGGCTGATAGAGCATGTCACCATTACCGAGAAGCTGCTCTGCACCGGAACCATCAAGAATGGTGCGTGAATCAACCCTGCTTGCAACCTGAAATGCGATACGGGCAGGAAAGTTCGCCTTGATAATGCCAGTAATGACATCGACCGAAGGACGCTGGGTCGCAACAATCAGGTGAATACCGACGGCTCTGGCAAGCTGGGCAATCCTGATGATAGGCTCTTCAACCTCCCGTCCGGCAGTAATCATAAGGTCAGCAAGTTCGTCGATAACCACAACAAGGTATGGCATCGCCTCGTCAGGAATCCGTCGGTTATGTTCTCCGATATTACGAACTCCGGCTTTTTCAAGCGTTTCATAACGCAGCTCCATCTCCTTGACAACGCACCTCAACGCATAGACAGCTTTCTGGGGATCGGTGATAATTTGTTCTTCAATACCGGGAAAACGCATGAGAAAATGGTTTTTCAGATGCTGGTACTGAAAAAGCTCCACCCTTTTTGGATCAATCATCACAAACTTCACCTTGTCGGGACTGCACGCATAGAGGAGGCTTGAGATGATAACGTTTATGCAAACCGACTTTCCTGCACCCGTTGCGCCGGCAATCAATAAATGCGGCATCGTGGCCAGATCGGCAATATAGACTTCGTTCGCTATGGTCTTGCCGAGTACTATCGGCAAGACCATGGTGCTGTTCTTGAATTTTTCAACTTGCAGCACCGATCGTAACCAGACGGTTTTCGGCTTACTGTTCGGAATTTCCACTCCCACTGCATTTTTTCCGGGAATAGGGGCAATAATCCGGATGCCCCTGGCAGAAAGCGCCATGGCAAGATCATTTTCAAGAGATTTAACCCTGCTCACCTTGACATCCGGTTCAAGCTCAAGTTCAAACAAGGTCACACGGGGCCCGACCGTCGTAGAAATTCTCTTGACCTCAATCTTGTAAATCTTGAGTTTTTCAAGCAGTTTTCGTTTACTTTCAGAAAGATGTTGTTCATCGATCTGATCGTCATCATCAGGCACCTTTTCCAGAAGGTCAATGGAAGGAAAACGGTAAGCCTCCCGGTCCTTGGTCTGTACTTTCAGCTTCCGCTCATCAAGATCAGCCTCTTTCTCACGAACACCCGTATGTATAATCATTTCAGGTTCTCCCGGAACATTCGGCATCTGCGCCAAGCCCGTAAACCCGGTGGATGAGAGCTCAGGCACATCAACGTCTGACGGCAGCAACTGATCTTCCAGTGAGGAGGCCGATGGAACCAGCTTGTCGAATTTCAATGAATGCGGCTTCGGCACCCGTTCTATACGCTCAACCTTCTGCTTTTTGTCCTCTTTCAACGCTCGCTGTTCGGCTTTTTTTTTTCGCCTCTCTTCACGTTTTTCCCTGAAATCACCAAAAAGCTTTCCGATACTCTTCTGAACAACCATTATTGATCGCATGACGCTTGCGAGCATTCCCCGGCCCATATAAAAAGTCAAAACCACAGCTATAACGCCAAGAAGAATCCACGCACCGGAAAACCCGATAACGGTGGACAACAATGCTGCAAGCATTCTTCCAATTGCACCGGCCATAACATCACTGAATGGTGCAGAGGTAAGGCCAAACATAGCCGCAACAGCAATCGAAATGAGAAGACTGTACAGAAAAAAGAGAAGAGCCGGTTTAAGACTTTTTGCCCGTATAAGCGAAATTCCCCATAAAAAAAATGAGGCGATCGGAAAAATAACGGGATAGCCAAGAACGGAGCGGATAAAAAAGGTCGAAAGCCTTGCGCCAAAGAGTCCGAACGGATTGTGGATGCTTTCTGCAGCATCCCTTGCAGCATTACTGAAAATATCATACCAGGCAAGAGCACCATAACGTGCTTCATCATCAGGATTGAAACTCAGAATGGCACTGATCAGAAAAAGAGAACCCAGCATAAACATAATGCCAATCAACTCTTTTTTCAGCACCTTCATGCTAAGCGCCTTTCCCGGGGAGCCTTTACTCTCTTTTTTCATCTTCACCGAACAGTCACTCGTTAATTCCTTGTTGCTGTCAGCCCAAAGACGTTGTAACAAAAGGCAGAGTAGTGATCACTCCAGTATGAAAACCTCCTCGAACCTCAACCAGAATAGGGGTGCCAGGTTCGATATATTCACGCACGATATTGCAGGTTCCTACTGGTTGCTGTAATGTTGGCGAAAGTGTCCCGCTGCATACCCATCCGATCTCCTGATGATCGGTATTGTAAACCTTGAAATGCTGGCGAGGAAGGACCCTGCCGTCAAGAATAAAACCGGCAACTCCCCTTTGCAGATCAAGCTCAACCTGCTGGCAGGCTTCTCTGCCGATAAAATGGCCTTTATTCAGCTTTACCACCCACTTCAGTCGTGCTTCAAGCGGATTGGTATCCTGGTCAATCTCATGACCATACAGTGAGTATCCCATCTCAAGTCGGAGCGTGTCGCGCGCACCAAGCCCGATCGGCTGAATGCCGTACTCCCGGCCAGCTTCAAACAGTGCTTGCCATAGCGGCAGTGCCACCTCATTGGGTAAACAAAGTTCAACACCCTTTTCTCCGGTATAGCCGGTTCGGGCAATGATAACGTCTGAACCCTGAAAAAGAGCCTTGCAGAACTGGAATGAGCCAAGCGCATTAACGTCAACATCAGGAAAAACACTGGAAAGAATATTCATGGCAAGGGGACCTTGCAGGGCTATCAGTGAAAGACGATCAGTGTGATCCTCAAGCTCAACCCCTTCGAAAGCTCCGATATGCTGCTGCAACCAGGCAAAATCTTTCTGAGCATTGCTTGCATTGACAATAAGAAAAAAGGTTTCACTATCCATGCGGTAGATAATGAGATCATCGACAATCCCGCCATTTGGATAAAGCATGAGATTATACTGCGCCTGACCGTCCTTGGCCTTATTGAGGTCGTTTGTTGTCATAAGCTGGAGAAAATCCCTGGCAAGAGAGCCCCTGATATAAAAATTCCCCATGTGCGATACATCAAACAGTCCTGCAGCATTTCGCACAGCATTATGCTCGGCGATAATTCCCGTATACTGAACCGGCATCAGGTAGCCGCCAAAGTCGATAATTTTAGCTCCGACCTTTTCATGCCAAGAGTATAATGCTGTTTTTTTCATAACGGCCCTCTTCAAAATTTTATTGAGCGAAGTTACAACTGACTGTAAAAAAACATTTAAACCGGAAAATCAAAATGATTTTTTCACTTTCACCTGCCAATAATAACCTCATTCGCCAGTTCATTGTAATTACCAGCTTTCGCCGGAAAATGGCTGGCAAGTATGTCTGCACATTGATCAACCGCCGCAGCAATTGCCTTGCCATGCTCTTTTCCACGAATACCACGAACAATAGTGTTGACGATCTCCTGCCAGATCTCCTGGGAAACTTTCGAACTAATGCCTTGATCAGCAACCACACGGACTTTGCGCTCAAAAAGAGAGATGTAAATAAGGAGCCCGGTATGGTCAACGGTGTTATTGATATTCCTTAGATAAAACGACTGAATGGCGGCCTCCTCAACCTCCCCCTTCATGTCTGCCGCCGTGACAAAAAGTCGTTTAATGAGAGTAACTCGTTTAATGAATTCATGGAACACCATAAACAATAGACCGAACACAGCAAGAAAAAACCACATATTTTCCTTCCCGAAAAGAAGCGAGGCTGCAATACCGAGAAGTATCGCCAGAAGCGAACTCCCGAGCATGCTTGCAAGGGGGTAATGGTAACTGGACGGCACCACCATGACAACGATTTCTCCTGAGGTGCGTTTTTCAGCCTCCGCGATACGCGCTTCAATCTGAAGCCGTTCCGCTGCTGTAAGAAATTTTTCTGCAGAATTGCTCATTTTTATCTCATATTTATCAGGCATTTACCAATTCCCTGAAGCTCCGCCACCGCCAAAACCACCGCCGCCACCGCCGAAGCCGCCACCTCCACCACCGCCGCCGAAGCTGGTGCCACCATAAAATCCTCCTCCAAGACCGCCATTAGCCATCATGCCGCCGCCACGGTGACCCCGGAAAATCTGACTTATAAAATAGATCACCAGCAGAATAATGGTAAGGAGGGGAAATGAGGGCTTGCCGCCATTTCGTTTGCCCTGGGGCACACCCTTGTATTCTCCATGGACAGCCGCAATAAGTGATGAAACCCCTGTAGTGAACCCTGCATCAAAATTGCCAGCCTTGAAGGCGGGAACAATCTCGTCGTTGATAATGCGTCCTGCCAGCAGATCGGTCAGCTTGCCTTCCAGACCATAGCCAACCTCAATGCGCACGTTATGGTCGTCCCTTGAAACAATGAGCAGCACACCATTGTCGGAGCCCTTATGACCTATTTTCCATGCCTCGGCCACCCGTATCGAAAAATCTTCAACCGGGTCGCCTTGAAGCGATGGTACAGTAAGAATAACAATCTGTGTTGACTCAGCAACCTCAAGCTGCTGGAGTTTTGCTTCAATATCCGCTCTTACCGGCGCAGATATCATGGAGGCATAATCGTTGACACGTCCTGAAAGTGCCGGCACAGGGATTGCCATGAGAGTGCTGAACGATACCAACTGCAGCAGGACCACCAACAGAAAAAGCCTGAGCCTCAACCCTGATTTTATCAATAATTTCATAAAAATTTTCTCTGTCAGAATTTAACCGCAGGCACTGCTTTGGCTGCTTCATCAGCCTTGAAGTACTCTTTGGCTTTCAGTTTCAGCAGAAGGCTGTTGGTCATGGAGTTAGGAAATTGTCTGATGGAGAAATTGAAGGTCTCTACAGCGCCATTATACCTCTGGCGGGCCACGCTGATACGATTTTCAGTTCCTTCAAGCTGATTCTG
>Ga0114951_10006415_pt1 | contig 10406 bp, 3 predicted proteins | sample AM7aDNAmetaG_FD_88677 | JGI IMG/M metagenome (GOLD analysis project Ga0114951, IMG submission 88677) | Freshwater microbial communities from Finland to study Microbial Dark Matter (Phase II) - AM7a DNA metaG | ecosystem: Environmental > Aquatic > Freshwater > Lake | place: Finland: Lake Alinen...
ACTCTAACGGGAACAGGTAATTCGGTCCCTGGTAATAGTATTTACTCCGGTTTCTCGTCTCATCCCGTTGCTACATCTCTAAATATAGGAAATGGTGGAATAGATTCTAATTCAATTAATGATTACTTATATAATTCAACATATACGTCTAAACCAACATCTGCTAGTGTCAAAGCAGGTGGCAACGGACTTGCTATTATAACTGAATATGTAGATCCTTTCAGAATTACAGTAAGCACAGCTACTCAAATATATGTTCCTTTCAGAATTGATGCACAAACAAATGAAGTTATAGTCAATAAATTGGTTATCAGTTCCCCACAACTTATTACACTTGGCCCCACAAATCCTTCAACCATTTATCTTGACTTTGCAAATTACCAACACTTCTATATAACTCTAAAAGACCATATCATTTCAAGTTTTCATTTGAGACCCCTAAGCACAATTAGTAGTCAAACAATGAATTTTCAGACTGGAAGCATCTATTTAAATATCAGCACCTTTTCAACGAATGCATTTTTAGATTTCTCTTCATTTGTGATTGAAAATACGTGGACTGGAATTTCCACCGGTGTTGTCACTTCTTATGCTAATAATAACACATTCTTGTTTGAATATTCCATTTTTAACAGTAACGCCTATATGACAACAGCGCGTAGCTGGTAATTCAAAAACCTATGACACGGATAGGGAGTATGTCATACAGTAAAACTTGTAACGTAGATGTTCTTAGGACATATGATTTACGACTTCGGGATTCAAACAATGTTTCGCCCGGTTTATACAGTACTTTAGCAGCAGGTCCACAGCAAATATATGGAACCCCCCTTTCCTGGGAGTATATCTTGCTTTTGAGTGATGTTCAAGGTATTAAAATAAATCTTTCATCATTTATTTCAATTGCTTATACAACACTAAGCACCGAGACTGCTTATATTAGTACCTATTTGCAAACTAACATAAGCACACTAAGTTCAATCCTGTATACTGATTATGTTAATTTAGAAAATACAAATATATACTTAAACGCAAGTGTTTTATATGATGTTTCAGTTTTTTTAGACGCAACAAAGTTAATCCCGTATCCAAATATAACAACTATTGATGACAATCAAAGCACCATAAGCTCATATATTCAAAATACGGCAACCTCTTTAACTGTATTATCCACAATAAGCACTAGTTTTTCTTACCAGCTGAGTGCAGCAACTTCAATATTTTCTTTTTTTCAACCGTCAGTTTCTACAATTTCTTCTTTGAATCGCGTCTATTCAACAAATCTAAATATGTATCTTTTAAATAATCAATCTACAATACAGTCAACTATTTCCACATCTATTTATAAATTTAATTCAAATGAATCCGCATTCTATTATACTTTCTTATCTACTCTTTCAAATACATCCTCTTACACAACTACAGTATATTCTACACAGTATCTAATATATAGTACAGTAAATGCTCAGTTTTATAGCAGTATAGTTAGCACAGTCCAATCGCAGTTTTCCACTTTTAGCACTTTATTAGGCAATCAGTTTTCAACTGTAAATTATCTTTATGCTGGACCGATGCTTTCTACGCTTAGTGCGGCACAAGGAACTATGACAGGCAGTATTAATGCTAATTTTTCAACTCTTAATTCATCCTTTACGGGCGTAATCTTTAATTTATCAACAACATTGAGTTCTACGCAAAATCTAATTACGAATAATAACAATATTACATTTCAGATTAGTTCATCTCAAAACTCATATATAGAGGGAATTTCAACGAATATCGCACTGATGTTCTATTCTAATATTATAGTTCGTCCTCAAACATTTTTTGAGATTGATTTTAATTATAATGGATCCGTTATTTCTTCCAATTATTATCCATCAAGTTTAGCGCCTGATAAATTAGTGATAGAACAAACAAATGCTTTGACCTACCTTCAAACTCTTTATACAGCAAATTCTACTAATGTTGCATCCTTATATCAATCAAATGTAACAGATGCGTATTATAATATTATTAAAGCCTATAGGAACAATAATATTCCATTGGTAGATACGCTCTGTAATTTTCTTTTTGATCCGGTTTTCCAGTCATCATTTGGTTATACTTCAACAATTAGCGCAGCGTATGGAAATTACTCCACACAAGTTCTTAGCACGCAAATACAGAATTATAAGATAATTACACAATCTGAAAGACTTCAAATCTTAAATACATGTAATATCTATAGTTTTAGTTTTTCTACATTTTCCCTACCTGTTGCAAGCACTGCTGTGGGACTAGCCTATACGTCGCTTTCTACTGAGATGGGCCTTTTTACATCAACAAATTTCATAAATTTATTATCCTACACATTTGGTTCATATCGTTCAAACTCTGAAACAACAATTCGTATTCTTGATGCGATTGAGACTCAAAATTATGTTATACTTTCTAATGGACAACAGCAGATAAATGATCACACAATCCAAGATGCCTATTATAGAAATTTATCCACTCTATTCTCATATGATTTTTCAACGGCAAAAGATCTGCTAAGAAGCACATCATATAACATAATTAATACTGATTCAACCTTTACCCGCTATCTGCCCGTTTCCACTTTCAGCACATTCAACTATAATTATTCCACTCTAAGTACCACAACCTACTTGTATTCGCGCTTTAGCACGGTTATTTTCAATTTATCTACGTTTAGTACCGCCACAATACTAAACCCGACACCTAATACATACAATTATTCCACATTAAGTATATTGAAATATAATTTATCATCATTCAGCACGTTAAATTACAACTTATCGTCTTTCAGTACATCTTTTCTGAATAGCACAATAAATTTAATAAATTATTCCAATCTTTCAACGTTTATCAGCACGCAATTAACTTATTTGCCCATATTTGCATCTACTCTATCCACGTATCTTAAGACTACTATTTATTCTTCATTGAGTACTACTAGTTTCATACAGAATTCAACTCTATGTAATTATATTTTTTCTACAAGTAATTCCCTACTTATACAACTAGATACTCTTTCAAATCAGATTGATTTATTCAATGCTGGACAAGCCTCTGTTGTAAGTTCTTTTCTTTCGCAATGTAATTCAAGAGCCTCTAATATTTTAAGCACAACATACGGAAATTCAATCAGTCTACAACAAAATCAAACCATTCTTTCAACCTTTACTACACTCAGTTCAATATACATAAATAGCAAAATGACGACAGTAGAAAGCGCTGCGAATCTTATGAAGTCTTCTAATTCACCATTACAAATTAACTTTTACGACAATAAAGGCTATCACAATCTCTTCTATGTTAATCCGACTAAGAATGAAGTGATAGCTAATAATTTAAAGATTGTAGGTTCAAATCAAATCACCTTTTCTAATACAATTAGCACGCTTTCTCTTGATTTAAATCAATACCAAAATTTTTACGCAAATGTTTCTGTAATGAGTAATGCTAATCCAACAATTGAGATCAATGTAAATCTTTCAACACTTTCTAAACGGACGCAGGAGGGGTATATTCATTTAAATCTAAATGTTGCGTCAGCAAATGAAATTGCCGCAGGAAAATTTTTAAATATTATCAATCTTGGCCCGACAATACGCCTTGATATTACTCGTTTAACTGGATATCTACGATACAAATATTTATCTATTGGCGGAAAAGCCTTCATTTCACAATCAAATAATTTTACTACTACTACAAGTATCACGATTCCTCCAGGAAATGTTACTACTCCAACAACTACATCGTCGTCCGATTTTGTTGGAATCGTGACAGACACTGTAGGAAATATGTTTGTAACAGACATAAATACAAATTCAGTATATAAATTCAATATAACAACATCACAATTAAGTGTATTTGCTACGGGTTTTAATATTCCCTATAATTTAACAATTGACGAAAATAATAATTTATACGTGGCAAGTTTTGCCGATAATTTAATCTATAAGATTACACAAGCAGGCGTCAAAACCGCATTCATTTCTATTCCTAAACCCGTAGGGATTATTATAGATTTAACAGCTACCTATTTATATGTTTCTTCACTTTCAACGCATAATATCTATAAGATCAGTTTGTCAACAAATACGCCAACGTCAATTGTATATGCTGGAACAGGATCTGCTGGATATGCAGATGGAATAGGGCCTGCCGCCAGTTTTGGCCTTGTCTTTGGCATGGTAATTGATTCAGCAAATAATTTATATATCACCGACTACGTAAATAATTCAATCCGAAAAATCAATTTAGCAACTGCGCAAGTGGTGACACTTGCTGGAAGCACAACTGGTCAAGCAGGAAGCTCAATTGAATATCCGATTGGAGATACAGAGGCACTTGTTGGAACCTCCGCATTATTCAATGGACCAACAGGCATTCTAGCAGATAATTTAGGCAATTTATTTATCTGCGATTCAAAGAACTATGCGATTCGTCAATTTATTCTAACAAACTACCAAATAAAAACAATTTCTGGCGGAATAAATAATGGTTCAGTTGACGGTCTAATTAGCGTAGCCAGTTATAATCATTTATATGGTATTACAATTAACTTAGACAAAACCAATTTATTCGCCTGTGATGTAAGTCGTATTCGTCAGATTGGATATAATATTAATGCTATTACAGGCAGTTCGGCTATTAGTATTAATGCCGCAACACAACAAGAGGCAGGAACACGCTACTGTGTAACTCTTCTTGATTCAAACCCGAGTTTGCCCGTATTTAAGAATCTAGTTATAGATACTAACCGCAAGATCTTTATCATAGCAACAAACGGTGTCGTCTATAAATATGACCCGTTTTCCGAAGCTCTAACAATATTTGCTACACTTCCTTCCGGTCAAGGATATGGAATTACAATTGATTCTTCAAATAACTTATATGTAACAGACGGAATTGCAACATTATACAAAATTACTTCTGCTGGAGTAATAATAACAGTAACAAATTCTCTAAGTTATCCAAAAGCTATCACAATCAACAGTTCGGGATCACAAGTATATATAGGATGTTATGCTTCTGTTGTCAGACTTAATACATATGGACAGATTTTCACACAGACTGGTATCATTGGAAATGCTGTAGATCAAACGTGGACATGTCCAACTGGTGTAACGTCAATCAATGTTACTTTGCTCGGTGCGGCCGGTGGTTGTTTTGATGATTCTGTTTTCTATGGCAGTCCGGGTGCAACTGTTTCTGGCACTCTAGCAGTAACACCAGGTCAAATATACACAATAATAGTAGGCCAAGGTGGATATAACTCAGGTAGTTGGTGGACGGGACAGGGCCAAGGTGGATATGGCGGTGGCGGTAGTGGTAATGGTCAATATAATGGTTCCGGTGGCGGTGGTCGCTCAGCAATTCAATTGACAGCAGGAACAGATATTGTTACTGCTGGTGGCGGAGCTGGTTCATATGGTAGCACACAAGGAGGCCTTGGTGGCGATCCGAGTGGAGGAGGGGCTACAAATGGAACCCCCTATAAAGGTGATGATGGCGGAACGTATGTTGGTGGAGGTGGTGGCGGTTACACCGGTGGTTCTGCTGGAAATGGTGGAACTTCATATTATGCTAATTTAACAGGAACTGTTGTTCATACAACAGGCACAGCAGGTAACAGTTTTCATATTAATCCAGGTGATGCGGCTGGCAATGGAAAAGTTATCATATCTGCTAATGTTGTAACTATCGCAGGAACAGGTTCGCTAGGATACCAAGATGGATTGGGCTCGGCTGCTCTTTTTGATTCACAAATTTCGGGTATTATATCGGATGGTATCGGAAATCTCTTTTTAACAGAATACAATAATCAGACTGTTCGTAGTATTAATTTAACAACAAATCAAGTAGCAACAAGTGCTGGAAAGTATAATATACCCGGAAATGCAAATGGTATTGGCACAAATGCGCAATTTAACGGGCCAATTGATCTTAAAACGGATTTTAATGGATCCATATATATTTCCGATTATTCTAACAATCTAATTCGTAAAATTGATACTGGTTCTTTGGTTGTTACAACCCTAGCAGGAAACAGTATATTTAATACATATCCATCAGCAATAAATCCAGATGGTCTTGTGAATCAAGCAACACTATTCGGACCTTATGGATTAGCATTTGATAATCCCACCGCTGGTTTATTAAAAGATTTATATATGATTGATGGACAGGGCAAACTTATCCGATCTTTTTATAAGACATATTCAAATTCTCTTTCTACGATGAGCACTATGATAGGATATGATATTTCTTCAATAACATCTTATCAGATACAAATTAGTACTCTTGTTCCATCTTTAACATACTATAATAATTTTACTGGATTACAGTATATTAGTACAAATACATCATATAATACAACCTACACAACAGCTTATTCTATTCAAAAAGCAGCCTTTGTTAATTCAGCTTCAAATGCTGTTTTAGACAGTGCGTCACAATATCTTTCAACACAAAGAGCGTCTACAATAGGTTCGCAAAACTTAATAAGTGTAAATCAAATATCAACCGGAATTCAAGCAACAAGTATTTCGTGGATAGGTAATTTATATACATCAAATGTCAGTAATCTTTTACTAACAGTAAATGCACAAGTAAGTAATTCCTACAACGCATTTCAAATAAGTCTACTTGATCGCATAACAGCCGAATCTTGCGCTACAGCAGCTTCTAACGCGTTATCCCAGACATTAACTGTATGTAATTATACATATACTGGAGGAGATCAATATTTTATTGTTCCGGTTGGAGTAACAACAATTACAGTGGATCTGCTAGGAGCAGGAGGATCAACAGGATATACGGGTGGTGCTGTTCCCGAAGCACAGGGTGGATTTGTATATGGAAATTTACAAGTATATGGCGGAACAATGTATACACTTGTAGTCGGCGGCCAGACAAATGTTATAGGAACAAGTAATTACGGTGGTGGCGGATCTGGGGGAGGTGGATATGGTGGTAGTGGTGGCGGACGATCCGCAATTCTTTTATCCGGACAAGACGTTGTTACTGCTGGAGGTGGGGGTGGTAATGCACAAAATACAGCGGGAGGCGCTGGAGGTGGACTAACAGCAAATGCTGGAGCAGGTGGAGCTGGTGGCGGATCACAAGTTGCTGACGGTGCTCCAAGTGGTGTAGGAGCCACTGCTGGAAGTTATCAAAATGGCGGAGTAGGTTCTTCTGGTGGTGGAGGTGGTGGAGGTGGATATCATGGTGGTGGCGGTGGAGGTGGTTCTGGTCTAGCCGGTGGTGGCGGTTCATCATATATTACAAATCTAGGAGGTCTAATTATTAATACATTAGGAGGAGGGGCCTATTCGGGCCCTAATGCTTCTTCCTATATACCTCCGACTACAGCACACGGTAGCATTATTATATCATATACAGGATCGGGTAGTGGTAGTGGTAGCGGTAGTGGTAGTGGTAGTGGTAGTGGTGGTTCTATTTCACCAACATATGGTTTTAATTTTAATAACTATACCCAATATTCTGGTACGTTTAATCCTACTAGTTCTAATATTACGTAAGGACTAGTAAACAAAAATTAATTATCTCTATCAGATAAGAGATGAGGCAAGATCTATTTCAAATAACAGTAGGAGCCAACAATCAAAATGTATTTACCTATGATATAAGTAATAGTTATTTAACTCTTTATAATAATCCGCTCGGTGCTTCGGGAGGATTACAGATTACTACAGCTCCAACAAACGCCTATTTAAAAACAATTGAAATGTGGATTCGCGTGCCAACAGCACCTGGTCGTATTAGCTATTTATTTGATAACTCAACTCATACAGCAATTTGGTATGCAACACCATCGGGTAATGATGTAATTGGTTCATTCTGGGCTAATAGTGTATTATATATAAATGGCGATGCATATACAGTCACGCCTGCTGGAGGAACACCAAAAGTATTTTCAAAAATAGCAGGAAATGGATGGGCTCAAATTGTTATAGTACCTGACACGGAAACTGTATATCAATTACCATTTCCTATGTATTTTTTCTACAGTTCTTCATCAATCTATACTACAACTCTTGATATTGCAGAAGTATCATTTTATAATACATATCTAACATCTACTCAAGTGCGAACTCAATATAGTTCTAAAGTAAGTCGTTATGGAATTCCGGATATGCCAACAAGTTTAACTGCTAGTCTAGCTTCGGGATCATCGACATTATCTATGGGATGGTCTGCCAGTGCAGGCCCTACACCAACAGGTTATATAGTTTATATATACGAAGTAGGAACAGTTAATACAACATATACACAAACTGTATCTGGAACTACTTCTACGTATACATCATGTCTTGACTCGTATTCATATTATTTTGCTGTTTCAGCAATAAATGCCAGTGGAAGAAGTGGACAATCTACACCGTATTCGCCATCATTATCATGTACTTTGGCATTAACAGCACCTGTACCAAATGCGCCAACCATTACAGGATCAACATTAACAATGACATGGACGGCGGGAGCAGGTGGAACACCAACAAGTTATGATGTTGAAATCTATGAAGGCGCAACTCTTAAAACAACACAAACGTCAATTACAGGAACATCCACTACGTATTCTTCTTTAACAAATGGACAAATATACAAGTTTAAAGTTAGAGCGTATAATGTGGCAACTCCAAGTGGCATTATATCATCATTATCTTCGGGTATTACATATAACACAAATAGTCCCCCAGATGCTCCAACTGTAAATGCTCCAACAAATTCAGGTAGTACATTAACTATGACTTGGACTATAGGTACGGGTGGATTGCCTACACAATATGATATCTATGTTCTTGGCAATGGTTCAGCTGTTACACAATTAACAGTTACAGGTTCTCCTCCAACAACAACAAAAACATATTCTCCTATGACTGGGGGTGTTGCATATTCATTTTATGTGACTGCCACAAATACGTCTGGAACAAGTAGCGCTTCATCAACATCATCTACTGTAACCTATAATCCTCCATTAGCCCCTACTCCAGATCTTCCAACAATTGTAGGTACAAGTCTTTCAATGACATGGACTGCGGGTGGAGGTGGAACTCCAACATATTATACAGTTTATGTTCTTGAAAATTTAAATCTAGTAGCAACATTAGACAATATAACGGGTTTATCAACAACGTATTCCCCTTTAGTAAATGGAGCTTTTTATGCATTTTATCTAACAGCAACAAACTCATCCGGAACAAGCAGTAGTTCTTCTACAATAAATCCAAATATACAATATACAGCGGGTTCGCCTCCTTCCGCTCCAACTGTAGGGGGAATTAGTAACTCGGGTACTACATTAACTCTACGTTGGTCAGCAGGAGCAGGAGGCGATACGCCAACAGGTTTTATTATTCATTTATATTCATCTGCTGTGGCTAAAACTAATAGTTTTGTTGAAATTGGGTCAAGCCCTTTTACTATAGCAAGTCCTACAGCAATTTCATATAGCTATGTAGGAACTGCTGGTCTATACTATAGATTTTATGTTGTAGCATATAATGATTCTGGAAATAGCTCTAGTTCTAGTTTTTCAAGTATTATACAAATTCCTTTTTCTTAAAATTCTTCTCGTTTCAACATTTCTGTAGCCCAAGGCTGTATAACACCTTTTTCTATCGCAGTCGGCCTATAAGGCCACGGTGATAGATACACAGCATTTGACCAGCGTCCAGCACGAGGCCACCCAACAAATCGCCCTCCTAACTCTACTGCGACATCTGTTCCTACCCCTGTTTCGCACGGATTAACTAATAGCCAGAATTGATTGCGCGAATAGTGCGGGTATTTAGTCATCAGTGGCGTTGCACGACGAACAACCTCCTCAAAGAAACGCATTAGCCAAGGAATAGACCACACGCCTGCTTGAAAAGAGAAGTAACAATACGGATCTACAACGATTTCCTTCCATTTTCCCAACACTACGTCACCGGTAGGCCCGGGACACGGCATCAAGCGTGTACATACAATTTCTGGATTCTCAGTCATCATTCGCACAGTCTCCTCTAAAGCATCATAATTGGGTGCGCGGTCCAAAAAGAAGTCGTCTTGTAATAGCAAAACAAACGAAAAACTTTCGCGCAGAATACGCAATGCTTCTATGCGGGATTCTAAGAAATCCCCATTTTCCGGCCCCTGCTCCATCACATGTACACCAGCAGCCATCATCATCGCCTTCTTCTCATCATCCAATCCAGCAGATGCCAAATAGATGGGCCACTTTAGCCCCGTCGCGTATCGCCGTATAAGACAGCACGAAGCCACAGCAATTTTATTGTATTTTGGACATGAATTTACAAGGATACACACTGAGTTTGACATTTAAATAGTTAAGGGCTAGATATGTTTAGATAGGATGTCAGTAGCAA
>Ga0114951_10006418_pt1 | contig 10405 bp, 9 predicted proteins | sample AM7aDNAmetaG_FD_88677 | JGI IMG/M metagenome (GOLD analysis project Ga0114951, IMG submission 88677) | Freshwater microbial communities from Finland to study Microbial Dark Matter (Phase II) - AM7a DNA metaG | ecosystem: Environmental > Aquatic > Freshwater > Lake | place: Finland: Lake Alinen...
CGCGGCATCGTCGCGAACTACCACCGCAGCCAGTGTGCGCAACTCGGCAGGATTGTTGGGGTCCACCTGTCGGTCGCGCAGACCGGTTTCCAGGGCCTGCTGAAGCGCGAAGCGAACCTGGTTCGCGACCATGCGGTTGGTGTCATAAGACTGCTGAACCGCCGCGTGAAGCAGTTGACCCACGTAGACCAGCGAAAGCACCCCGGCGATAAGAAACACTAGCCCGGTGATGGCCAGTACGAGTTTCGTCTTCAGGCGCATGGGTTAGCTCAAATGCTCCTGGCGGTTACGCGCGTATTCCTTGAGCTTATTGTGCAGAGTCTTGAGGCTGATGCCCAGGATTTCGGCGGCGCGGGTCTTGTTGTGGCCTGTCGCCTCAAGTGTGCGCAGGATCAGCAGCCGCTCGGCTTCGTCTACGGTTGTGCCCACATGGACCTGGATCAGGCCTTCATCGGTGATTGAAGTGGTTTGCGGCTGCCCTTTGGCGAAGCCCGGCGGCAAATGGCCGGCATCCAGCGGAGCGCCGTCCGGGCAGAGGATCACGGCGCGCTCCACGTTGTTGCGCAACTCGCGGGCATTGCCCGGCCAGTTGTAGGCCATCATGCGGTCCAGCATGGAAGGCGCAACGCCGGAGACGCGCCGTCCGTGCTTCTGGTTCATCTGGATCAGCATGGCGTCGGCCATCGCCGGCAGGTCCTCAATGTGATCGCGCAAAGGAGGCATGTGGATGTTGAATACATTGAGCCTATAAAAAAGGTCGGCGCGCAAGTGCCCCTCGGCAACAGCGAGCCCTGGGTCGCGGTTGGTTGCCGCCAGTACGCGGACGTCCACATCCTGCTCGGTGCGGCCGCCCAGTTTGCGCAGTTTGCGCTCCTCAAGCACGCGCAGGAGCTTGGCCTGTGTGGCAAGTGGCATTTCGCCAATTTCGTCCAGAAGAAGGGTTCCACCGGAGGCCAGTTCGAAGCAGCCCGCCCGGCGCTCTACCGCTCCTGTAAACGCGCCTTTCTCGTGGCCAAAGATCTCGCTCTCGATCAGCGTCTCAGGGATCGCCGCGCAATTCACGGCGACGAAGGGCCGCGTCTTGCGCGGGCTCAGATCGTGAAGCGTGCGGGCCACCAGTTCCTTGCCGGTCCCGCTCTCGCCGGTAATCAGTACTTGTACGTTCGAGGGAGCAATCTGTTCGATGAGTCCGAAGATCTCGCGCATGGCCCGTGAACTGCCCACCAGAGAGCCCAGAACGCCGGTTTCGCGCAACCGGCGCCGGGCGATTTCCAGCTCAATTTCGGTATCGCGTTGCCGGGTGGCGTTTGCCAGGATTGTGCGCAGGCGTGTCGCGTCCACCGGCTTCTGCAGAAAGTCGTACGCGCCTAGCTTCATGGCTTCAACGGCCAGCTGAATCGACCCCATCGCGGTCAGTACCACCACGGCAAGGTTCGAGCTGATCCCCGAGCCCCCGTCGGCAAGCTTGGTCAGCAGTCCTATTCCGTCCAGACGAGGCATCTTCAGGTCGGTCACTACGATGCCCGGGTCCCACGCAACCACCTTGTCCCAGGCTTCCAGGCCGTCCCGCGCGGTCTCCGTCCGATAGCCCCACCCGGAGATCAGTTCGGCCAGCCCCATCAGCGCATTGGGCTCGTCTTCGACAATAAGGACCTTTACGGCGTTATCCATGAGCGCTTTACCCTACTCCGCAATTCTACCTACTTATGCTGCGGGAGCGCGCAAAGCCCGTAGCAGCAGGTTTTTTGGATCGAGCTTTCCCACTTCTAAAAGCGCCTCCGCTACTGCGGCCCGGCCTTCTCCGTCAGCTCAGCCCATCGCGCGTAGAGCGCGTCGTTCTCGTGCTGCGCCACATCCAGTTCAACCAGTGCCTCCTGCAACGCTGCCGCGTCGGTCGAAATCTCCGGGCTCTCCACCCGAGCACGGGCCGCTGCCAGGCGGTCGTCTGAATGCTCCACCCGCTTCTCGATCGCTGCAAACTCGCGCGCTTCGAGATACGAGAGCTTTTTCTTCCCAGATTGACTGGTAGCGGTCTCCGTGCCGGTGCGCTGTGCCGGGCTGGAACCGTCAGAGCGTCGGTCTGACTTGTTCTGTTGGGAGACGCCTTGCTCAGCCTGATCCTGTTCCGCCAGCCAATCTTCCCACTGCGCGTAATCGGCAAAGCGGCCTGTGTTTCCGCGCCCATCCAGCCCCAGAACTGTCGAGGCCACGCGGTTTAGCAGGTAACGGTCGTGCGTCACCAGCACCAGCGCGCCCGGAAAATCGAGCAGATTCTCTTCCAGGATTTCGAGCGTTGGAATGTCAAGGTCGTTAGTCGGTTCGTCCAGCAGCAGAACGTCGGCCGGTTCCAGCATCAGTTTGGCGATAAGCACCCGCGCCCGCTCCCCACCCGATAGATTACGAACTGGCTGGTTCAGTTGTTCGCCGGTGAACAAAAAGCGCGCCGCCCAACTGGCCACATGCACAATGCGCCCTTGGTAGTTGATGCCGTCACCTTCCGGCGCTAGCGCGCGCCGCAGCGTCAGGCTGTCGTCCAGCTCGCGCATCTGGCTAAAGTAGACCAGCCGCAGCGCTTCTGCACGCCGTATGCTTCCTTCGGCGGGTTCCAGCTCGCCACGCAGCAGCCGCAGTAGGGTAGTCTTGCCGCTGCCGTTTGGCCCCACCAGACCCACCTTCATTCCGGCGGTCAAAATGAAGTTCAGCCCCGTGAACAGTCGGCGGCTCCCCGCTGGCTCAGGCCCGGTCTCGGTTGGAATTTCGCTCTGCGGCACGTCGCACGCTACGTCGTTGAACTCCACCAGGCGCTTGGTCTTGCGTTGGCTCGCTTCAAAGTCGATACCGGCCGTGTTCACCGTAGTGCGCGAGTCCATCGCCGCCAACTGGCCGATCATCTCGTTGGCGCTGTCAATGCGCGCCTTCGACTTGGTGGTCCTTGCCTTGGGGCCGCGCCGCAGCCATTCAATTTCGGTACGCACCTGGTTCCGCAGGCTTTCCTGCTGCTTGCTCTGCGATTCCAGATAAGCCTGCTTCTCTTCCAGAAAGCGGCTGAAGTTGCCTTTCACGCGCAACAGTCCGTCCGCAAACACGCGGTTCAACTCCACAATCTGGCTCGATGTGGATTCGAGAAAATAACGGTCATGGCTAACCGTTACCGCGGCAAAAGACGAGGAAGATAGCAGTTCTTCAAGCCATTCGATACCGGCAAGGTCCAGGTGGTTAGTCGGCTCGTCCAGCAGCATCACCTCCGGCTCGCTCACCAGAGCTTCCACAATGGCCAGCCGCTTCCGCCAGCCGCCGGAGAGCGCCGCTGCCGGGGCCGTCAGGTCTGCAAACCCCGCGCGTCCAGCCAGTTCGCGAAGTCGGCCCTCGCGTTCGGATTCGTTCACATGGGTTGCGGCCAGAGCCTTTTCCAGCACTTGCCGGATCGAGAGCCCGGGCGCAAACCGTGAGTCCTGCGGCACATACGCGGCACGGGCGCGCTTGCGCACCGCCAGTTCGCCGGAGTCGGGTTCAACCTGCCCAGCCAGAATCGCCAGCAGCGTTGACTTCCCGGCGCCGTTCGGGCCGATCAGCCCAATCCGGTCGCCGTCTTCAACGGTGAGAGAAATGTTGCGAAATAGTGGTGTCGCGCCGAATTGCTTGGTAACGGATTGTGCATTAAGGATCGGAGGCATCTCTCTTAAGAGTACTGTGCTTTGCCCCTCCCGGCTTCATTCGGGCCGATTGAGCGGGCCATTCCGTTCCTTCTCCACGCATGCGAAAAGAAAAGGCGCACCGCCTGTGCGGTGCGCCTTTTCTTCACTGGCCTCCCGGTCGATGTGCGGGGAAGGGCCTTCGGGGGAAGGGGAAGAGACCTGCTTATTGCCCTGTCACAATCCGCGTTTGCGCCTCATCGAAGATCTTCAACTTCTTGTCCAGCCGGGGAGTGGCTAGAGTTCCATACTGCACGGACTGCAAAACATGCGTGCCGCCCACTTCGTCGAACTTGAGTACAACGCGGGTGCCATTTGCCGCCGACGGAATAGCCATCCAATTGAAGGTTTTGGATGCATCCTCGCTCTTCAGCTGCAACCTGGCGCCCGATGGGTCATGCCGGATGAAATACGTACCGGCAGGGCAGATCTTGTTACCGACTGCGAAACTGAACGGGACATTCAACGTGGAAGTTTCCGCACTTGCTGTGGTAGGAGTAAAGGCTGCTGCCGCCGCGACTGCCGATGCCAGAACGAGAGAGAAGAACTTTGTTTGCATTGGTGTGACCTCCTGGTTACAGAAACCACACTAGCGGTCTTGAAAAACAAAGTCGTGAATTTCCCGTCAAGAAAACGTCAAGTTTTTTTAGCGCAACTTTATTCAGAAACATTCATCCATAGACGGGGTTTCATGGCGGTTTCTCTTCGTGTCTCCATCAGTTCCAATTGAATCTCGCGCTTTACAGTTTCGCTCTCTCTGGCGCTAAGGTTTTGAGCAATAGTCAGCGATTGCTCAAGCAACTCCATCGCATCAGCATAGGCGCGGCGCTGCTGCGCATCGCGTGCGGCAACGCGCAGTGCACTCGAAGCGCGCTGCCAGTCGCCGGCCGCTTCATAGTGCATCGCCATCTCGCGGGCCACGCACGCTTCCCGTCCCGCAAACAGCGTGCCCAACCGCTCGGCAATGCGAATCTGCCGCTTGGCACGCCGCGTTGCCGGCTGCCTCTGGTACAGCACTTCGCGATACAGCCCGTGCGCAAACACATAGAACGCTGACCGGGTGCCGTCAGGCAGTTCATCCTGCCCAGCCCGTTCCACAAAATACAAGCGACGCGCCAATTCGTCGCACGCTTCCTCCGCATCGGCCGCGTCCAATTCCAGTGCGGCCGCCACCGCCCACGCGGGGAACGCCACGCTCATCAGGCTGCCCGCCTCAAGGATGCGTTGCTCCTCCGGCGTCAGTCGCTCAATCTCAAGTTCAATCATCCGCGTGAGTTCGCCAGGCACTCCGGATTCCATCTCTGGCAACGGCGCGTTCTGCTCCCATCCCACCGTGTCATCGGTTCCTTTGCGCACCAGAAACCTCTCGGCAATCAGATGCTCCAGTACGGCTATCACAAACAACGGATTGCCCTCAGAGCGTTGGTACACAAATCCAGTCAGTCCGGGCGGTAGCGACTCCTGCTGCAACTCCTTGATGACCAATTGGCACACGGCTGCCTTGGCAAGTGGGGCCAGTGCAATTTCCACGGCTAGGCGGTGCACCAGCAAATCCTGCTTCACCACCTCCAGTGGATGTCCCGTCGCGCCTTTCCGCCGCCTGCAACTGGCCAGCACCATTACTCTGGTCGGTGCACGCCTGCGTGCCATGACGGAGATGAAATCTAGCGTCGAGTCGTCGGCCCAGTGCAGGTCTTCAAAGACCAGAACGAGCGGCTTCGCTGCGGCCAACTCTTCCAGCGCCGCACAAAGTTCGCCCAGCAGTCGCACCTGAGGTTCGGCATGGGCCGCCGTGCTGCTTTCAGGCGCCCGGCCCTTCGTCAGCCATGCCGGCGCCATCCTGGCCAAAATGCGGCAGGCCAGCTCGCCATCCGCCGAGGCGCAAAGCTGGCTCAGCGATTCCATCAGCGGGTAATACTCCTCTTTGCCGCTCACACACTGCAGGCATTGACCGTGCGCCACGCTGGCAGACGACTGCTTCACCTCACGGCAGAATGCATCCATAAGGGCCGTCTTTCCAATGCCAGCTTCCCCGCTGATGAAGACGACACGCCGGTTCCCGGTCGGCAAAAACCCAAACTGCGCCCGCAACAGGGAGAGTTCTTCATCGCGGCCCACCACCGCAGAATGTTCCGCGGCCTCGCTCACTAAAGAAGCCGTAAAGCCGCGTTCCGTTCCCCTCCACAACCTGTGCCACAAAGCAATAGCCGCGCTTGGGTAGGGTCTGAATAAACCGCGGTTGCCCAGCGTCGTCGCCCAGAAGCTTGCGTAACTCCAGCATGTAAGTTCTCAGCACTTGGGGCTGAACAAAGGTCTCCGGCCACAGCGCGTCCAGCAACTCGTCGTGGGTAATCAGGCGGCCCGGATTCTCGACCAGGTAGCGGAGCACTGCATAAGGCTTGGGCGGCAAAGCAATCTGTTCGCCGTTCCGCCACAGGCACTCGTTCGCGGTGTCCAGACCAAAATCCTCAAACTGCTTCATGCGGCTGGACCTCCGGCAAAACATCCCCCCAACTCTCTTGGCAATTGGCCTTCCAATGTGCAGATCGCTCTAGGTGCAACTCATCGTTCAACGGGGTGACCGTCCAGTGAACTCCGTCTGTAGGGCGTTCATTTGCGGCCAAACGTGTTCATTGGTGAACACACCGCAAAAGACATCTCTGACTCGCTTCTAACGAAGCAATACGCAGTGGCCCGGCGCACCGTTCCTCTACCTTACAGTGTTCTGGGGTGCTTTTCAGCGAGCGGCCTTTTCGATCTATCGAGCTTCCGTTTAGACACGCAACTATGCCGAAAGGTTTGTCCGTCCGGCTCTGTTATTGTCGGCGACGGGCCAGAGCGTCGGGCCTGAATCAAGCAAGTTACGCCGCGGGCAAAATGAACGGAGCCGCAGTTGACTGTCCTGCCAGCCGGCATTGGGCTGCCGCTGCTTCGATTTGGCTATTGATCTCCGCTCCCAAAAGAAGCATCAGGCCTGAAATGTAGAACCAGGTCAGCAGGATGATCACCGCACCGAGCGACCCATAGGTTAACGAGTAGCTGTCAAAGAAATGTAAATAGAGTCGGAGTCCGAATGAGGCGAGCAGCCATCCGAGGATACCTATGGTCCCTCCCGGCGTGAGCCAGTGCCAGCAGCGCGCCTTCACGTCCGGAGCCCAATAATAAATAACTGCGAACGACAGTGCCAGCAGAACGGTTGCCAGAGTCCATCCGATCAGTCGCGCCATATACGCCACTGGGAAGGTGAGAAAGTGGTTGTAATTGCTGCGGCTGACGATCGCCGCGATAAAATCTCCACCCAGCATGGAACAAAGGATCACGGTGACGATCACGGTCAGAATGATGGTCAGGCCTATGGCGTAAATGCGGGCTTTTAAAAAGGATCGGGTATCCTCGACCTTGTATACGGCGTTCAGTGCATCCTGTATAGCAGAGATGCCAACAGACGCGGACCATACGGCCGCAATCAGTCCAAAGGTCAGCTTGCCCTTCGTGGCGGCGGCCGTGGTTTCGTTGAACGTCGCCAGCACGGCGCCAAGGGCGGAGGTCGGAATAACCAGCGCCAGATAATTCAGCAGCTTGTCATAAAACCGTGCGGCCGACTGCGCGGCCAGGCCAAGGATAGAACTCGCGCTGAACAGAGTGGGAAATAGCGCAAACAGAAAGTAAAAGCCAAGCTCCGCGGCGCGGCCGAACAGGCGGTCTGCGAAAAGCGCATCCCAAGTACGCTTCGCGACGATGCCCACAGGCACGCTTTGCAGATTCCACAGCGAACACAGTGGCGAGCGCGAGACGAACTCCCAGATATTGTGCTGGCGAGCCATCGACATCCTGCCGGTATTGCATTCGCCGTTGAGGTTAGTGCGCATGGATTCGTCCAGTCTGCACGGGTTTGCCCTTCCGGAATGGACGAGGGCGTCGCTCTAGCGGCCTCGTCTGGCCCCAAAATAGAGCAGGCATCCGCCTCCGGCAATGGCGATGATGCCCAGAATCGGTGGAACAGGCAGCGTATGGTTTTCAGTCCTCTCGATTTGAATTGCGCCCAAATCGACAGCTTTCTTATGACTCGTATAAGAAAATCCCCCATAGATAAGCGCTACAACCCCAGCCAGGATCAAAAGCATTCCCGCGATCTTCATGATTCACTCCCGTTCTTTCAACTTCGTCCCCACCAGCATCGCCAACCTGCTACTCTCACATTCCCAAGGAGCGCCGCGTAATGCAACCCTCCAACTTAAACCTAAGTAATATTCCCGGCAATCCGCTGTATCAAAAGGACCACAAGATAGACTCGAGCCTGCGCGGCAACCCGGCGATCCAAAGGTGTTCCTGGTCGCAGGCTGCGCGGCCAGGCACTAAACTGGAACCATGCTGGACTTTGAAATCTCCGCGTCTGAAGCCGCCACTCTACTCAAGGCCGCAGGAGCACGCCTGATCGACGTGCGCGAGCCGTGGGAGTTTGCCACCGCGCACATCGACGGTAGTCTGCTCATTCCCATGGGCGAGGTGTCCGCCCGGGCGCACCAGGAACTCGACCCGGAAGAACGTCTCCTGGTGGTCTGTCACCACGGAATACGTTCCATGAACGTAACTGTTTGGCTGCGTAACCAGGGGTTTGAGCGGGCGCAGTCCGTGCGCGGCGGAATCGAAGCCTGGTCGGTCCAGGTTGACCCCGCGGTTGCGCGTTACTGACCATTCCGCTTCAGTCTCCATTTGACCGCTCTCGCAGGGCATCGGTATATTCGCTTCGTCCTTGTTCGCCACGGAAATCTTTCTTCTATAGAAGTTTCATGTGGCTCAATCCCGCATTTCCTTGGCTTCAAAACGCCGGACCAAGATGAGGAAAACCATGCAAAGACGCTTCAGTGCACTGCTATCGAGCCTTTTCCTGCTGTTTGCGGTCGGTGCTTCCGCTGAAGTAAAACCTTCGACTCTGTTCAGCGACCACATGGTTCTGCAGAGTGGCATGTCTGTACCCGTCTGGGGCACGGCCAGCCCCGGCGAAGCTGTCAAGGTCACAATCAACGGCCAAACCCAATCCACCACCGCCTCGCCGGGCGGCAAATGGACAGTTCGTCTTGGCAATCTCGCGCCCGGCGGTCCTTTTGAGATGCACATCGAGGGCACAAACTCGCTCACCATTAAGGATGTGCTGATCGGAGAAGTATGGCTCGGCTCCGGCCAGTCCAACATGGTCTTCACGGTCTCGCAGAAAGCCGCGTCCTTTGCCGGAATGCTGGATGAAGAGAAAGTGATCGCGGCGGCCAACTACCCTACCATCCGCATGTTCACCGTAAAGACCGTCAAGAGCTACACGCCCGTGGACGACGTAAGCGGCGCGTGGCAGATTTGCAGCCCCGAAACGGTTCCCGGATTCTCAGCCGTGGGTTACCTGTTCGCTCGCGATCTGCAGCAGCGCCTCAAGGTGCCTGTGGGCGTTCTCACCGTGGCCTACGGCGCCAGCACAGCGGAGTCCTGGTTACCCCGCGAAGCGGTCGCCGCCGATCCCGCGCTCAAGCCCATGCTGGACGGCTTCGACACCCTGGTGAGCTTCTACAAGGCGCATCCCGGTGCCACGGTAGCCGAGGCGCCGCCCATTCCCAAAACCATTAACGGTCGCGCCGCCAGCAGCGCGGCCCTGCGCGATCCGGTCGAGGATCAGCATCAGCCAACAGTGCTTTTCAATGGCATGCTGCACCCGGTCATTCCCTACGCAGTCCGCGGCGTCCTCTGGTATCAGGGCGAATCGGTTGTAGGCGGCAATACCGGCGTCCTCCTCTATCCCCACGTCATGGAGACGCTGGTCAATCAGTGGCGCGCGCTCTGGGGCCGGGGCGAGTTCCCTTTCTACGCGGTGCAGCTCCCGGCCTTGAAGAACGTGAGCAACAACCCCATGGTGCGCGAGGGCCAGGCGCAGATTCTCTCGCTCACCAACACCGGACTCGCGGTCGCCATCGATGTCGGGGATCCGGACAACGTGCATCCCAAAAACAAGGTCCCCGTCGCCGAGAGGCTCGCTTTGATAGCTTTGGCTAACGCCTACGGGCAGAAACTGGAGTATTCCGGGCCGCGCTATAGTTCCATGAAAGTGGAAGGCAGTGCCATCCGCATCCACTTCTCGCACGACGGCGGGCTTATGGCCAAAGACGGACCGCTCAGGTGGTTTCAGATTGCCGGCCCCGATCAGAAGTTTGTCGATGCCGAGGCCACCATCGCAGGCGATTCCGTAGTTGTGAATAGCGATAAGGTGCCCACCCCCGTGGCCGTCCGCTATGCCTGGGACAACTATCCTTTCGGCTGCAACCTCTATAACTCTGACGGCCTGCCCGCCGCCCCCTTCCGTACCGATGCCTGGGACGCCCTGGCCAAAATCGCCGAGGAATTCACCGGCAAGTAGCAGCAATCTCAACCGTTAGAGCGCCTTCGACTTAAGTGTTCACAACAATGTGCCCCATCCTTGAATCATTTTTGATTCAAGGGTGGGACAGCATAAACCTCAATCTCGACCGTGAACGATCCAATTACAAACGCTGTAGTCCTTCGCTCTTGCCCCCGCTGGCTCCCCCCAATTGCATCACCCGCTGATACCCCGATTTTCGCGGCGGTTTAGACTAGAAGCTGAAACGCCCGTTTTGGGCGCTTCCTTGAAAGACACCACCAATCGACCACACGGAAAGAGCGCCATGAATCTACAGGAAACTGTGATGCGTAAG
>Ga0114951_10006419_pt1 | contig 10404 bp, 10 predicted proteins | sample AM7aDNAmetaG_FD_88677 | JGI IMG/M metagenome (GOLD analysis project Ga0114951, IMG submission 88677) | Freshwater microbial communities from Finland to study Microbial Dark Matter (Phase II) - AM7a DNA metaG | ecosystem: Environmental > Aquatic > Freshwater > Lake | place: Finland: Lake Alinen...
GGCTTAGGTGTTACAATTGAAAGTTTATAGTCGAGCAGCTCGTTGAGCAGGGTAGACTTGCCGGCATTTGGCGGGCCTATTATAATTGCGAAACCGCAAGAGAAAGGAGAGGAATTCATATAACTTTTTATGAGAAATTCGATCAATTTACAAGAGACGATACAAAATTACTGTCTTACATGATAAAGAAAAAGGCGGGGAACTCTTTCTATAAAGATTGAGACTTTCGAAGTATTGCAATGCGGGAAAAATAGAGATATGAACGATCATATGCATAAGCGAGTTGCTGCAGTAACCCTTGGGTGTAAACTGAATTATGCTGAAACCGCCTCTATTCTTGATGATTTATGTCAGCAAGGCTGGGAGTTGTCGACAATCGATGAGGGAGCTGATCTTATTATTGTGCATACCTGTGCAGTTACAAAACAGGCAGAAAAGAAAAGCCGTCAGAAAATCAGGGGAATCATAAGAAAAAATCCTGCCAGCCGGGTTGCAGTCGTCGGATGTTATGCTCAGTTGAATCCGGAAATTCTTGCTTCAATAGAGGGTGTAGACGCCATTTTTGGCAGCAACGATAAATTCAATATACAATCGTACGACGAGATCAGTTCCGGAACGATTGTTTCTCCTCTTGTCAAGGTCTCTCCAGCCGGTACTTTTGATGAGGTTTATCCCGGATACTCTTTACCGGCGGCAGAGAGTTCTGACCGGACCCGTGCGTTTTTGAAAATACAGGATGGCTGCGACTATGGCTGCGCATATTGCACGATTCCGAGAGCAAGGGGAGGGTCTCGATCGCTTCCTGTGGCTCGAATTGTTGAACGGGCCCACACCATGGCTTTATCAGGATATCGGGAAATTGTTCTTACCGGAGTTAATATTGGCGATTATCGTTATGAGGGCTCTCGGCTTAGTGATCTCCTGCTGAAGCTTGAGGATGTCGACGTCAGCCGTATCCGTATCAGTTCGATAGAGCCGGATTTTATTGATGATGAGTTGATTTCTCTTGTTGCAGGATCAGAAAAAATAGTTCCTCATTTTCATATTCCTCTCCAGAGTGGATCGGACACTGTTCTCAAGGCAATGCGCCGCCGTTATGATACGGCAATGTACAGATCACGAGTGAAAAATGCGGTTGAACGAATCGCCGACTGTGCCATCGGAACAGATGTGATCGTTGGCTATCCCGGAGAAACCGTGGATGATTTTCTACTGATGTATCGTTTCCTAGAGGAACTCCCCCTGGCATATCTTCATGTATTCAGTTGTTCCGTACGACCAGGGACCCCTCTTGAACGTCAAGTGGCAAGCAATGAGCGAACCCCGGTTGAGTCGGGTGAGATTGCAAGGCGTTATGCAGCACTCATAGAACTTGGGCGTCGAAAGGAGTATCAGTTTAAAGAGCGCTATGCAGGAAAAGAGTGCAAGGTGCTTTTTGAGGCGAGTAAGCCGGTAAAAAAAGGGATAGCTCAATGCAGCGGTTATACTCCGAACTATCTTCGGGTGCTGGTTGAGAGTGATCACGCTGTTGCGCGTACTCTGTCAGGAAATGAATTGACGGTATTGATTGAGTCGTTAGGAGATGATTTGAATTTAAAAGGGAGAGTGCTATCTTGATTTCCAGTAATCCTTACCGCACCATCAACTAAATCATTGCCATCCATGCCCATTAAATCCCGTATCCGTTCGATTCCTGACTATCCGAAAAAAGGGATCCTCTTTCGTGATATTACCACCCTTATCAAGGATCCGGTAGGTTTCAGGCTGGTAATTGACAATCTGACTCAGCACTACCTGCTTCAAGGTCTTGATTTCGATGTTATTGTAGGTATAGAGGCCAGAGGATTTATCATCGGCGGTGCCTTGGCTTACACGCTTGGCAAAGGCTTTGTTCCAGTTAGAAAACCAGGAAAACTGCCTGCTGATGTTGTGTCACAGGAGTACGAGCTGGAGTATGGTACCGATAAAATTGAGATCCATGTTGATGCACTTGTTGCGGGTCAGAAGGTACTTCTTGTCGATGATCTGCTTGCTACCGGCGGAACTGCTCTTGCCGCAGCGGCATTGGTCGAAAAGGTCGGCGGCATTGTTTCTGAAATGGCCTTTATCGTTAACCTGCCTGATATCGGTGGCGAACAGAAAATTCGCGACAAGGGATACAGCGTTTTCTCTCTTACTGACTTTGAAGGGGAGTAAGAAAGAAACATGAGTAAATCGCTGATTGCAGCGAATTGTAATGAAACGGCAGCGCTGGCTGCCGTTCATCTTTTGCAGTTTCACAATCACCTCCCCCCAGTCTGGCTTGCAGCTCCTTTCATTCTGCTTCTTTTGATGATCGCCACCCCGGTCCTTTCCTCTATTCTCACTTCTGGGAGCATCATTACAGCAAAGTATCCATCGGGCTTGGCGGAATCGTTGCTGCATATTACTGGTTTGTAATGGAGCAGGGGGGCAGGATTCTTCTGCATTCGCTTGAAGAGTATCTCTCGTTTATTGCATTGATAACAGCCCTCTTTGTCGTTTCCGGTGGAATTCTTATCAGGATTGAGAGACGCGGGAGTCCACTCATTAACGGAGCATTGCTTTTAGCCGGAGCACTGGTTTCAAATGTTATCGGAACAACAGGCGCCTCCATGCTTCTTATCCGGCCCTTTATTCGTATCAATGAAGGGCGAATCAAGGCGTTTCATATCGTGTTTTTTATTTTTATTGTCAGCAATATAGGAGGAGCTTTAACCCCTATTGGTGATCCGCCTCTGTTTTTAGGATTCTTAAAAGGAGTGCCGTTTTTCTGGGTAGTCCAGAAAATATGGCTTCCCTGGATTCTCACGCTTGGTGGTCTGATTCTGATCTTTATTGTGTTAGACAGCAGGGTTGGGAACCGAGAGACCGCGGCACCTGAACAATCCGGCAAAGTGAGCGTCGTTGGAGCTAAAAGCTTCATGTATCTCGCTATGGTGATAGGCGCAGTCTTTCTCGACCCTTCAGTTATTTCCTGGTTGCCGAGTCTTCAGACCATGCTGCATCTTCCCTTTGGTATTCGTGAACTGCTTATGTTTGCTGTTGCTTTTGCTGCGTATACAACTGCTGATAAGGAGGCGCTGAAAGGCAATAATTTTAACTTTATACCGATTCGAGAGGTAGCCTTTCTTTTTATCGGAATATTTGCAACAATGATTCCTGCGCTTGAGCTTATGGGCGATTATGCATCAGCCCACGGCGGTGGATTTTCAGTAACACGCTTTTACTGGATGACAGGCGTTTTGTCGGGAGTTCTTGATAATGCGCCAACCTATCTGAGCTTTTTAGCCGGAGCTTCAGGCAAGTTTGGAATGGATATCAACTCAGTTTCCGATATGCAGAAATTTGCACATGGAGTAAGCTCTCCCGTTTCTGGAGATGTAAGCTCTGATATTTATCTGATGGCCATTTCCATGGCATCAGTATTTTTCGGCTCATTGACCTATATAGGCAATGCTCCGAATTTTATGGTAAAAAATATTGCTACTCAAGGCAAGGTTGAAGTGCCTGGATTCATTGAGTATATTTTTAAATACTCAATACCTGTTCTTATCCCGTTTTTTGTCTTGATATGGTGGCTCTTCTTTATATAGTAGAGAGCAATGATGGGTCTATTTGCTACCGGGTTTCAGACTTTCACTTACGGCGAGCTTGAACTCTTTTGAGATTTTAAAAGTCGGTACGTTTTTTGGATCGACAGTAACTTTCTCTCCGGTTCTCGGATTTCTTGCCTGACGCAGATTTTTAAACCTGATATTGAATGAGCCGAACCCTCTTATTTCAATTCTTTTTCCTTCTTTCAGAGAGTCAATAATACTCTCAAACAAGCTGTCAACTATTGATTCTGTTTCATTCTTTGTCAAGCCTGTTTTGTGGGCAATTACATTGACCAGGTCTGCTTTTGTCGTTGTGTTTCCCATGGTTCTATAAAGCTTAGGTTATTGTAAGACTTATATTTACTTAAACCACAAATGAAAAGCAACAATTCCCATAAAAACGGCAAAAGCTTTACGGAGGAGGTCATTTGAAAGATGCGTCGCAATTTTCGCTCCGAAATAAGCTCCGGCAAAAAGTCCCGCGGCAATGATAAGCCCAATCAAAATGTTTTCCATCGAAATTTTTCCTGCACGATAATACTCGATTACCCCAAGAAGCCCAACCGGCAGAAGCAGCGCAATAAGTGAGGTGCCGACAGCTGTATGCTGGGTCATGCCGAAAAAGAGTACCATTGCCGGAACTATTACAAGTCCCCCGCCAACACCGAACATTCCTGAAAGCAGGCCGGCTCCAATGCCGATACCAAGTAAACCGATGAGTTGCATGGGTAATATCCCGTTAATCCCGTTATGACATTGCGAGGCCGGGAAGCGGCGGTTCGTAACCTATAATCTCTTTTATCTCGGCTGCATTGAGCGACTCCTTTTCAATAAGCACTCCCGCAAGCCGATGCAGAATCAAACTTTTTTCGTTTAGAATTCTTTTAGCATTCTCCATGCAGGTCATAATAATATTTCTAACTTCGATATCAATCTGAAGGGCAGTTTCCTCACTGTACTCGCGTATATGGGAGTAGTCCTTTCCAAGAAACACCTCCTTGTTGCTGTCTCCGTAATTGATCGGGCCGAGAGTTTCGCTCATTCCCCATTGCCGTACCATTCTGCGGGCAATATCTGTAGCTTTTTCTATATCGTTTGCTGCACCTGTACTTGTTTCATGAAATATAATGTCTTCAGCGACCCTGCCGCCAAGGGCATAGGTAATCATTGCCAGCAGATACTCCTTATTATGAGTGTAGCGGTCTTCAAGAGGGAGGTATGCCGTAAGCCCCAGACTTCTGCCTCTCGGGATAATCGTAACCTTATGGATCGGATCGGATCCCTTTGTATATGTCGATACAAGCACATGGCCGGCTTCATGGTAGGCTGTCAGTTTTTTCTGCTCATCAGAAATAAACATGCTTTTTCTTTCCGGACCCATAAGGATTTTATCGCGAGCCTGCTCGAAATTATCTGCAGTAATAAGCGGCTGATCGGTGCGAGCGGCAAGAAGTGCTGCTTCATTGACCAGATTCGCAAGGTCGGCACCTGAAAATCCGGGAGAGCTTTTTGCAAGAATGTTGATATCGACATTTTCTGCCAGGGGAGTATTGCGGGTATGAATTTTTAAAATAGCTTCACGTCCCCGAATATCAGGTTTGTCAATAGTAATTTGTCGATCAAACCTGCCCGGTCTGAGCAGTGCAGTATCAAGCACATCCGGGCGGTTGGTTGCTGCAATAAGGATAACATTCTCGCTTGTTGTAAAGCCATCCATTTCCACAAGAAGCTGGTTCAGGGTCTGCTCCCGTTCATCATGCCCTCCTCCAAGGCCTGCTCCGCGACTGCGGCCAACCGCATCAATTTCATCGATAAAAACAATACATGGGGCATTTTTCTTTGCCTGCTCAAACAGATCCCTTACCCTTGCTGCTCCAACACCGACAAACATCTCAACAAAATCAGCTCCTGATATTGAGAAAAAAGGCACTTTGGCTTCGCCTGCAATAGCTTTTGCCAGAAGAGTTTTACCAGTACCGGGAGGGCCGAGGAGCAGTACTCCTTTAGGGATTTTTCCACCGATTCGCTGGAATTTTTCAGGATTAGTAAGGAATTCGACAGTTTCCTGCAGTTCTTCAATCGCCTCATCAACGCCGGCAACATCCTTAAAGGTGGTTTTAACATCAAATTCACTGACAAGCTTTGCACGACTTTTACTGAAGCTGAAAATATTTTTTGCCTGCCCGCTGTTTTGACTGTTCATTCGCCTGAAGAGAAAAAAATAAATAACACCGAAAATAATCCAGGGAGCAAACAGTACTAAAAAGGTATTCAGGGGGCTGGTGCCCTCCTCAACTTTGATACGGATTCCTTTTTCTGCAAGGATGTCAGCTTGCTCCAGGCTGAATGAAGGGATTCTGACCGCAAACCTGTCAGACGGCATGTTTGTATTGTTGATCAGAGAGAGGGGAGTAACAGTTTTAAGTTTTCCATTCAGAATGGCTGACCTATCCTCAAATGTTTTAACCGTTATTTCAGTAACAAGAGTTTGGGAAAGAAGCGTTTTATACTCGTTATAGGTTATTTCAGGGTTCGCGGGATTAGCAAAAAAACGTTGAAAAACAAAAAGCATCAGCAGGGCAGCCATCATAAAAAAAATGAACCGGGGAAATTTTGCCTGAGGGCTTTGTCCTGTTCCCTGAAACCATCCAGCCTTTTCTTCATCGTCTTTCACCGGCTTGAATTTATTTTGGGAAGTATCTTTTACCGGCTTTTTAAAGGGATTTTCAGGCATAACAAGTCTTGAGTGGTGACGTAAAATGTAACTTACTACATTTAAAGTAATTAAAAGTAAAACTGCAATCGAAACCAAAAAGTTTATGTGAGATGTGCTGATAGAGCAGAAAGTTATATCCATTATTCCTGCAGGCTCAAGAATTTCTGGTTAAACTGTTATCTTGTGTATCCAAAAGCAGTGAGTTTTTCTTAAATTCATTGCTCATGCAATAGTTCTGTGTCAATAATAAACAGTACAACGCTCATTATGGTTGGTAAAAGGGTTAGAACCAGGTTTGCACCTTCTCCAACAGGCTATTTACACGTAGGCGGACTGAGAACCGCACTGTATAACTACCTGTTTGCAAAGAAAATGAATGGAACTTTCGTTATACGTATTGAAGATACCGATCAAACCAGGAAAGTAGAGGGAGCGCAGAAAAATCTTATCAAAACTCTTGAATGGGCAGGAATTATTGCTGATGAAAGTCCGGAACATGGCGGTGATTTCGGGCCCTATGTTCAGTCTGAACGGCTTGATATCTATGCCAGATATTGCCAGCAACTGCTTGACGATAATCACGCTTACTACTGCTTTGCAACCCATGAAGAGCTTGAAGAAAACCGGCAGCTTCAGATAAAGCAGGGACTCCAGCCGAAATACAACCGCAAATGGCTTCCTGAAGAGATGGGTGGTTCCATGCCACCCGGTCAGATCCAGAAAAAGCTTGATGAGGGATCGCCCTATGTAATCCGCATGAAAGTGCCCGATTATGTTTCGGTCTGGTTTGAAGATATTATCAGGGGCCCTGTAGAGTTTGACTCTGCGACTATTGACGATCAGGTGCTGATGAAATCCGATGGGTTTCCAACCTATCATTTTGCCAGTGTTATTGACGACCATCTGATGGAGTTCACCCATATTATCAGAGGTGAAGAGTGGCTTTCCTCTATGCCGAAGCATCTTCTTCTCTACGAATTCTTTGGTTGGGAACCTCCCAAGGTTGCCCATCTCCCCCTTCTGCTTAATGCTGATCGCTCAAAACTCAGCAAACGGCAGGGCGATGTTGCCGTTGAGGATTATGTCCGGAAGGGATACAGTTGTGATGCTATTGTTAATTTTGTTGCCATGCTGGGCTGGAATGAAGGTGAGGGCAGCGAGCAGGAGGTCTACAGTATGCAGCAGCTTGTCGACAAGTTTTCACTTGAAAGGGTAGCAAAGGCCGGTGCGGTTTTTAATGTTGACAAGCTCAACTGGTTTGAAAAACAGTACATCAAGAATCGTGCTTCAGAGCAGATTATTGAAGTCATAAGGCCGATTCTTCTCGGTGAACTTGCCAGGAAAGAGTCGTTGATGCCGCGTGAGGTTATTACAGGGGACGAATATCTTGGAAAAGTGATAGAGCTCATGCGTGAACGGGTAGGATTTGAGCATGAATTTGTAACCTTTTCTTCCTACTTCTTTTTTGAGCCTGAATCTTATGATGAAGAGGCTGTTCAAAAACGCTGGGCGGCTGATACCAATGCTCTGCTTGGTGAGTTCAGTGCAGTGCTTGACTCTCTTGAGGATTTCAGTGCTGAGAATATTGAGGCAAATCTTAAAGAGTTTGTGGCTCCCAAAGGTCTTAAGGCAGCCTATCTTATCCATCCACTGAGAATACTGACTTCAGGAGTAAGTTTCGGCCCAAGTCTTTATCATATGCTTGAGGTGCTGGGTAAGGAGACCGTGCTCAGGCGTATACAGAAAGGTATTGAAACAATCACAGTTCCGGCTTGACCGGGGAACATGATTACGGTAAGCACAAAAGTGCTTACCCCCGTTTTTGGTTTTTTCCTTTTGAAAAAAGAAGATTTATTCCTATACTTTGCCTCACGAAAAAGGGACAGGTAGCTCAGTTGGTAGAGCAAAGGACTGAAAATCCTTGTGTCGGGGGTTCGATTCCCTCTCTGTCCACACCCAGTAACGGCAGTTTCCTCGAAGTTGCCCCGGACATAGAATGAGTGTCCACTCTTTTTTTCCTGCTTTCCACATTTACAAAGGTATCACATGTCATGCAAAGCATCGAGCACAGCTTCCGTGTTTGAACATAACCCAATGCAGGCATGAATATTACGACCGAGCGTGATCAGGAAGTCTGGCATGATTTACAGCAGGCAGGAGCATATGAGTGGTGGTATTTTGATGCTGAAGACAAGCTCAGCGGTTTTTCTTTTGTCATTATCTGGTTTTCGGGGTTTCCATTTTCCCCATACTATACCAATCATTATGAACAATGGAAAAATGGGATAACCCAAGAAGCTCCTCTGCCGTCCGATTACTCAGGGTTTAGTTTCCAGTTGTACGAAAACGGTCGCGAGATCCTTAATTTTATTAAAGAGGGAAGTAATGGACTTTTCGAAAGCAGTCGATCTGATATCGGCGTAAGGTTCGAAAAAAACCGTTTTACTTACGACAGCTTGAAAGATGAGTATGCTCTGGATATCGATTTTACCTTTCCTGCCCGTCAAAAAGCTGTAAAAGCAACGTTTTTGTTTTCCTCCTGCCGCAGGATTGTCTACGAAAAAAAAGATGAAAACAATGCCGGCAGAGTTCCCCTTCACCAGTGGCTCTTGAGTGTTCCGAAGGCTGATGTTGAAGGTAAGATTGAAATTATTGATCAAAAGAGCGGTGCTGTTCAAAACATTCCTGTCAGTGCGATCGGATACCATGACCATAATGTGGGAGCTTTGCCGATGCAGGAGTATCTTGCCCGCTGGTATTGGGGTCGGGCTTTTTCAGAGCGGGTTGACTTGATTTATTATGTGACGTTTTTTAACGACAACGCTTATCAACCCCTTGTTCTGCTGCTTCTGCACGACAATACGACTGGTAAAGTGACTGTACTGGACAAAGTGAATTTCAGGGAACGCAATTTCAGACGAGGCTTTTTTTCGCCGCTCCACAGCAGGGATCTTGAGTTGCAGTATGAGAATATTTGTTTGAAGGTTCATCACAATCAGGTGCTGGATGCCGGGCCATTCTACCTAAGGTTTGCATCCGGAATGTCATTGCAGATAGACGGTAATCAGATAGAGGGTATAAAAGGAATATCAGAATTTCTCAATCCAGGGCGCCTGCAGTCAAGATTTATGAGGGTTTTTACCCGAAGCCGCATATGGCGCGACGGGAAGTCATCCACGATGTATGACAGCTATAATAATATTAAAAGTTCTCTGGATTGGATTAATCGTTAAAAAAAATATAAATTGGACAGTTTGTTTGCCCTATTCGGAATTGCTTTCAAAATGATTGCTGTTCAGGAAAAGAATCAAGCATAGCTGAAAGAAAGTGGCTGTCGTTGAACCGCCGGGAGGTACTTGCATTATTGATTTGATAACAAAAAGTTTTAAAAAGGAGATAGATCGTAATGGCACAACAAGGTAATTTCAAGAGTCCGTCAAGGTTGGGCGCACTTGGAGCAGGTGCACCAGTCTCTTCATCCGGTTCCGTTCCAGGCGGTAAGCCACGGGAGGAGGGCCTTAAGGGAGTTGATTTCGAGCGCCGCAGTTTTCTCGGAAAAATTGTAGGAGGTATCGGCGCTGCTGTAGCCATCTCTACACTTTATCCTGTAGTCAAGTACATTATTCCTCCAACCAAGACGGCAACAAACGTCAAAGAACTGGTTGTAGGAAAAGCATCTGAAGTTCCCCTGAAAGGCTTCAAGATTTTTCAATTTAACAAGGACAAAATTCTTGTTGTCAACGACAACGGCAAGCTTACTGCATGCAGTGCTGTCTGTACCCATCTTGGATGCCTTGTACATTGGGATAATGCCCAGGGTCTTATTGCCTGCCCCTGTCATGGAGCAAAGTACAAACAGACCGGAGAAATCATTTCCGGCCCGCAGCCTTTACCTTTAGCCTCGTTTAAAGTAAGGGTTGAAGGGGAAAATCTTATTATCGCAAAAGCTTAACCTTTAATTCTTGAAAAACAAGGGAGTCAGGAAAGATGGCTGAAAACAATCAGAACGCTTCGGCAGGAAATATTCCCGCCAAGCCGAAACCCGCCGCTCCGGGTGCCGCCAAGCCGGCA
>Ga0114951_10006421_pt1 | contig 10403 bp, 6 predicted proteins | sample AM7aDNAmetaG_FD_88677 | JGI IMG/M metagenome (GOLD analysis project Ga0114951, IMG submission 88677) | Freshwater microbial communities from Finland to study Microbial Dark Matter (Phase II) - AM7a DNA metaG | ecosystem: Environmental > Aquatic > Freshwater > Lake | place: Finland: Lake Alinen...
GATCCGCGGGCAGTCGCGGCCACAGCCATCCCCTTCCGCGCCCGACTGATCCAGAGGAGGTCACGCCATGTCGCTGTTCGGACCGCCCGACGTAGACAAGCTCAAGGCCAAGGGCGATATCAACTGACGTTCCGCACTTCTCGCTGACCATATAGCCCCCCACCCGCGCTGCTCAGCGCTTCGCCGCCCGCGTCGCCTTCGGCGGGCTCACCTGACGCAGGAGCAGCTCACCCGCCGCCGCTGAGATCTGCTCCATCCGCGCGACGATCTCCTCAAGGCGACGCCGGTTGGCGATCCAGCTCCGGTAGAGCTCGGCCTCGCTTTCGGTGAGTCGGCGGCTCACGGTCTTCCCGGCCACGGCGCGGCTCCACTGGTAGTAGGGGCCGTGGCGCCGCGGCGGATCTGCCTGGCAGCGGCAGCCCGGCTTGCCACAGCTGGTGTAGCGCACCACGACGCTGCCCTGGCTGATGAAGCCGAGGCCGGCAAGCTCCGCGGCCAGGGCGCGGTAGGCGCGCTCGTAGCGCTCGAGCCGACTCGGCATGACACCTCGCTTTGTGGTCGGTTGTCCTTGCTCGTTCATCTGTCAGCATATATACTGACAGGTGATCATGACCGCCGTCAAGGAGGAGCGCGATGACAGAGGCGACGCCAGGACAGTTCACGCTGCGCAGCCAGCGCATGGGCGCGCTTCCGCTTCTGGGATTCTTCCTTGAGCGCATGGGCCTCGCCGAGCGCCTGCAGAGCTACCTGCCCCGCGACGACGCCCGCCTGCGCCTGGCGCCAGCGGCGGTGATCGGCGTCGTGGTGCGTAACATCTTGGTGGCCCGGCGCCCGCTCTACGGGCTCGCCGAGTGGGCGGCGCCCTATGACCAGGTGCTGCTCGGGCTGGAGCCCGGCGACGAGGCCGTGCTCAACGATGATCGGGTGGGTCGCACGCTCGACCGCCTCTTCGACGCAGACCGGGCGAGCCTGATCACCGGGATCGTGCTGAGGGTGATCCGCGAGTTCGGCGTCAGTCTTGCCCAGCTGCACAACGACTCGACGACCGTCACGGTGAGCGGCTCCTACGCCGAGGCAGACGGGCGCCCGCGGGGAGGCAAGGCGACGGCGGCGATCTGCCGCGGACACAACAAGGACTTCCGCCCCGATCTCAAGCAGCTGCTCTTCATCCTTACCGTCTCCGCCGACGGAGCGGTGCCGATCGCTTGCCGGGTGGCCGACGGCAACACCCCTGACGACGTCACGCACGTCCCCACATGGAACGAGCTGCGCGCCCTCGTCGGGCATGCGGACTTTCTCTACGTCGCCGACAGCAAGCTCTGCTCGAAAGAGGCGCTGGGTCACATCGCCAGCCATGGCGGGCGCTTCGTCACCGTCGTGCCGCATGGCCGCCGCGAGGACACCTGGTTCCGGGACTGGGCGCAGAGCCACGCTCCCGCCTGGCGGGAGGCGCAGCGGCGAGGCGGCGCGCGCCTCGGTGATCCCGAGCGGATCTGGCGCACCTTCGAGGCCCCGGCGCCCTCAGTCGACGGCTACCGCGTGATCTGGGTGCACTCCAGCGGCAAGGCGGCGCGGGACGCCGCCAGCCGCGCGGCGCGCATCGAGGCGGGGCTCGCCGCAGTCGATGCGGTAGCGATGCGCCTCGCCGGCCCGAAGACGCGCCTGAGGACCAGGGTCGCCGTCGAGGAGGCCGCGGCGGCGGCCCTCAGCGCAGCGGGAGCTACGCGCTGGGTGGGCTTCACGGTGAGCGAGAGCAGCGCCGTGGCCTTCCGTCAGGAACGTCGCGGCCGCCCGGGCGGCGAGACGCGCTACCGGCGCAGCGAGAAGCCCGTCTTCACGGTCAGCGCCAGGGTCCACGCCGAGGCCGTCGCCTACGACGCCGCGACCGATGGCTGCTTTCCGCTCGTCACCAACGACGCTGCGATGAGTCCCGCCGAGGTGCTCGCCGCCTACCGCTACCAGCCGAGCCTCGAACGTCGCCACCATCTGCTCAAGGGTCCCCAGGAGGTGGCGCCCGTCTGCCTGCAGACGCCGCAGCGCATCGAGGCGCTCTTGCTCTGCCACTTCTTCGCGATGCTCGCCGAGGCGCTGATCGAGCGTGAGATCCGCACCGCGATGAAGAGCGCCGGCCTCGCCGGCATTCCGCTCTACCCCGAGCTACGCGACTGTCCCTGCCCCAGCGCGCCCCGCATCCTCGAGATCTTCCGCGACGTGCGGCGCCATCAGCTGATCAGCGAGGGCCAGGTCGTGCAGAGCTTTGAGCCGCAGCTCACAGCGCTGCAGGAGCAGGTGCTCGAGTTGCTGCACGTGCCGGCGAGCGTCTACACCGGTGCAGGCGCCAGTTGAGGTGGGGGCGTATATCGACTTCGAGAAGTGCGGAACGTCAGATATCAAGGGGCTGATCAAGGCGCTGGGGTACATCAAGGACGAGGACGTGCGCACCGCTGCCGCCGGGGCGCTCGGCCAAATCGGCGACCCCCGCGCCGTCGAGCCCCTCATCGCCGCCCTGAAGGACGAGGGCGAGAGCGTGCGTAGCAGCGCAGCCCGGGCGCTCGGCAAGATCGGCGACCCCCGCGCCGTCGAGTCCCTCATCGCCGCCCTCAAGGACAAGAAATGGCACGTGCGAAAGCCTGCCGCCGGGGCGCTGGATAGGCTCGCATGGAAGCCGGATCGCGGTGCGGCCGGAGCAGCCTACTGGGCAGCCAAGGGCGAGTGGGGCAAGTGCGTCGAGATCGGCGCGCCCGCCGTCGAGCCCCTCATCGCCGCTCTTAAGGACGAGGACGTACGCATGCGGGCCGTCGAGGCGCTCGGCAAGATCGGCGACCCCCGCGCCGTGGAGCCCCTCATCGCTGCTCTGAAGGACCAGGACGAGCGCATGCGCAAGTGGGCTGCCGAGGCGCTCGGCCAAATCGGCGACCCCCGCGCCGTCGAGCCCCTCATCGCTGCTCTGAAGGACCAGGACGTACGCATGCGGGCCGTCGAGGCGCTCGGCAAGATCGGCGACCCCCGCGCCGTCGAGCCCCTCATCGCCGCCCTCAATGACCGGGACGAGCGCGTGCGCAAGTGGGCCGCCGAGGCGCTCGGCAAGATCGGCGACCCCCGCGCCGTCGAGCCCCTCATCGCCGCCCTCCGGGACCAGAACAGGGACGTGCGCCGTGCTTCCGTTTGGGCTCTCGGCGAGATCGGCGACCCCGCGCCGTCGAGCCCCTCATCGCCGCCTTCAAGGACAACAGCGAGCGCGTACGCGCGGCTGCCGCCGAGGCGCTGGACGCACTCGCGTGGAGTCCGGACAGGAGTGCGGTCGGAGCCGCCTACTGGGCGGCGAAAGGCGAGTGGCACGAATGCGCCCAGATCGGCGCCCCCGCCGTCGAGGTGCTCATCGCCGCCCTTGCCTTCAAGGACAACAACGAGCGCGTACGCGCGGCTGCCGCCGAGACGCTCGGCGAGATCGGTGCTTCCGCCATCGAACTCCTGATCGCTGCCCCTAAGGACCAGAACGAGGACGTGCGCGAGGCTGCCGTTTGGGCCCTCGGCAGGATCGGCGGCGCTTGCGCCGTGGAGGCCCTCATCGACGCACTCACGGACCGGGAAGAGTTCGTGCGCAGCGCTGCCGCCGAGGCGCTGGACGCACTCGCGTGGAGTCCGGACAGGAGTGAGGCCGGAGCCGCCTACTGGGCGGCGAAGGGCGAGTGGCACGAGTGCGCCCAGATCGGCGCTCCTGCCGTCGAGCCTCTCATCGGCGCCCTTACCCTCAGGGATAACAACGAGCACGTACGCGCGGCTGCCGCCGAGGCGCTCGGCACCATCGGCGACGCGCGCGCCCTGGCGCCCCTCATCGCCGCCCTCAAGGACGAGCCGGCAGACGGGGGCGAACCCATCAAGCCGGGCGAGACGCATATCGGCACGCGGCACGAACAAGACGGTCACACTGAACCGAGAGGGAGCGCCATGACCGAGCAAGCCGTCCCGCCAAGCAGGACCTTTCGCATCTTCGTCAGCTCGACCTTCAGCGACCTGAAGGCAGAGCGTGACGCGCTCCAGCGCTTTGTCTTTCCACGGCTGCGCGAGCTCTGCACCCGGCGCGGCGGGCGCTTCCAGGCGATCGACCTGCGCTGGGGGGTGAGCGAGGAGGCCGGGCTCGACCAGCGCACGATGTCGATCTGCCTCGGCGAGATCGAGCGCTGCCAGCGCACCACGCCGCGCCCCAACTTCATCGTCCTCCTTGGCGAGCGCTACGGCTGGCGCCCGCTGCCGGCCGACATCCCGGCCGAGGAGCTCACGCGGATCGCGGCTCAGGTCAGCGACGCCGAAGAGAAGGCGCTGCTCAAGACCTGGTATCGCCTCGACGAGAACGCCCGCCCTCCCGTCTACAGCCTGCAGCCGCGCCGGCTCGATGTTCCGGAGACGGCGAGCGAAGAGGCAAGAGAGGAAGCGCAGGACGCCGAGGCGACCACGTGGGCGGCCACCGAGAGCCGACTGCGCGAGATCCTGCTGCACGCGGTCGCGGCGCTCGGGCTGGACGAGGAGGCGCTGCTCAAGTACGAGGCCTCCGCCACCGAGCAGGAGATCGTCAGCGGCGCCTTGCGCGTGCCTGCCGCGCCCGAGCACGTCTTCTGCTTCTTCCGCACGCTCACGACGTCAGGCGGCGCTCCGCTTGCCGAAAAGGCGCCCGAGGATGGGAGCGCCGGCGCTTTCATCGATCAGATTGAGGCGGACGGCCGCTTCGCGCTCGACGTGGAGGCTCACCGGCGCCTCGCGCTGCTCAAGGAGGAGAAGCTGCGCCGTCTGCTTGGGGACAACGTCCACGACTACGCCGCGACCTGGAGCGCAGAGAGCGTCGGCGAAGACCACCTTGGCGCGCTGCCGGATGCGCTCGAGGACTGCCTCGCGCTCCTCGACGACCCCGGAGCCAGGGGCACGCTCTGCCTCGACGCCTGGCGAAGCCTCGCCACCACCATCCTGAGCCAGCTCGAGCAGGTCGCGCGCATCGATCCCCTCTCTGCGGAGATCTGGGACCACGAGGAGTTCGGGCGCGAGCGCAGCGGCCACTTCACCGGCCGCGAGCAGCCGCTGGCGCGCATCGCGAGCTACCTGGCGGGGAGCGAGCCGGGCCTCTTCGCCATTCTCGGCGAGCCCGGCTCGGGCAAGTCGGCGCTGATGGCGAAGGCGCTCGAGGAGGCGCGCGCCGCTCACCCGGAGGCAGTCACGCTCGTGCGCTTCATCGGCGCCACTCCGGCCTCCTCCGACGGCCGCGCGCTGCTCGACGCGCTCTGCCGCGAGATCTCGCGTGCCTACCGGGTCGACGAGTCGGACGTGCCGAGCGAGCACAACGACCTGGCGGTCGAGCTCGGCAAGAGGATGGCGCTGGCCGGCGCCGAGCGGCCGCTCATCCTCTTCCTCGACGCTCTCGACCAGCTCTCGGGAGTCGCGCGCAGCCTCTCCTGGCTCCCCGGCTCCCTGCCCGAGCACGTGCGCGTCGTCCTCTCGACCCTGCCCGGCGATTGCGAGCAGGCGCTACGCGCCAAGTACCCGGCCCCGGGGCTCGTCCCGCTCGAGGCCATGTCGCCCGAAGAGGGCGAGAAGCTGCTCGGGCTCTGGCTCGCGCAGGCCGGACGCACTCTGCAGGATCACCAGAAAGCAGAGGTGCTCGGCAAGTTCGCCGCAGAAGGCCTGCCCCTCTATCTCAGGCTGGCCTTCGAGGAGGCGCGCCTCTGGCCGTCCTACGCCGCGCCCGAAGAGACGGACCTCAGCGCGGGGGTCTCCGCCCTCATCCGCGAGAACCTGTTCGCGCGGCTCGCCCAGCCCGCGAACCACGGCCGCGTGATGGTCGCCCACTCGCTGGGCTACCTCGCGGCCTCGCGCTTCGGCCTCTCCGAGGAGGAGATCGTCGACGTTCTCTCGCTCGACGACGAGGTCAAGAGCGACTTCCGCGAGCACGCCCGCCGCTCTCCCGAGATCGAGCGCCTGCCGATCGTCGTCTGGTCGCGCTTCTACTTCGACCTCGCGCCCTACCTGAGCGAGCGCAGCGCCGAGGGGACGACGCTGCTCGCCTTCTACCACAACCAGCTCCGCGAGGCCGCGAGCGCCGCGTACCTGGGAGGTGAGCACGGGCCGCGACGCCACGCCGCGCTGGCCGCCTACTTCCGCGGCCGCTCCGATCCCGCAGGCGAGCGCACCTGGACGGGCGCCTACGCCCGCGGCCTCAGCGAGCTGCCCTTCCACCTCGCCGGGGCCGGCGAGCTGGCGGAGCTCTACGAGACCTTGATCGACTTCAAGTTCCTCGAGCACAAAGCCGCCGAGGTCGCCGTCGCCGAGCACGCAGACGCCGCGGGCAAGACGACCACGATCTACGCCGGCGTCCACCAGCTCCTCGACGACTACGAGCTGGCTCTCGCCAAGCTGGGCGGCGGCCCGATCGCTGCCAGGAAGCCCATGATCGTCACCGCGGTGGACCTCGGAGAGGGGATGGTGATCCGCTGCCCCTGGTGCAACGAGCCCGCGACCTTCCGGGAGGAGTGGCGGGGCAGCGACATCGAGTGCCCGAACGTGGACTGCATGGGGCCGCTGCGCGTGAACCGGTTCGTGGTCGGCGAGTCGCTACTCGAGCAGGAAGGATGAGCGTGGAAACGCATGTGAACAACGCAACCGACAACAGGGCAACGGATCTTGAGGCCTTCGCGCGGGCCCTGCGTCGCGAGAGCCACGTGATCCAGAGCCGGCCGGACCTACTCTGGCAGCAGCTCTACAACCGCCTGCAATGGGAGGAAGAGCCGGTGCCGCAAGCCTTGGCGCCAGCGTTGCGGGAGCGGATCGGACCCGGCTCGACTCCGTGGCTGCGGACGCGCACAGCGCTCGGCGAATCGAGCGCCCTGCTCCGTACTCTCGAGGGGGGGCTAAGCCCATGCGCGGTCAGCCCCGATGGACGCTTCATCATCTCGGCCGGCTGCGACAATACCGGTTCCGTCGACAATACGCTTAGGCTCTGGAACCCCGAGAGCGGCCGGACGCTGCGCACGCTCGAAGGACACAGCGGCACGGTCAATGACTGTGCGGTCAGCCCCGACGGTGCCTTCATCGTCTCGGCGAGCGGCGACAAGACGCTGAAGGTATGGGATTCGGAGAGCGGTCGCGAGCTGCGGACGCTCGAGGGCCATGGCAGTGTGGTCCACGGCTGCGCGATCAGCCCCGATAGGAGTTTCATCGTCTCCGCGAGCGGCGACAAGACGCTGAAGGTGTGGGATTCGGAGAGCGGTCGCGAGCTGCGGACGCTCGAGGGCCACACCGAGTCCGTCCTAGGCTGCGCCGTCAGCCCCGACGGCCGCTTCATTGTCTCGGCGAGTTGGGACAAGACGCTGAAAGTGTGGGAGACCGCGAGCGGCCGGGAGCTTCGCACGCTTGAAGGCCATACGGGATTGGTTAAGCGCTGCGTTGTGAGCCCCGATGGGAGCTTCATCGTTTCGGCGAGCGACGACAAGACGCTGAAGGTGTGGGATTCGACCAGCGGTCAGGAACTCCGACAGTTCAACCGTCATCGCGTTGGAGCCTATGCCTGCGCGATCAGCCCCGACGGTGCCTTTGTGCTGTCTGCAGGAGGCGACCAATCACTCAGGCTGTGGGACCCGGCGAGCGGACTCGAACTATGCACGCTGGAGGGCCACACGAGCTCGATCTACGGCTGCGCGGTCAGCCCGGATGGCAGCTTCATCGTGTCGGCGAGCGGCGGCGGCCCACCACACGTACTGAAGGTGTGGGATTCGGGGATTCGCCCTGAGTCTCGCATCTTCGCAGGCCACCGCCTTGCGGTAACGAGCTGCGCTATCAGCCAAGATGGTAGCTTCGTCGTCTCGGCAAGCGAGGACAACACGCTCAAACTCTGGAACGCGGAGAGCGGGCGCGAGCTTCGCACGCTCGAGGGCCACACCAAGCCCGTCCGAGACTGCGCGATCAGCTCGGATGGCAGCTTCATCGTCTCTGGGGGCGAGGATTCGCTCAAACTGTGGGACCCTGCGAATGGTCAGGAGCTTCGAACGCTCAGGGGGCAGTACTCTTCTGGGGCCACCTGCTGCGCGATCAGCTCGGACGGGGGCCTCATCATCTCCGCGAGTGGCGAAAGGTGGAACAGCATCTGGACCTTGAAGCTCTGGGATAGGGCGAGCGGCCGGGAGCTTCGTGCGCTCGAGGGCCACGGTGGCCGCATCAACAGCTGCGCTATCAGCCAGGACGGTAGTTTCATCGTTTCGGCGAGCGACGACAAGACGCTGAAGGTGTGGGACCCGGCGAGCGGCCTCGTGCTTCGCACGTTGGAAGGCCACACCGGGTCGGTCAACGACTGCGCCATCAGCCAAGATGGCAGCTTCATCGTCTCGGCGGGCGTCGACAAGACGCTGAAGGTGTGGGACCCGGCGAGCGGCCTCGTGCTTCGCACCTTGGAGGGCCACATCGAGTCGGTCAGTGCCTGCGCGGTCAGCCCGGATGGTGGCCTCATCGCCTCTGCAAGCCGCAGCGACTACGGCGGTCGCGACGGGACCCTTAAGCTCTGGGAGGCGGCGAGTGGTCGCGAGCTTCGCACGCTCGAGGGCCACAGCGCCGGGCTCAACGACTGCGCGTTCAGCCCGGATGCGGACTTCGTCATCTTCGCGAGCACCGACCGGACTCTGAGGCTGTGGAGGGCGGGCGGCGTGAAATCGCCCGGCTCCGCCCGCCATAGCTCATGGATGACGGACTGCGCATTCAGCTCGGATGGGAGCTTCGGCGTGTCGGCAGGTGCGGACTGTCAGCTGAAGTTGTGGGGCGCGGCAAATGGTCGCGAGCTTCGCACGCTCCGAGGCCACAGCAAAGGAATCGGGGGCTGCGCGGTCAGCCCCGATGGGAGCTTTGTTGTCTCAGCCAGCTACGATACGACGCTCAAGCTGTGGGACGCGGCGAGCGGTCGCGAGCTCCGCACGCTCGAGGGTCATGGGAGTGTGGTCGGGGGCTGCGCGGTCAGCCCCGATGGGAGCTTCATTGTCTCAGCCAGCTTTGACGGAACGCTGAAGCTATGGGATCCACAGAGTGGCCGGGAACTTCGCACGCTCGAGGTTGCACCACACCATGTCACCGCTTGCGCGGTCAGCCCGGACGGCTGCCTAATCGTCTCGGCGAGTAGTGGCAGCTACGGTAGCGTCGGGACCCTGAAACTCTGGGACGCGGCAAGCGGTCGCGAGCTTCGCACGTTCGAGGGCCATGCCGCCGGGATCAACGACTGCGCGTTCAGCCCGGACGGAGACTCCATCGTCTCCGCGAGCCAGGATGAAACGTTGAAGCTGTGGGAAACAGCGAGTGGTCGCGAGTTGCGCACCCTCGAAGGTCACGACGACATGGTGGATGGCTGCGCGTTCAGCCCCGACGGGGGCCTCGTCTGCTCGGCAGGCGGCAGGAGGCTCATGCTGTGGGATTCACTGAGCGGCCGGCAGCTCTGCACGCTCCCTCTTGGAGGCGTGAAGTGCGTTGCCGTGCATCCGCTTCTTCTCCGCGCCGCTTGTGGCGGCTCGGGGGGAGACATCTGCCTAGTCGATGTGCTGGGAACCGACTGCGGACCGATCATCGTGACGGCGACAGAGCGGGAGCAGAAGCTCGAGGTCCGTTGTCCCTACTGTCTTGAGTACTCTCGCTTGGACAAGCGCCAGCTCGGCCACGAGGTCGCCTGTCCGCGGCTAGGCTGCGACGGTCGCATGCAGATCAATTCGTTCGTCATCCAGAAACCGCGGTGATCCACGCTGTTCGACGGGAGCTGCTTTGATATCCCCGCCGCCGCCCCGTCTGCGGGATGAACACGGAGGTGTGAGATGGGCAGTGACGGAACCCCAGTGCAAGGCCGCGGCAGCGGCGCCAAGCTGACCCCCCAGGAGGTCGAACGCCTCTTCGAGGGCGGCTACCGCGACATCGAGATCCTCCCCGACGGCACGCTGCGCGAGAGCGTCCGCGGCGGCAGCCCCACGGACGAGGCAGTGACGCGCACGCTCAAGACCGAGCGCACCTGGTACTGAGCCGGCGACGATGAGCGAAAGGGGCAGCGAGATGAAGCGAGCACGGCAAGCCCCACGCCCAGCCTCGGCAGTTCGCCGCAGTCGAGTCGTGCTGGTCGTGCTCCTTGTGCTCTTCTCGCTGCTCCTCGTAGCCGCGGCGCCGGCCTGCCAGAGCGAACCGCTTCCGGGCCTCACGCCCAGCGAGGCAACCAGTGAAGCGCCCAGCGAGAAGCCCACTGATGCACCCAGTGCCCGCGCCACCGAGGCGCCCACGGAGACCACGCGCTCCGCCCCCGTCGCGCGGGCGTTCACGCATCTCAACCGGACCATGGACCTCTACCACGCAGCCTTCGACGTGTACTCAGACGCCGACGCTGGCGGCAACCACTTCAGCCCATC
>Ga0114951_10006422_pt1 | contig 10401 bp, 2 predicted proteins | sample AM7aDNAmetaG_FD_88677 | JGI IMG/M metagenome (GOLD analysis project Ga0114951, IMG submission 88677) | Freshwater microbial communities from Finland to study Microbial Dark Matter (Phase II) - AM7a DNA metaG | ecosystem: Environmental > Aquatic > Freshwater > Lake | place: Finland: Lake Alinen...
AACTGGGCTCCCGACATCCTATTTCTATAGTTAGAAATCAGATAGTTGAAATTTTTGCTAAAATAGGATTTACTGTTTCCGATGGACCTGAAATTGAGGACGACTGGCACAACTTCACTGCGCTTAATTTCCCTGAAGAGCATCCGGCGCGTGATATGCAAGATACCTTTTTTATTGAGCAGAAACCTGATATAGCCTTACGTACACATACATCTTCTGTACAGGTAAGGGTTATGGAAAGCACAAAGCCTCCCATCAGGACCATTTCACCGGGAAGGGTTTTCCGCAACGAAGCCATCTCGGCAAGAGCACATTGCATTTTTCATCAGATAGAAGGTTTGTATATTGACAAGAAAGTTTCTTTTGCCGATTTAAAGCAAACACTTTTGTACTTTGCCCGTGAAATGTTCGGTGAAGAAACAAAAATACGTCTCCGCCCCTCTTTTTTCCCTTTTACTGAGCCTTCTGCAGAAATGGATATATCGTGCAATCTTTGTAAAGGAAAAGGCTGTAACATCTGCAAATATTCAGGATGGGTTGAGATTTTAGGCTGTGGCATGGTTGACCCTAATGTTTTGGAAAATTGTGGCATTGACAGCAAGGTTTATTCCGGTTATGCTTTTGGCATGGGCATAGAACGCATGACTATGCTCAAATACCAGATTAAAGACCTGAGAATGTTTTTTGAAAATGACCTTAATTTTCTGAAACAATTCGAGTCTGCGATTTAAAAAATAACTGTAGAAAAAAATATTTAAAACACAAAGAAGATAACCATTGAGGTTCACAGCGACTAAAAAAAATATCAAACAATAAATAAATAAATTGATTCTTCAGTCGTTTATTAAATGTTCAGTAATCAGTCTAAGTGGACATTTATAATATTTCTTTATTTCTTTTTTTCAATTCAATAATTTTATACCTTTGCAGACCAAAAATAGCCACAATCTCTCCGTAGCTCAGTTGGTAGAGCAATTGACTCTTAATCAATGGGTCGTGGGTTCGAATCCCGCCGGGGAGACTAAAAGCGAACAGCAGTGTTCGCTTTTTTTGTATTTTTTTTCAATACAAAAAACCAAATAGCCATAAAGGGATTTTGTTATTATATCCAAATTCTATATCATCTGCAACAATGTATGCGTTTTTTAGATTTTTAATTTGTTCATTTGTTTTGTTTTTTCCTCCTACTTCGAAAGTTTGTTTTTTATCAATGATGAAATCCCCTTGTAAAGCATATTCCAGTTGATGGCTATATTTGAGCTGATTTACAAAAAAAGTTTCCCTCATGTTGCCTGTTTCTGTTTTTTCTCCTTTAAAAGCATGTATTAAATTTGTGTTTTCAAGGAAAACTTTGTCGGGTTTTTGAAGTATATTCACCCCGGTTGCATCTTTATATACCGAATTTATTAAACCAGCTTCATTCAGATAAAACAAGTAGCTTAAAAGGGTTTGCCTGTTAATGCCTATGCGTTCGCTCAATTTAGAAATATTAGGAATAAAAGGTGCTGATTGAGAAATAATAAAAAGGAGTTGCTTAATTTTAGTTATATAAGCCACATCCACATTACGAAGAAGTGGCAATTCAATTTCAAGTATCATGTTAACAACTTCTTCCACCCGGTTAACATATAATTCATCATGTTCTTTAAAAAAAGGATAATAACCTGTTTTAAGATATGAAGAAAAATATTGCAGGGGTTTAATTTGTGACACAATTTCTTCTGAAATTTGAGTATGTCTGCTGATAATCTCTTTAAGATCGTATTTTGGGAATATTTTTCCCAACTTAATACCCAGATATTCTCTGTATGACAAACCTTGCATACGATAGCTGATAGCTCTACGGCTCAAATCTGCCCGTGCATTAAGAATTTCAAGCATCGAAGAACCAGTAAATACTATTTTTAACTCTGGATAATCGTCGTAAATATTTTTTAATTCCTGTGACCATAGAGGGTACTTATGAACTTCGTCAATAAAAAGATTTGTACCTCCTTGTTTAACAAAAGTATCAACCAAAACCGATAGTTTGTTTTCGCTGAACCATATATTATCCAGACTTACATAAAGAGTTGTATCTATTTCAGCTTTTAAGTATCGCTTGATATATTGCAACATTAAGGTTGTCTTACCTACACCTCTTGCGCCTCTTATGCCAATCAAACGGCTGTTCCAGTTAATTTCATCCTTGATACCTCTAACGAATTTTAAATCAGTATCAAGTATTTTTTTTCTGTATTTTTCAAATATTTTTTCCATTAATCAAATGTTTATTAATGCAAATATACAACATTTGTATACTCCAACAAACAATATTATAAATTATTTGTTTATCATAACAAACAATTATTGACTAAATTGTTTGCCAAAGTAAGCAAATATCTTTAAATTAGAACAAGACATTTAGACATTGAAAAGTTGAAAAGTAAATTCATTTTGTTCAGACGATGCGGCTTCTAAAAATCATTTATCACCTATCTGAAGCCGTACAAGACCTTCAAATCACCCATAAAAAGGTTCGATTTTAGTCCCGTTAGGGAGTCTTGAAATTCAAAAGGTTGCGATGTTATAAAGTTGCAACCTTTTTTTTTATTAGAAATATGGTAGTATTTGAGTTTATTTATATTATTTACTATATTTGTATAAATGAAACCACAAATAATCCTATACTTACTATTTTTTTTATTTTCTTTAGGGCTTAAGTCGCAAACCCTCAACCTACCGCCACGAGCTGTAGGAGCACTTAATGGGGATCAGTTTATATCACTGGTAACATCTATGTCTCTTACTGATAGGGAAAACGAAATTTTTGCTCAGGTAATAAGCGGCAATGTGCCTGCATTTCAACGTAATTTGGTTGCCGTTACAAATACAGAAATAGTCAGTAGCATTTCATATACTTATACCTATTATGTATTACCAGATTATTTGGCTATCGGTTGCGATACTAATTATTTCTTGTGCCCTATGACACCCTTGTTGGCACAGCATATTGCAGATGTCACAGGCTGCACCATGCCTACCCGCAAAATGGTGAACCAAATCTGGAGTGCTGCACCTGTCCATCTGGCACCATCCACAATTACTGCCTCTCCCCAAATGATAACCATACCTGTGATGGCTCAGCACAATGACACTGTGTGGAGTCAACGTAGTGCCATCCTGACTGCCCACCCTCTTGGAGAGTTGGTTGGAGGAGATAAAAAAGATGTGGTTATTTCTAATCTTATTTATGGTTATTCTCCTAGTCGTGTGGTTATTTATGGCTGGCATTATACGAATGGCACACCCATACAGCCTTTGTATAATGGGCATGAAGAAACATATGCCGATTACAGTCATGGCATTCGTCTGGTTCAAATGAATATGCTGCTTAACGGAGCGCAGACATCCATCTCAACTGTTTTACAATCTTCTACACTTAACACACTCCTGAGCGACGAAGGCTCTATCACTGTACCACGATATCCTGTGTTTACTCCCATTGTTGCTACCCCTACCAGCTTTGCAGTTGTCAACAAAAATGCTACTTCCTTGCTCTTGCTGGCATCATCACAGACTGATGTAACTCATTTTTTTGTTCAAACGAGTAATGACGGACTCACTTTCCCTAACACATTCTGTCTACATAAAGACAGTCTGATGCTTACCGGACTTACTACCAACCAACCTGTATATTTCAGATTAGCTGCCATCAGCAGCTATGATACTTCTGCTTTTTCTGAAGTACTAGGAGCTATTCCCTCATCATGTAAAGCACCTGTACTGATTGTAAACGGCTTCGACAGAGCTTCAGCAGGTAATACTCTAAACTTCATACGTCAACATGGAGGAGCCTTTTATACTAACGGTTATGGATTTGTTTCCAGCACTAATGAGGCTTTAATAAATGGTCTTGTCAATGCTAACAGTTACCGGATTATGGATTATATTCTCGGCGACGAAAGTACAGTCAACGAAACTTTTAACAATACGGAACAAACACTTGTTACTGATTTTCTGTTGCAAGGAGGAAACTTATTTGTTTCAGGAGCAGAAATAGCGTGGGATTTGGATCATATGGGTTCAGCAGCCGACAAGAATTTTTATCATAATTTTCTTAAAGCCGCTTATGTCAATGATGCTCCTAACGGACAAAATGGTGTGTATTATCAGGCACAGCCTTCTGCAGGCAGCATCTTTACCGGATTAGGACAGGTTTCTTATGACAATGGTACACATGGTACATTTAATGTTGATTACCCGGATGTATTATCGGCTCAGGGCAGTGCAGTAGCTTGTATGGAGTATAGCAGCCTGACAACCAACTATGCCGGTGTAAGCTATAGTGGCTTATTCCCCGGTGGAAGTCATCCAGGGAAGATTATCAATCTGGGTATTCCTTTTGAAACCTTTTATCCCGAAAACACCCGCAATGTGATAATGCAGTACATACTTAATTATTTCGACGTTTCACCATCAGGATTGAATAAACCAATAATCACATTAAGTAACGACACCTTATATTCCGACTGGAATGGTTTACAGCAGTGGTATTATAATGGGAATCCTATTTCTGGAGCTACAAGTCCTTATTTAGTAGCTAATTTCAGCGGAGATTATTTCGTCATAGCCGAAAATGACAGCTGCTATTCCGATACATCTGATATAAAACAGGTTCTATTAACTAATCTGATATCACAAAAGCAGAAGGATTTTTCTATTAAATCATATCCCAATCCATTTACTGCTTTCTTACATATTGATATATTACATGAATCGGATTTTGTGTGTACTATTTCCATCTGGAATGTTACAGGGCAATTGATGCTCTTACAGAAAACGGGGTTCAGCACTGATATTAATACTTATAAACTTCCTGCAGGAATTTATCTGCTGACAGTTGAAGAAAATGGCATTATATACAGGGAGAGGATCGTGAAGGAGTAGAATTTTAAGAAGACTTTTAATTTCGTATTGTGTATGTTGGTTTACATTTTCTACAAACAGCTTCAAAAATAATTTCTTGGATATCTAAATAAGTTAAAATTGAATAATTTTATATATTTTTGTCTTTCCATTGAAAAATATGTTTCATAAAATATTCGGGGTGTAGCGCAGTTGGTAGCGTACCACGTTCGGGACGTGGGGGTCGGAAGTTCGAGTCTTCTCACCCCGACAACAAAAAAAGAATTTGAATTGTTCTACCTAAAATTTAGCCTTCTTACTCAAAATGAATAAGAAGGCTTTATTATTAATTACATATCTAACTAATTCTTTGTCCTGTAAAGTGTTACAGAGCCCTTTGAAGCTGAAACATTACCATTATATCTTTAAAACGAATGATATAATAATAAGTTCCTTCGGGCATTTCCTGGCCATTAAAAGTACCATCCCAACCGCTTAATCCTTCATATATCAATTGACCCCATCTGTTCATAATGCTTAAATCATAACCTTTCATAAATACATCGTTTTTACCATCACCGTTGGGTGTAAAAGCATTAGAAATAGGTCTGACATTAAGTTTAATAGAATAAGGTTCACTTATACAATTGTTATCTAAGGCTATAACAGTTATCATTGTATCGGCAGTTACCAGATTAGTTGCGTAATAACTCAGAGGACCAGGTTGTACTAATGCAGTGTTCATATAAAAATCATAGTAATTATATGTTGATGGCACAGCTGTAAATGTTACATACTGTCCATAAGTTAATACGCTGCTTTCGGCATCTGTTACTAATTCAACAACAGGTAAAGGGATAATACTAACAGTAACACTATCTACTTCAAAACATCCGTTAAACGCATTGTGAACAGTTACGGTATAAGTATATGTTTGAACAGGAGAGACTACAATTTCAGGTGTAGTTTCATTGGTATTCCAGATATAAAAATCGCCTCCTGTGGCTTTTAATGTAGTTGATGTTTTCGCGCAAATAGAGACGTCAGGTCCGGCATCCGCCAGAGGCGCCTGATTTACACTAATGAATGATTCCGCTGAACTAGTACATGTATTGGTATCAGTATATGTGTATGTAATAACATGAACCCCTGCACCTGCTATGTATGGGTCAAACACAGAGCCTGTAATTCCGGTTCCTGTATAAGTGCCACCAATAGGCGTACCTCCTGTTAATTGAAGCAGGGAATCATTGGTACACATTTCAAATAAAGGTAATGTTAATTCTACCACAGGTAACGGATTAACAGTAATAGTTGTTGAAGTACTTACCATACAGTTGTTATTATCCAGATAATCGTAATAAATTGTATGTACTCCTGCACCAGCTGATTGCGGATAGAAATGATTTGCTACAACACCTTGTCCGGAATAAGTACCTCCTGCAGGAAGCACACATTGCAATAAGAATGGAGCTGCATCAATGCAAACAGGATTAACAGGATAAACACTCAATATAGCAAGGTCGTTTACAACAACTATTGTGGTGTCTCTATTAGTACATCCGTAAAAGTCAGTATAAGTATAAACGATTTCGTAAATGCCTATACCCGCAGCAACAGGGTCAAAGATATTACCCGATATGCCAGTACCAGTAAATACACCACCTGCCGGATGACCATACACATATACTGGAGATGAGTTAATACAATAAGAAGTATCTAAACCAGTAACACTCAGTTGTGGCAGAGGTTTAACATCTGTATTCTGACTGTAAGAATTGGTGCAACCGTTGGTGTCAGTATAAGTGTATGTGATAAGATGTGTTCCAACGCCAGCAACAGTAGGATCAAACACATCATTATTCATACCCGTTCCACTAAAAGTACCACCTGAAGGAATGCCTATTAATGTATCGCCAATATCATTAGCACAGTAATGTGGTTCAAGGCCTGTAAAGCTTACAACAGGCAACGGATTAACAACAATAGTTTGTGTTGCAGAATTAACACAGTGGTTGGCATCAGTATATTCATAAGTAAGGGTGTGTGTGCCTACTCCAGCTGTAGATGGGTTAAATTGTCCATTAGATACACCCGGACCAGAATAAGTACCACCTGTTGGCAAACCAGTATTTAATGTAATTGGTAGGGCATCGACACATATCGGAGCTAAATTGTTAAATATTACAACGGGTAAATCATGGACAATAACATTTTTTGAGATTGTATCTGTACAAACATTAATATCTGTATAAGTATAGCTTATAATATGTATTCCTACACCTGCTATTGATGGATCAAAGCTGTTACCTACGATACCTGCACCGAAGAAAGTACCACCTGAAGGAAATCCATACAATACATCTGCAGGATAATTCACACAATAAGCACTATCTAAGCCGGAAAATGCAAGTTGTGGCAACGGGAGTACTGTTACCGATTGATATAAAGTATCTGTACAAGAATTACTATCAGAATATATATATCCGATACTATGTGTTCCCACTCCTGCAATGGTTGGATTAAAGATATTACCTAAAATACCAGCTCCGATAAAGTAACCACCTGCAGGTAAGCCTGTAATAGTATCAGATGGAGCATTATAACAATATTGATTGCTTAATCCGTTTATTGTTAAAACTGGTAATGGATTTACAGTAATAGTTCGCACGACATAATTGACACATCCGTTGTTGTCGGTATAAGTGTATGTTATATTATGAACACCAACGCCTGCAATGTTGGGATAGAAAATATTAGCAATAACACCCACTCCTGAGTAAGTTCCACCTAAAGGACTACCATCGGTAAGCGCAAATGCAGGATAGTTTGGACAGACGTTGCCCAGTGGTGTAAAGGTTACAACAGGCAGGGCATTTACAACAACACTTTGAGTTGTTGAATTAACGCATAAATAATTGTCAATATAAGTATATGTGATAATATGAGTACCTGCACCTGCTGTAGCAGGATTAAATGTTGTTCCATTAATACCTGCCCCCGAAAAAGTACCGCCAGAAGGATATCCTACTAACTGAGCTATAGGAGCATCAATACAATATGCTGTATTCAAACCGCTAAAGTTGACAACAGGCAAAGCTTTAACCTCGACAAGCTGTGTTTGAGAACTTGTACATGAATGTGTGTCAGTGTATGTATAAGTAATATTATGATAACCAACACCAGCCGTCATAGGGTTAAATATATTACCAGTAATACCGCTCCCAGTAAAGATACCACCCGAAGGAGTGCCCGTTAATGTTACAGGATTATTACCTATACAGTAATATGATGCCAAGCCGGTAAAGCTAACTATCGGTAAAGGATTAACAACAATTGGCTTAACAGCAAAGTCAGTACATCCTAAGCTGTCGGTATAAGTATAGGTAATCTGATGTGGACCAACACCTGCTGTAGCAGGATAGAAGATATTATTGAGAACACCCGTACCTGAATAAGTTCCTCCTGTTGGTAATCCACCATAAAGCGTAAACGGTGTTACATCTATACAGACATCATTAAGAGGAGAAAGTGTAACAACTGGTAAAGGATATACTTCAACATTTTTAGAATGATAATTTGTGCATGTATGAATATCTGTAAATGTATATGTTATTGTATGAATACCGCTCCCTGCAACAGAAGGATTAAAGATGCTATCTGAAACGCCAGGGCCGCTGAATGTACCTCCACTTGGGAAACCAATTAGAACAGCAGGTGTTGCATCAATACAATAGGCAGTATCTAAACCGCTAAATGTAACATTGGGCAAATCGTAAACAATAACAGACTGTGTGGCATTGCTTATACAATTGGAAGAATCGAGAAATGCATAATCAATGTTATGAGAACCGGGTCCTGCTAACGCAGGATTAAAGACATTACCAACAATTCCAGCACCTGAGAAAGTACCACCTACAGGAGTTCCTGTAAGCGTAACCGGAGGTTCGTCTATGCAGTATTGGGAAGCTAAACCGGTAAAATTAGTACTTTGTAAAGCAGTAACTATTGTTTGCTGTGTCTGAGAATTGATACACCCATTAACATCAATATAAGTATATGTTATATTGAATGTTCCTACACCTGAAATGTTTGCAAAAAACATGTTGCCAACTATTCCTGGTCCTGAAAATATTCCGCCACTAGGTGTGCCCGTCAGATAAGCTGCATCGTAAGCACAGTAATGACTTGCTAAACCTGTAAATGAAACAACAGGAAGAGGATAGACAATTGTTGTTCGAGATGTATCTTTGACACATCCATTAGCATCCTGATAAGTATAAGTTATCAAGTGTGTACCAACACCTGCAGATGCCGGAGAGAAGAAACTTCCGCTGATTCCTGCACCGGTGAAAGTCCCTCCTGCAGGGTATCCAATAAGCAGGTCGCCCGGATTATCAATGCAATAGGTTGTATCCAAGGCAGAGAATGATGCAATCGGGTATGGATAGATAGTCAGGGTCATATTATCGGAGGCAGTATCTGTATTACAAACAGCTGTTAATGTTATAATTACAGTACCAAATTCATTAGGCATCGGAAAATAAGTAGGTGTAAGTGTTGTGTTATGTGTCAGGGTTCCTATGCCATTATAAGTCCAGTGAACAAAAGAATTTGAACTTGTAGCATTAGTTATCATAAAAGTATCATTGGCACATACAAAACCATCGCTACCGGCATAAACACTTGGCAACCCAACAACTGTAACAAGAACGTTATCTGTTGCAAAACACCCAGTTACCAAATCAGTAGCTGTTAACACATAATTTGTTGTGACATAAGGAGTTGCTGTTGGCATGGCAGTATTTGAATTGTTAAGCCCATAGCTTGGGGTCCATGTATACCCCACGCCTGTTAAACCTGTGGTTCCAATAACAACACCAGGTCCTCCGCAAGGTATAGCCTGATTTAATCCGGCATTTGCAACAGGAGTACCAGAGACATAGATATTTACAACATCAGTACCAAAACAGCCAGTAACTAAATCGGTAACAGTTAAATGGTAAGATGTATTACCAAGTGGATTTGCAACAGGTTGAGCAACATTGGGGCTGCTTAATCCAGTAACAGGCGACCATGTGTAAGATAAACCCGTCGTTCCCGGAGCACCAATAGTAACACCTGCACCTCCGCAATTTATTGTCTGGTCTACACCTGCATTTGCTATAGGAGCACCTGCCACTGTAATATTAACAGAGTCAACGCCATAGCAACCGGTAGCCATATCAGTAACAGTAAGATAATATGTTGTATTACCTAACGGCGTTGCCATTGGTTGTGCAATATTAGTTGCACTCAGGGCGTACGATGGAGCCCACGTATATGATAAGCCAGCAACTGAAGGAGTACCTATATGAGTACCCGGACCTCCACAACCAATAGTTTGATTTAGACCTGCATCTGCTAATGGAGCACCTAATACAGTAATATAAACATCGTCGGTTGCATAACAGCCTGTTAACGTATTAGTTACAATAAGGGTGTAACTTGTGTTTGTATGAGGAGTGGCAGTTG
>Ga0114951_10006423_pt1 | contig 10400 bp, 3 predicted proteins | sample AM7aDNAmetaG_FD_88677 | JGI IMG/M metagenome (GOLD analysis project Ga0114951, IMG submission 88677) | Freshwater microbial communities from Finland to study Microbial Dark Matter (Phase II) - AM7a DNA metaG | ecosystem: Environmental > Aquatic > Freshwater > Lake | place: Finland: Lake Alinen...
ATTCTCAACCATCATCTAGATCAGGCCTTTTTCGATGATGGCAACTCTGTCGAGCTGGTTCCCGGTTACTATCCGTTCTTCGCGTCGATCTTTCGCGATGCCTACTTGTTGTGCCGCGCCAATCATGTCGCGCCGCCGCCGCGGAGCGAGGAACGGCTCAAGCAGTTTTATAATTATTTGGCCATGGTCGCGCAGCCGAACGGAAAAATGCCACCCATCAACGATTCCACGGAGAGTGATTCTTCTGTCAGCCTCCATGTGCTAGCGGATCTGTTCAATCTGCCTTACCCCATCACCACCCCCAGCTCATATTGGTTCCCCGCTTCCGATCAGGCCATCATGCGGGATGCTTCCGTGACCACCCCTGCTTACGCTTTCCTTGATGCGGGTTCCAAGATTCTGGGACATTGGCATGGCGGCAAGCTCGGCTTTCACCTCTGGTATTGGGACAAAGCTTTCGTCGTTGACAGTGGTATTTCCGACTACGACGACCCGTTGAGAAAATCGTGGTATCTCCAACCCCAAGCGCACAACACCATACTGGTGGATGGCAAGGGCGACTTCAGCCGAACCCAAAAATGGCAATCCAGACTCCAGTCCGTTGGCAGCCGTATTATCCAGTGGGAATCCAACGACCACTACGACTGGGCGGTCATGCAACACGACGGCTTTCAAGATCGGCCCGTGCCAGTCTCCTGGGTGCGGCATTTTATCCTGTTGAAAGGTGTCGGGACGCTGGTCGTGGATCAACTCGAAAGCGGGGGTGAACACGAATATACTTGGCTCTTCCATCTCCTGCCGTGCTCGCCTGTCCTTGATAATGAATTGAAATCGGTCTTTACTGGTTTTGCCGGGAAAAATCTTCTGCTCCTGCCGGCTGCCTCACAACCTTTGATTGGGCCGCAGCTTTCTGACGGCACTATTAACCAGCAAGGGCACAATCTGGCAGCTCCTGTTGTGAACTACACGTCCCATGCCACGAATGCTCTGCAGGCCTATCTATTACTTCCCGTTGCCGGCAAAGATTGTCCGGTCACTCAGTTCAACCAGACCGCGGACAACAACTCCGTTACTCTGAATCTCACTGGCAGCTTCGGGACCAACCGCGTTCAAATCATCCGGTCAAAAGAGGCCGGCAAGGATAAATACAGTTTGCTTTATGAAACAATGCCTCTCAACAAAGCGCCCGCGAGCCCGGTTCGGCAATAAGAATCGCCGCTTGGTGTAATCCGATTAAAACAGGACATCTATGTTATCAGTTCGATTTCTTACCTGCTCTGCGGCCTTTAGCTGGCTTTGCATTATGTCTGTTGTCGCTCAAGATTTTCATTTCGATCACAGCATCTCAAGACCCGTCTTGGAAAATTACCTCGCTCGCTCGATGACATTTGTCGGACTTCTCCAAGATGACTTAACCGAACCACGCAACAAACGAGGAGTGGATCCGCGTGACAATATTCGTTTGATTCTCAACACCAAAGCCAAGTTTATTGGGCGGACGATTAAGATTTGGGGGAACGAAAATGATCTTCCGGCTTCTCTAAAGACCGCAAAGCCATTTGCCGCAGCGATCCATAAGGCCGATCCAGACATCATCCTGCAGGCCGGAGAATTTGAGGTCATCTCACCCAAAGTGGGGTCGCTCACCGTCCCGAAAAGCGTGTTGCTCGAGTTTGGCCAGCCAGTCACGGATCGAACCTTCCGATATGATCAGATCATCTATCCCAGTGGCCAAGCCCCCCATCATGAGGGAAGCGACAAAGCGGTTCCTGACATGAGCCGGGTGGAGACGCGCATGTGGTTTTATTTCCTCGCCACGAGTTATATCAACGTCGGCATTGAGGCCATCCATTTCGGACAAGTGTCTCTGATGGATAAGAACGATCCGGGACACAAGCATTGGTTGGATATGCTGGGCCGCGTGCGTGCGTATGCCCAACAACATGCGCGGCGTCATTTTGTGCTGTGCGATGCTCATGAACCGCATGGCGGCATTGTAGAAAACGGCAAATTGCTTTTCGATTTTCATTCGAAGCCATTGCGAATTGTCGAAGTGCCCAACCAACCTTACAAAGGGATTCTTCAAGTGGGCTACGCCGACTCTCTTTATCAGGCAAGCAAAGGCGGGCTTACGCCCAGCGGCTGGTCTTGCGACCACCTGCCCTACCTTGTGGAGTTCGACAATTTCGGAGGCATGGTTCATGACCCTGGAAAACCAAGTAAAAGGCCCTTTATCTGGGGATGGGACGAAATCACTTGGTTTGCGCTCATGTCCGAAAAAGAACGCAACGAATGGCTGCGCTATGCGTGGAATTGGTTGAAACAGGCAGACCCAAATGGCCATTTGGAAATGCCCGGTGGCCGGGTGGTGTTTCCGGGAAAGGGTATCAAAGGTCCAGAGTGGTTCTGGGCCAACACCCGCAGTGCGGCGTGTCCTGAAGGCTTCAATACCGAACAGACCATCAAAGAACTTTGGGAGGCCGACCATTCGCGAGAGGCCAAGGCATCGGCCTCGAATTAATGGACCACCCGCCGGCGCAAAAAGTGAGCGGCGGGGCATGTCGGCTGGAATGGAATCAACGAGTTGGGCAATGAAATTGGGAAGCATAAATTACTCCTTGTGTGTCTCTATTGTGATCGAGGCAGGAACCAAAACTATTTAGCGAAAATCACCAAGCTGGTCAGATGGGCTTTTCAGGGACAAATGGCAGCTTGAAAAATGGCTCGGGTAAAGCATGACGGATTAAATGGCGGACACATTATTATCACTTCACGTCCGCGCGGGATTTCGCGTATTGTCGCCGCATGGAAACGATTAAAACCAAGTCATCATCCGCCGCGCGCCGCCGGAAATTGTTGTTTGCCGGAATGATTGCGATTGTTGCGGCGGTGTCCACCACATCACTATCGGCGAAGGTGCCGTAGGCTGCATTGGTAAAAATGTTCACGCCAGTCAACCAGTTGGTGGACTGCGCCCACAACTCAATCGTGGCGAATCCGAGGAAGAGAATCACCAGTCCAGATAAGTTAAGTTTTCTCAAGGTGTTATTCAAAATTGTATTCCAGCTAGATGGTGGCCCACTACGGATGCATCAGCCGGTAGAAGATTTCGGGCTGCTTTGGGTCAATCGGGATGACGACATTCGTCAGGCTGATGGAACCCGGATAAGGAAACCAATTATTGGAATTGGCTAGGCCCAACGAGTTCGTCTGCAACGTCCAGCCAAGATGATCCGCCGGCCACGAGAGGTTGAGCGTTTTGCCGCCGCCGCTGCCGCCCACGCTGAACGTGATGTTGGTGCGTGAGAGACTGACGCTGGAAGCTACCATCAGGTAAAGTGTGTTGTTGCTGATGACCAGTGAATTAGTTCCAATGGTGCCACTGCCATTCACGGTTACGGATGACGGAGCCGCACCAGCCACAGAACTGGCACCGCCAGCATTAGTGGCGATGATTAGATAACTACCGATGGCCAGCGGCGAACCGGTGTTGTTGACATGGAAGGTCGTCGTGCTCGACAACGTCAGCGTGCCGTTGGTGACGGTGAACACGGGCGTTCCGTTGGTGTGGGACACCGAAATGATCGCAGCGCTGGCATTCAAATTACCTTTGAGCGTGGCAGTGGACGCGGCACTGTTGGACAGTGTCTGGGTGCCGCCCAGCACCAGCCCGTTGGTCAAACCGGACACATCCAAGGTGGCTCCATTGGCAATGCTGATGAGCGGCGTATTGGCCAGCGTTCCAATGGTGGTGACGACAGGCAGCGTGTCGGCACCAGCCTGACCGAGGGCGATCAATTGCGCCTGGGTTAAGGCCGCATTCCAGATCCGGACTTCGTGGTAGCTGGCGTTGGCGTCAGCATCGCCATATTCCGAACGACCCAGCCACATGTTAATCTCGTTCAGATTGGCCAGGCTGGAGTTGGGTTCGTTGGCGGAGGCCAAGGCCAGCACATTCCCATTAATATCCATCTTGTAAACCGTGAGCGTCGTGCCGCTGCCGCTGGGGGCAATCACGCAGGCAATGTGGTATTGCGTGCCCAGAGTATATGGGGCCAGCGCGCTGTTGATCTGGTTATCAGTGCCACCAATATCAAATCTAGCCTGATCTTGGGTAATGGTGGTGCCTTGACTCCAACTCATCATCAGATAGTTGGCAGTGTTGCTGCCGAAGTCAAAGATGCGGGACCAGTTCTCCACGACGTTCTGCGTGGCCCAGAGTTCGATGGTTACCGGCCCGTTGGTTGTTGGCAGGAGGTTGGAGCCCAAGGAAACATAATTGACGCCAGAGGATCCGCTGCCAGTAATCGTGACATTGGTGGCACCCAGGGTGGCGTTGCCGTGACCAGTGGCGGTGCTGCCGCCCACCGAATCGGTCCAACTATTGTTGAAACTCCAGCGGTGCGCCAGACTGCCAATGGGAATGCCGGCGCTGACGCTGCTGTTGGTGCCCAGAGCCAGCGTGCCGCCGTTGATGATGGTATTGCCGGAATAGGTGTTTGTGTTGGCCAACGTCAACGTGCCCGCGCCATTCTTGGTCAAACCGCCACCGCCGGAATTTGGATCCGCCACCAGCGCCGCATTGATTTGAATCCCGTTGCCGCCGTCGTTGATCACCGCCCCACCGACGCTTACCAGCGCCGCAAAATTCGCGGCCGGTCCGATGAAATGTGTGCTGGCCGCGCCCGCCTGCAGTATGCCGCCGTTGAACTGTAGCGTGTTGGTGATGCCGCCCGTCAGTCCGACATTGCTCGCAATTAATGTCCCGCCATTCAGGCTGACCAGATTCACGCCCGCAGCCGAGGTCAGGCTGTTGACTGCCGCCGTGCCGTTCGTCAGTAATAAGTTGTTTATGGAACTGCCCGTGTAACCGAGCGTAAGACTCGGGGTAGTGAAAGTCCCGCCATCCAGGATCAACGTGTCCGTCCCATAGCCGTAGCCAACGATGTCGCCCCCGCCCGATACAAAGATGCCAGCCGTGAAGTGCAGCCGGCCGGAGGTGGTGGCATTGCCGACCACCAAACCGCAGGTGCTGCCATCGGCATTGTTTGTGGTGCTGACTCCGGGAAAATTATAATAGCACTCGCTGCCGGTTCCATTGACCACGTTCAAGCGGTTGGTGGTAATCGCGTTCGTAGGCATGATTCCATTGCTGTCCCAGTTACCAACCGTGCTCCAAGTCGTGCTGACCGTGCCCTGCCAGTTATAGGTGCCGGCGATCAACGGGTTCAACAACACAGCGCTCATCGGCGGCACGGTAAGGTTCAACTGACCGTTCGTGGCGGGCGTCGGCGACGAGAATCCACCAGTCCAGGTGCCATCCGCATTGATCGGCGCGCCGCTCAGCGTGTAGCCATTCGTGCTGCTCAAGGATGGCCCGGTCAAGATCAAGGATTGCGCAGCGGTCACCTCCGCCCCCAGATAGATGGCCACTTGGATGGCATAATTGGTCTCCTTGTTAATCAAAACCGCGCTGATTCCGCCAGTGGCCCGACGCACGCCATAAGCCGTGAAATTAAAGTTCGTTGCCACCGTGTTGGTGGCTGGAACGACGCTGCCCTGACCCGCCAGCGAAAACAACTTGAGCCCATAAAACTCGGGGCGGGCCATGACGACGAACGTGCCGTTGTCGGCTATCGGGGTATAAGAACTGTAACTTTGCGTTCCACCGCCATGGAAATTCACTCCCTGGCAACCATTGAGCGCTTCGGTGAACATGAAGTCCAGCGTCCACAGGGCGGCTCCGTATTGTGCACTCACTGTGTTACCGCCGCCATAGAAAGAACCGGCCTCATCACAGCGGAACCCCAGGGTCAGATTGGCTGAGGTGGCCGCCGTGACGGTCGCGCTCACGGCGCCGGGCAGGCCGGTATCCGGTGACAAGAGCAAAGCCATGGTTGATCCGGGACTCGTGCCAGCCCCTACGTAGTAATGTGACGTCACCATGGAAATGACACCCTTCTCAGAACTGCAAAACGGAATGGCAAAATCACCGCCATCATAATCATCCGCCGGACCGGTAAGCACCCACCCATTGCCTCCGTTGGTGATCGCCCAGCCGGGAACGGCATTGGTAATGCCCGCCGCCAGCGCCTGCCATTCCGGCACAAACTGGCTGTAATTATAGGTGCTGGGGCGAATACCGTTGCCATAATACCAATCGCATTCATTGCCGATTTCGAAGCCGAGCAGGCTGGAGCCCAGCGCATTGGCAACATAGGCCGCCTCGGCCGCGCAATTCGTGGGGTTGTTCACGGCCATATTAATGCCGTAGATGACATGCCAGTTGGTGGGCAGCGCCTTGACGAAACCCGCAAACGCATCCACCTGGGCCGTCGTGATCGCCGTCAGGTTCGACAAGTTGCCCCAACACGTCGTGTCCACGCTGTTGCCGCCAATCCGCAGGACGGCAGGCGCGATCTGGCCAAACATATTAATCAGCGCGGTGTTGGTGGAGACAAATAAACTTTTGGTCAACTCCTGCTTTTCGTAGCTGAGACCGCAGAAAGCGGGGTTCAAAACCAATCCGGTATTCGCCGAGGAGAAGCCCACCGTCGCCACCGGATTGATGGTGAACATCGTCCCGTTGATAGCCGCGAAGTAGTTTGCATCCGCCGCCACCGTGTTCGTCACATAGTAAGTGCCCACGTTGGTCGGCGCATTCACGCTCGGACCATAAGTGGTTTGGAGAATGCCCACATAGTTCGTCGTCTTCGCCCCGGTGGAACCGGTGAAGGTGATGGCCGGACTCTGCGCCGAACTATTGTAGGCGAACGTCGTCGGGCCATAACTGATCCCGCTCATGGTGCCGCCGACGTCGAGGTAAAGTCCGCCGTTCACAATCTGCAGCGCGGGCGTTCCCGATATGGAAGCGCCCGTAAAGGTCACGTTGGTTGGCACCGTTCCAGCCACCAGACCGGTGCCGCCAATAATATTGTAGCTGCCCCGTGCCAGAGTCGGACTCGTGAGGTTGAGGTTGAATACCGTGTTGAAGGACAAAGACAGGGTGCCGTTGCCGACGTTGAAAGCGGCGTTCGTGCCGTCATAGACCAGTGAAATCGTGCCCGTAGCGGTGCTGAAGCCGTTAGGACCGCAATTCATCGCGGCCACCACCGTGCTGTTGCTCAACGTCTGGCCGCCGCCCAGCGTGAACCCGGCGTTCAAGCCGGACACATCGAACACGGCCCCGCCCGCCACGATGATGTTCGTGCTATTGGCAATCGCGGCGCTGCCGATCAAGGCCAGCGTGCCTGCGCTGATCGTCGTCGGGCCGGTGTAGGTGTTGGGATACTGAAGCGCCAGCGTGCCGCTGCCGCGCTTGGTCAGCCCGCCGCCCCTGAGCACCGGATCGGTTGTCAGCGGCAGGTTCGGGGTGATGTTGTTGCCGCCGGTGTCAATGATCGCCCCGCCGCTCTGCACATAGATATAGTTCCCTGTGCCGCTCGAGGTCAGCGCACCCGCCGCCAGCACCCCGCCGTTGAAATATATGTTGTTGCTTACGCCGCCCAGCGTGACGGTGGCCACATTTGTCAGCACGCCGCCAGTGAACAGCATGGCGTAGTTGTTTGAAGCGCTGGCATTATTGCCGATGGTCAGGTTGCCTCCACGCTGGTTCCAGAGTGAGGTGCCCGTGCCGCCGCCAATGCTCACCGAGTTGCTGTTGCAGCCGGGCTGGCTGCCAATATTGACCGCCAGATTGAATGCCTGCCCGCCGTTGGTGAGGATCAGACTGTTGCCGATGCTGTTGCTGTCGAAACCCGAGGTGCCGCCGCCGATATACAACGTCCCCACATTGGTCATCAGGCCGCCCGCATCCACCCGCAAGGTGTTGTTCGTGCCGGGTTGGAAGGAGGATCCACTGGCACCACCGATGATGACCGTTCCGGCGTAAAACGACAGAAGCGCCCTCTCACCAATGCCATTCGTGCCGCTCACGATGATGGTGTTGTTCACCCCGCCACGGCCCAACGACAGGCCGCTGGCATATACCTGACCGCCGTTGGTGACGAATAGACAGCCGTTCTGGGAATACATGAATAAGCCGGTGTTGGTGATCACCCCGCCGTCACCCACCCGCGCCCAGTTGTTGGACCAGGCATAGGATGACCCGATGCTAAAGCGGTCGGTGTTCAAGTTCCACGCCGCCTTCACCCCGGCCGCGTTGGTCCCCGCCACAACCACGCTGTTACCTACTCCATTAAGGCTAAGCCCGACCGTGCCGTATTGGTTGAGGGGGTAGGAGTTTTTGGTGAAAACCTGGCCGCCGTTCTGGATTACCAGTTGATTGCCAACGGAACCTGCGCTGCTGCCGATGCTGACCGGCGTCGAATTTCCCGTGGCGTTGGTGATCAACAAGGTGCCGCCGTTCACGGTGAACCCGTTGTTCGTCGCATTGCCATAGCCGACCGTCAAAGCCAGAGTGTTGGTCGAACTGCTGTTGGCCGGGATTGCGTGCCACCAAATGGCGCCCGGATTCACGTTGACCTGCACATTATTCGCCCCGTTGCCCACATACAGGTTCACCGTAGAGCCGTTGGCATTGGTCGAAACATTGCTGAAAATATTCGTGCCGCCGTTCAGGTTCCAATTGCCTTTGACATTGTAGGTGGCGTTGGATGCCAGCAGGATGATGGACGCCAGAGCGTTGCTGTTTGACGTGGTCAACGTCCCGCCGTTGAAGTTGAAGAGGGAGTTCGTGACGCCGCCGCACACCACATTGGTCGACAGCAGCGTTTTGACCGTGATGGAAGCGTTGGTCAGCAGGGTAAGCGTGGAGCGATTCGTCGGACCGATGTTCAATTGCCCGGCGGTCAGATTGCCGCCGTTCGTAACAATCAGCGTGGCATTGTCAACCACGTCGCTATCGGCAGCGGTGCCGTAGGTGAGACTGAACACGCTCGTGCCGCTGAGCCAGTTGGTGGACTGCGCCAGCAACCCCGAGGTCGCGGATCCGAGGAAGAAAATCACCAAGCAAAATAAATTATGTTTTCTCAAAGTGTTATTCATATGCTAGTCCAGCCCGAAATCACATGTGCTCCGCCCCGCGTGGCATAAATACCTTCACCATTGGTTTTTAATGGTGCCCCGGCGGTCTGGAGATTTTCGATGGCCTTGGAATGGAATGTGCCATCGGGGACGGGCTCGAGAGCCAGCGTGCCAAATGACGATCAAATCAGCTTTTTCAGCGGCGCGTCATTTTCTACAGCACGCTATATTTGTTTTATAATATTTAGTTTGCGACGGTAGTAATATGCCTGCAATCGTTCATAAGTTCGCCACAAGTCTAGATTGCCCTTTGCGTTTGGGAATGTCCACTTTTGACCAAAGCATATCCATTTTTGACCTTTTATGAAACGCCAGTCCTTGTCGGCGTTAAAACGGATTTAAACTCATAATGCTTCGGTTTGCATAATCCCAGAACAAGCACAGTAGAGGTCGGGAGTGTTTTCATTTGGGAGGCAGAATTCAAGGCGAGCCGATGCGGAAAAAATGTTGCGGATAATTCGTCGAGCTATCCGCGTAATTGACCAAGCCCGTGCCAAAAATGTTGCCGGTTAAAACGGTCCAGTTGGTCAGGGGCAACGCCAGATTGGTGCTCGCATAGAGGCGGTAACTCTGTCCCGCCGGACCGGAAAAGGTGAAGCCGAATGTTCCGTCCGCAAGTGTTACATTGCCCACCGACGGAGCAATTAGAGGAACTCCTGTGTAAGTCAACAACAGTGCTCCAGCGTTAGTGCTGACGGTGAAAGTTCCGGTAAAAGCGTTGCTAAAACCGGTTGTGTTTACGGCCATTTTTGCCGGATTGAAATTTTGAATATCACCGCTCACGGTTGCCAGAGTCCAGATGTTTGTGCCAGTGCTGGTGAATCCGACCAGCGGGCCGGGCGTATTGCTGCTGGTGAGAGAGATCAGTTTTATCGTGAACGGGTTGTTGGTGGCAGACTGGAGGTTCAACACGCCATTGACGTCCAGCGAATCCCAGCCAGAACTGTTCGTCGCGTTGTTCAGGCTGAATTGATATGCACCGCCGCCGGTCCAAGTTTCACCGGACGTGTTCAAAGTTCCAATCGCGCTGCCGCCAGGCGCAACCGTGCCGTTGAGCGTCACCGTGCCGCCGACCCTTCCAACGCCGCCCAAGGTGCCACCGGATGCCACCATGACGGTGCCGGTTCCAATGTAACCATTGACCCACAGCGCGCCGTTGCTGATGGTGGTGCCGCCGGTGAAATTGTTTGAGGCTGACAGGGTCAAGGTGCCGGCACCCAGTTTAGTCAATGGTCCCGATCCGCCGATGAGGTTGCTGATGGTGGTGGAATGGCCCGCCGTGTTGAACACCCCGCCGCCGTTGGTCAGCCAGATGTTCGGAATCAAATTGGTGTTCACCCACATGGTAAGCTGCG
>Ga0114951_10006424_pt1 | contig 10399 bp, 17 predicted proteins | sample AM7aDNAmetaG_FD_88677 | JGI IMG/M metagenome (GOLD analysis project Ga0114951, IMG submission 88677) | Freshwater microbial communities from Finland to study Microbial Dark Matter (Phase II) - AM7a DNA metaG | ecosystem: Environmental > Aquatic > Freshwater > Lake | place: Finland: Lake Alinen...
AAGATAAAGAGCCCGATCCGGTCTTTCGAGGATCTCCCGGAGGCACTTCTCTCCCTCCGCTGTTAGAGTCTCATCCGCATCGATCTGAAAGATATAATCCGAGGTTGCATACTTGAGAGCCTCATTCCGGGCTTTGCTAAAGTCCATCTCATCCAGCTGGAGGGAGTAAACCTTATCGGTGTATTGCTTTGCGATCTCAATACTCCGATCCGAGCTCCCGGTATCAATGATCACGATCTCCGATGCTATCCCTTTGATCGAGTCGAGACAAGCCGGGAGGACTTTCTCCTCATCCTTCATGATTAAACAAAATGAAATAGTTTTCGGCATCCTTTATCTCCTTTTATTTTACGATCTTTTGATCTTTCTTGCTGTATTTGAAGTTATCGAGCAGAGCGAAACTTTGAGATCCGGACATTGCCAGAGTGTCATCATAATCGAGAGGGAGTCCACTCTTGAGCATGAGAGCCTTGTCGGTAAAGACTTGAGCAAACTTGAGCTGATAAACAGGGATTAAATGATCCAGAGATCCTCCCTTTGAGGCTTGGAGAGTGAGATTATTCGGGATCTCGCTGATCCTCTTGATCCAGAAGGAAAGAGACTTTGTAAAAGCCCAGAAGATCACTCGAGGATTATCCCGGCATACCTTGAGCCATTGATCAAAATACTCTTGACTGAAAAAGTCTCCAGAGCCATGTATCCGGATATGAGTCGCATCATCCGGGATCTGGATCTTCTCCCCTCTCTTGACAGCCTCGAAATTGATCCATCGGCTCTCCCTCACAGCCGGGAATCTCTCGGCAGAGGAGGCATAGCATCTAAACTCTGTGAAACCCATCTCGAACTTGCCGGAGATCCTGTCAACCTTGATCTTGCAAGCCCGAGCATAAGGGCAAGAGTGCCCAGCTGGGAGATTAAACTCATAAACCGGAAAGCTGTAAAAGTTTTCCGCTTTTGAAACTTCATCATTTAGCTCCGGTCTTGTCAAAGTTTTTATCCGGAGTGATATTCTTTGGAGGAGTATCGCTCTCTGTCCATGTCTCGTCATTTGTGATCGGCACTTTCATGCATCTGCAATTATATCCATTTGGAGGAGTCCATGCCTTCCATACCGGATTGCTCACAGAGTAAACCCTCCCATCCATCCATGCGTGATTCGGTCTCACTCGATCATCAAGGATCGCTGAATACTGATAGGCAACAACAAAGCCATCCAGAGCCGGATCTTCAAAGAAAGAGTCTCTCCCCTGATTCAATGCATCCATGTAATTTGTCCGGACAAGAGTCTCGATCCTCCCTCCGGCAATATCCTCAACCGCATCCGCATCAGTTGCCTCGAGGTTGATATAAACATCCATGCTCGAGTCGATCTCCGAGATCGTGTCCTTTAATGTCGCTCCGGTCTTTATGCCATTCAAGAGGATCTCTTTTACCTTGCTCTCGATGGCTGACTTCTCAAAGCCGGAGAGCCTAAAGGCTTTCTGTCTGAAATACTCTATTGCCTCAACCGGGCTGACATTCCTCATGTCAACCGAGAAAAGCTTAACCTCGGAGAAACTCCTGTAATCCCTAAACTTGAGAGCCTTCTTTTTGGTTGTTAATTCCTTTCTCCCATCTCGCATCCCTTTCTTGAAGGCATCGAGGAGCATCTTCTCAAACTCGGCTTTAATGTCTCCGACATATTTCAGCTGGAGAGCATTGATAGCCTTGATATTTTTATCCTGTATAATCTTCTTTCTGTTAATGTCCTCGATTAGATCCTTGACTCCATCCTGTATTATCTTTGCCAGCTTGAAGGAGTGATCAGTTGTCTCCTCTCTTTGAGTCTGCTTGATCTCGGTAAAATCAACAAACAATTCATACGGAGTAAATGTCCTTCTCTTGACTCCGGTAAAGATATCCTCGGCAAACTCGGAGTAATCATCCTCAAGAGCCGGAGCTTCCTCTACTGCGGTTGTCGGTGTTGAGGTTGCCGGGATCGGATCTGGCTGTGTCTGATCCGGCACGATCACCGGAGCATCTTCTTTGTAAGGGAGATGCATCCACTCCCGGAGAAACTTCTCATCTTCCGGGATGGCTTTAATCGTTCCGTTAGTAATCCCGAGGTAATACAGATTGATGATCTTCTCCCTGTCCTCTTGGATCAGAGGCTTGAATCTAAACTCCGGATACTCGGTTATGTTCCTGTAATTATAATCAACCAGCCTCTTGATGATCTGCGGATTTATCGCCTTCTCTGCGATATCGATCCCGAGCTGTTCCTCAAACATCATGAGCACATCCATGTGAACTTGTCCGAGGGAGTAAGATCCTACCTTTGTTGCCTCTGCCGAGAGGCTCTGTCCGAGGATTGTCTTTCTGATCTGGGTATTAAACCAGTCAAGCCCAGCCGTGTAAGGATCTTTGCCTCCTTGATTCTGTGCCTCGACAAGCTCAAACTCCAGATTATTCGGCAATACCATCCCGGTCTCGATCCGGATCTGCTTGATCATGTTTAGGATGCTCTGCTTTGACTTGTCATCCAGTCCGGGAGGAGTCTTGACAACCGGGAAGGGATGCCCGAACTTCTCTGTATAGATTCCCCATGCTCGGGTAAAGACTTGCTTTAGAAACCAATAATCATAAAGCTGGATGATTCTCGAAGTGCCAAAAACATTTTCATATTGCTTTTGCCATGTATAGACTACAAACTTTGAGACATCGTATTCACTTCCGTATTCCATCGAGGAGGCATTTACTATCTGGAGAGGATTATCAAAGTCATCAGTAAAGACATTAAAGTATTTCGGGTTGCGAGCCTTCAAAGCCTTGAGTCCGATCTTGCCAGCCCATTTTCCCTCCGGGATCGTATCCCATACCAGCTCGGAGAGACTCCATCCCATAGGAACAGCATCGAGCATCTCATTGAGATCGTCATCGAAAGAGCCGGAGATATAATCAAGGTTGTATTCAACAAACTCCCGGATTTCTTTCGCTCTGTCTGTCTCATCGGAGGCAATGATCTCCCAGCCGGAGGAGAGTCTGATGGTCTTAAAGGTATTGATCGCTCCGGCAATTTCCGGATCTTGCATCATCTTCTGGAGGACTCCAAAGCCTTTCCGCTTGAGGAGATCATTTGGAGTATAAGGAACGAGCTTGAGTCGCTTGTATATTGCGGAGTCATCAATGCCGAACTCTACTGAAAGTATGGGATCTTGCTTTTTCGGATTCTCGGGAGTCTGCCTCTGGAAGATCTTTCCTAAAAAAGAAAAATTAGTCCAATTATTATTCGGCATCGACAGCCTCCTATGTGATTAAAACTTTTTAGGAGTATAACAAAATATTATAAAAGTTGCAAGGGCTTCATGCTTTGAGTGAAGGAAATAAAGCTCCGGAGCATCTCTCCGGATCTTGCGTGCTCGTAAAAGTAATCAGCCTCGAAAGCCGGGAGGGAGGCTCTGGCTCTCCCCAGATCCTCGAGCCCTAAAGCCATCCCATTAAAGCTGATATCATACTCGGGCTTGTAGATCTCCCCAGCTCGATTAGGGATATAAACAACCGGACATCCGCAAAGCCGAGCCTCGGAAGTGATCGAGCTCATCGGATCGAGAGTATAAAGGACTTTGCTCATCTTGAGGAGTGTTGCAAGGCTGGCTCGATCAGCCGGAAAGGAGGGAGTGATCTCGATGCACTCCGGGAGATCCGGGAGATCCAGCCTCGAGCCTTTCACCAGCAGAGCCTTGCCGGAGTAGAGAGTGTTGATAGTCCTCTCCGGGAGATCCCATCTGTTAAAGAGGTCATGCTCGATCAGATCGAGACAAAGGATCTTATCATCCGCTCCCGGAAATCTCGGATTAAACCAGAATTGCACAGGGATAAACTTCCCTCTCTGCATCCCGAGATTCCATTGCACAGGTCTCGAGGACTTTAAGATATTCAGCGGAAAGACATCGGGATAAACTACGATCGCTCCAAACTCGATCATAGTCTTGACTCGAAAGGGATCACAGGAGAGATCCGGAGCATGGAGCTTATGAGGCTGTCCATCCCCGGAGAGCATGAAAGCCTCCTGTCCGGACTTATTCAAGGCATCACAGAGAAGGAATAAAGCTCTGACTCCAGCCGAGTTGTTGCGGTATGCTGGAGAAACGATGATATAAGGGATCAATGATGCCTCCTTTAATCCGGGAGTAAGTCTCCGAGCTCTGTTGCGAGGTTGCTGGCTGTTGATACTGCTCCAGCTCCGGCATACCAGAAGTCATCCGATCCTGTCTCTCCGGCTGGTTTCTGGTAGTCTGAGAAAGTGATCGCCAGAGCCTCGGCTGTGTTCGGAGAGTCGATGCCTTCTATCTTGAGCAGTTGCTTTGACTTCATTTGGACTTTCCCGGTTGAGTTAAACTTCCATTTATTGTCGGAGATCTCATCAAAAGCCGGATTATTCTCCAAAGATCCTCCAGCCTCGAGCCAATCTTTAAGATTCCAATACATTTCCGCCTTCTTGTTTTCATACTTGGTATAGTATTGTCTCTTTCCGTTGACAAGCTTCCACTCTTGACTCGGCTTGTCTCCAGCTCCTACCCGGTTGACATAGATCTTTAGCTCCGCCAACCGATCACAAACTCCCTCCCCGATCCCGAGAGTGTCAACATAAACATCCTCTTGTCGGATGCCTTCCTCATGCATAAACCGCTGGATCTTCTCGACATTTACCATCAGATCCTTGATCTGGTCTTTATCTTTCAACCATGCATAGTTATCGTTCCGGATAACATAAGAGCTCGCATCTCCTCCATGTCCGGGATCGCATCCGAGCTTTTTCCTTCCCTTCTCCGCTTTTCCCCGGCTCTTTGCCAGATCGATCAGCTCGACAGATGCCAGAGGTCTCCAGCCGAGAGCATCGATCTCATTGCCAACAGGGAATTTGCACTCATAAAGGATCGAGTAAAACATTTCCTTTCGCATCTCATCCAGATAATTCTTTGTGAATCTCCCCTCCGCCAGAGCCATCTTGTCATCAATAAAGACTTTGTTTTTGGCTGACTTGAAAGACTTGTAAAAGTGATTCCGGTTGATCGGATTCCCGGTCTCCAGCAGAAAGTTATCCTTTGAGCCTCCGAGCATCCTCTTAACCATAGCATAGATCTCATCAGCTAAAAGAGGAGACTCATCGAGGATGATATTCGGAGATCCAAAAGAGAGGAGCGAGTCCATCATTGCCTTATGATTTTTAGCTTGAGCCGAGAGGACAAACACCTCCCCTCCGTTCCTGTATGTTATACGATCCTTTGATTTTTCCTGTTTTAACTTCTCGAGGGATACACTCCCGGAGATCTCGGAGAAAAAGATCGGATTATCAAAAATATGCTGGAGGACATAATTCATGATGACTCGAGCCTTCCGATCTGTCGCTCCGATGATACACCATTTTTCGTGCTTTAAGGTTGATCGAGCAACCACTCCGCAAGCACAGCTTTCTGACTTTCCGTATTGAGTCGGAGTAACACAATAAAGCCTCCGAGGAGTCTTGCAACAGATCGCATTAAAGATCTCCTTTTGTCCTTCGTAGAAGTGAAAGGGATCTCCGTTATCCCTCTTAAAGAGTTTCATTAAGGCTGTTGATGCCGGATGGATCTCACTCCTCGCCATGCTTCCTCCTCGCTTTCTTTTGCATATCATCCAGAGCCTCGGAGAGCACTTTCTTGCCTTCCTCGATCTCTTTTGAGAAGGTTAAAACTTGATGATTTACTGATTTATACTTCTCCGGCATGAGGTTGCAAGCAAGGAAAATCTGCATCGTTGCATTGCCTCCGAGAGCGGTCTTGTGCATCGCATCCTCGAGGACAACACAGCGAGATCTCTTTGCGATCTCGACAGCTTGAGCAAACCTCTTATCTTTTAGCCAGAGGTAGAAGGTCTCCCGAGCTATCCCAGCTCCGAGGCAAGCTTGAGTTATTGATACCCCGGTCGAGAGGCTTTCCGTTATTGCCTTCTTTTTGTATGAGTTTTTGTCTATTTTGTGCATAGATCCTCCGGGCTGGTTGCTGTCCTTCTCCTTATGTTATCAACCATCCTCTTGATCTGTTTCTTTCGGATCTCTTTTTTTGTCATGTTGATATTGTCAAGAAACTCTTTTTTGGTCTTTCCCCATGTAAACTCAAATGCCTCTCTGGACTCTGCGGAGATCTGTCCGAGGTTATTTGTCATCGTTTTGACTGCATCTCTCTGGACTTTTGTCCAATGCCTCCCGACATATTTCCTGTCAAGATCATCATGCGGAGCATACTGCATCGGAAAGCTCATCCCTCCAGCCTTGATAACTTCCCTTATGCGGTAGTAAAAGTCCTCGGGAGTGTCATTGAAATTATAAAGGACATAGATTGTTGCAGGCATCCCTGTTCCAGACCATTTCTGTTTTTTTAATAGTCCATACTTTTGTGCAGTCTCGATCCCTCTCTGGACAAAACCATCCTCGCTCATGTTGTCAAAGGCAAACCGGATCGGCTTTATTGGTATTCCCTCGAGGAGCTTTGCTATGTCATCATTAAAGATCCGAGCATCGAGCCCTTGATTAAAGTCAACCTCTCTGATCCCTCTCTTGATCAGATCCCGGATGATCTTGACATCATTCTCCAGCTCTGTCATCCCTTTAGCAAACCAGTTATTATCCCAGAAGGTTATATTAGGCTTTGAAAGATCAACATATCTCTCCCAGCCCTCGATCGGTTTCAAGTCTCCCTCAACCTTCGGCACTATACAAAATCCGCATTTGCGGATACATCCTCGAGAGGTAAACACGATGGAGCTCTCCGAGCTGTTCATTGACAGATCCGGGATCTCCTTCTCTGCCTCCGGGATCAAGCCAAAATGAGGAGCGATCCCAGTATGCTGTTTAATATAATTCGGCATGAGAGAGGCAAAGATCCCTCCAGTCTTGATCTCTGCTTTCGGATAGTGATGCTTATAAAATAGGATCGTTTCGATCGTGATCTTATACCAGAATGTGAACAGGCTGGTAATGTAGATCTGATCAAACTTCTCCGGGAAAATCTTTCTCCCTTTGATAAAAGAGACTTCGTGCCCTTGCCTCTTGAGCATTGCGGAGATTTTCATTAAGCCCAGAGGAGCATACTTGCTGTTATAATTCGGCTCGACAAGGAGAACTTTCATTTTTTCAGCTCCTTTATTAGCTTGATAACCTTCAAGCCATACATGGTTGATTTAACAGGGGAATTGTAATTTACCTTGATCGTGTCCATCGTAGCAAGAAAAAGCTCGTAGTCCTCCGGTATAAAGTTTAGAGTTATCATGTTCAGCTGATCCGGCTTTGCGGTCTCGCTCCCTTCCTTGTCCTCCTCGTTAAAGCTTGAGAAGTCGCTCCGGAGCTCCTCATCCGTAAAGCCGAGCTCCTTTAGGAGATCCCTGTCAAACTCTCCTCCGGTCAAGAGATCAATATCAAACTCTCCTTTTACTTTATTGAGCCTCAAGTTTAGCTTTTTCTCCTGTGCTTTTCTTAGATCTACAAACACACAAGGGATCTGTTTCCAGCCGAGCCTTTTGCAAGCCTCGAGCCTCTGATGCCCTCCGATGATGGTAAAGTCTTTATTTACCACTAAAGGCTCTGGGAGTCCAAACTCTCTGATACTTTCGATTAGATCTTGCATGATTTGCTCTGACATCTTTCTCGGGTTGTAGGTTGCAGGGAGCAATTTCTCAACATCAATTTCCTGTATTTTGATTTTCATCTGGTCTCCTTTTATCCCTCGGTTATACTAACACTCTTTCAGCTCCGAGTCAAGGCTGTGAGACTTTCCGCAACAGCCGGACTCTCGTTATCAGCCTGTCATAAACTTTCTTTTTATGATCTTCCGCATCCTCTATCCTCACTCCAAACCGGGAGGGCATCTCTTCCTCCCCATCCAGCATATTGATCGGCATCGTGAGAAAGTTTACCACTCTCCCCTCCCACTCCGCTCGAAAGCATCCAGTCATTAAGTTGCTCTCCGAGACTTCTACCAGATCCCCGATTTTTATGCCTTTCTCATCTGCCATGTCTCCTCCTTTAGAATAACTCCCCTTTGAAGTAGTTGCGAAAAACATCCGATACTTTCTCTTGCTCTGCTCCGGGATACGCATTATTAAAGGAGTAAACCGCCAGCCCGGTCATGAGTATAACAAAAAACACCGGGAAAAAGATGATCCTCAAGCTCAAGCCTAAATACCAGAGCCCTGTCCTCGGCTTTAACTTTGCTGACTCGATATAAGATCTCCTCATTTATCCTCCCCGGTTATTGTGATATAAGCAATTTGAGCATGACTCGCAAGGTATCATTTTACCTCCTCGCATTTGATATTTATCCGTCTCCCGATCCAGATACACTCTCCCTCGCATGACAGATCCGGAGCATGAGCAACCGCATGAGAGCATCCAGCCTCTCCCTGTTTACACTCCGAAAACCTCGGACATTTTACTTTTGCCTCTACATTGATGGACAGCTTTCCCTCTTTAGTCTTTCTTTTCATAATCCCTCCTCATTGGACATATCTCGCAAGTGTCTCGATAAAGGATCTCCCGGCACTTCCCTCTCCTCTCATAATTCTCCTTTACTTTCTGCTTGAGGATCAGAGTCCTCTCCCGGAGAGCCTTTAACACTTTCGGATCTTGATGCTGTGCTGGAGTGAGTAAAGCCATAAGGAGCGGACAGCATTTCATTATCCCGATCCTTCCCCAAATATGATGGATCTGCTTGCCATAACTCACCGGGAGGACATGGAGATACTCCTTCCAGAAATCCCATGCCTTATTTAATCGGCTTTTCCATTTCATCCGCTTTCTCCTCCTTGATCTCCGGCACTCCGTTGATATAAACAATGCTCTGCTCCGCTCCACAAGCCCGGCAGATATAGATTCTCGCTCTCTTGTCCTTTGTCCGAAAGCCCTCTTTTTTTCCGCATTTGATACAAGTTAAGTTATTCGGCATCGTTAATCCTCCTTAAACTTTTCAGCATCGGACTCCGCCTCTGCTTTTAGATCTGCTTGATGCTTTTTGCTCAAGGTTGCGATATCGATCTCTCCAAACTCATGACTCCCTTTTTTGATCGTAAGAGTTAAACTCTTGACTCCGCTCCCACCTTGTCTCTCAAAGGGATCATCGTAATAGTAATAAGTGTAAGAGAGCTCATAGATCGCTCCATGCTTTTTATAAGTGAAACAAGATCTCTCCTCTAAATCCATCATTTTTTCTCCTCCTCCGGGCTTTTCGGGATCTCCCATTTATGCTCCGGATCTGGCACAAACTCGAGAGCCATGACTCCATTGACAGGAAATTTCTCCCCTCTATCAAGAGCATCCCTCTTTTGGAGGACTTCATACATAAAAGTATTACGGACAAGCCATCCTCCATAAACCGGGTATCTCTCCAGTCTTGCAACCTTATCTATCATTTCCCAGCCCATAACTTCCTCCTCTGGATCTTATGTGCTTTTTGGACAAACCACTCGCATCTCCGGGCTTTCCCGGCATTAAGAAAGATCCTCCTGTGTTCGCAAAGGATCTCCGGAGTCCTCAAGTCAATGCTCCCGAGCTTGCAGTCCTTGCATCTGACTTTTTGTATTACTTTAATCTCCGTCATTTGTCCTCCCTTTCAATATGCACTTTGGGATCTCATCCCCGGTCGCTCCCGGCAATTCATTAAAGCCTAAAGCATCCAATACCTCTCCGTGCTCCGCCTCGGTTAAGTCCGAGTTATCCGGGATGATCTTGGTCTTTTTCTTTGGAGGAGTGTCCATCCTCTCGAGATCATCGATCGGGATGATCTTGAGCCTCATCCCGGAGGAGAGAGTCTGGATCGGATAGGAGAGAGCCTTATCAAGGCTGATCGTGTATTTCCCCGGATAAAGCCTCTTGCCTTCCTTTGTTTTGTAGTCGATCTCGATGATCATCCCCTCGCACAGCTTATAGGTTGCGATCCCGATACTCCTTGTTTTCCAGATCGGAGAGTGAATCTTGATAGTCTTTAACCTTGCTTTCATTTTATCTCCTCCCGGAGAGCCTTTTTGATCTTTGCCTTTAGCATGGAAAGCTCTCCTTGATTCCCATCGCTGAAATTAGTCTCATCTATTATCTCGAGGACTCTCTCCAGCTTGAGCCCTCCCTTCCGGTTGCCTCTCTCTATCTCCCTCCCGAGATCGATCATCTGCTCTGACAGCTTTTCCGCCAGATGCCTCGCAACATAAGTCTCTCGCTCAAAGTCCTCGAGGATCTTGTCCTTCCTTTCCCTTATCTGCTCTTTAGTCATATCCCCTCCCCTATTCCTTCGCTATCTCTGATTTAATTGCCAACAATACCATATTGGGATTATCTTTTCTCATACAACTTACACTCCCCAAGACTATTGCTATCCAAACCCCATCTGTTTTCCGC
>Ga0114951_10006425_pt1 | contig 10399 bp, 11 predicted proteins | sample AM7aDNAmetaG_FD_88677 | JGI IMG/M metagenome (GOLD analysis project Ga0114951, IMG submission 88677) | Freshwater microbial communities from Finland to study Microbial Dark Matter (Phase II) - AM7a DNA metaG | ecosystem: Environmental > Aquatic > Freshwater > Lake | place: Finland: Lake Alinen...
AATTTTTATGTTGTACCGGTTCGAAATATCGTTGCAGGCAGGCTGCCATAAGGGCATTGCAGTCGATGAAATAGAAGAGGAACTCGGGCGAGTGCTTGCAAACTTGCAGCTTTCAATCGAAGCGCTGTGCTGTATTGCAACAGTTGATAAAAAGCGGGGTGAGAAAGGGCTGGAGGGTTTTTGCATACGGCATGCCATACCTTTGAGCTTTTACGATGCTGATGCCATAAATCGTATCAAGACACCATCGCCAAAATCCAAGCATGCCCTGCGTGTGATGGGCGTGCAGGGTGTGGCCGAGCCCTGCGCTATTCTTGGATCTAAAGGCGGCGAATTGCTGCGGCACAAGGTAAAGCTTAAAAATATGACCATTGCCCTGGCGCGCATACCCCTGCAGCAAATGCTGGAGCAAAATTTGATTTGAAGCGAATGTGGATGCATGTCAAAAACCTGTCAAACAACAAGAGGCGTATATGAAAGTAAAAAGAGGAAAATTGTTTGTTGTTGGTATCGGGCCGGGCAACCTTGATGAGATGACCTATCATGCGCGCAGGGCGATAGAGGCCTCTGACGTTATCGTTGGATACAGCCCCTATGTTGATCTGGCTGAACCGCTTTTCCCCGGCAAGGTAGTGATAACCGGCGGTATGGGAATGGAAGTTGAACGCTGTGAGGCAGCCCTTCGCGAGGCACTGCTTGGAAGAACCGTTGCACTCATTTCAAGCGGCGATGCCGGTATTTACGGCATGGCTGGTCTGGTGCTTGAGATCGCACATAAAAAAGGCATTGAGCATCCCGAAGCAATAGAGATCGTGCCGGGTGTGCCCTCGTGTGTAGCTGCTGCGGCATTGGTTGGTGCGCCGCTCATGAATGATTTTGTCAGCATATCACTCAGTGATCTTATGAATTCATGGGAGAAGATTGAAAAGCGTCTTTCTGCTGCCGCATCTGCTGATTTTGTTACCTGCCTCTATAATCCCCAAAGCAAAAAAAGAACCGGGCAAATAAAAAAAGCCCGCGATATTTTCCTAAAGCATCGGTCCCCTGACACACCATGTGCAGTTTTACGAAACGTAGCCCGTGAAGGACAGAAAGTCGATTTGACAACTCTTGATAAACTCCTGACCCATAAAATTGATATGCTCAGCCTTGTCATCATCGGAAATAGCGAAACAGAGCTGATGGGGAATTGGATAGTGACGAAGAGGGGGTATTCGCAATGATTTTTAAGTCAAAAAATAAAAAAAATTACCTGTTTTTTAATCGATTTATATTGGTTATTCTTGTTTAAGTTTATGGCTAAATCCTTAATGTTCGTTGGTACATCCTCCGACAGCGGCAAGAGTGTGCTTGCTGCTGCGTTCTGCCGCATCCTGAAGCGGCGGGGTGTGCGGGTTTCGCCGTTTAAGGCGCAAAACATGGCGCTAAACTCAGGTGTTACAACCGAGGGCCATGAGATGGGCCGTGCGCAGATCGTGCAGGCTGAGGCTGCAGGAATTGCGCCGCATGTGGACATGAATCCCATCCTTTTGAAGCCGACCTCCGAGATGGGCAGTCAGGTGATTGTGCAGGGTGTTGCCCGTGGCAACATGGATGCAGCAGCCTATTATGAAAACAAAAAGAGGCTATGGCCCGCTGTGACCGAGAGCTATGATCGTCTGGCAGCGCAGTACGACGTGATTGTGCTTGAAGGCGCGGGCAGCCCGGTTGAGGTCAATCTCAAGCAAAATGATATCGTCAATATGGCTATGGCTGAATATGCCGATGCCTCAGTTGTTCTTGTGGCGGATATTGACAGGGGAGGGGTGTTTGCGTCTATCGTGGGAACGGTTGAACTGTTGGAAGAGCAGGAGAGGCAGCGACTTGCTGGATTCATCATAAATAAGTTTCGTGGTGACGCGACTCTTTTGCGCGATGGCCTTGATTTTATAAAACGAAAGACCGGTTTCCCTGTGCTTGGTGTTGTTCCCATGCTTCGCGATCTCTACTTGCCGGGCGAGGATTCCGTGGCCCTTGACCGTAAGTTTTTGCAGCAGCCAACACATGCTTCGTCACTGTCGGTCGGCATCGTTCGTCTTCCGCACATGGCAAACTATACCGATTTTGACCCTCTGGAACTGGACCCGCGGTTTTCAATTGAATACGTGCTTTCCGCTAAGAGCCTTGGCGGTCATGATGTTATCATTATCCCCGGCAGCAAGAATGTACCCTATGACATGCAGTTCCTGAATCAAAGCGGCCTTGCCGTTGCATTGCTCCGATATGAACAGGCGGGGGGCAGGGTTGTCGGCGTATGCGGCGGCTATCAGATGCTGGGACTCCAAATCCGTGATCCGCACGGCGTGGAATCAAAAGACTTCAAGGATGTGGCAGGGCTGGGATTGCTTCCCATAACTACCATTTTCGAACCGACCAAAATAACACGCCAGGTAGATGCGGCAGTGACCCTGCCGGGGCAGAAAAAACCTGCTGCTCTTACGGGCTATGAGATTCACATGGGGAGGTCATTATTGGAAGAAGGTTGCGATTGCGATATTCAGGCATTTCTTGTCGCCGGTCCTGATGGCAGGGTCTGGGGCAGCTATGTGCATGGGCTTTTTGACAGCGATCAGATGCGAGATGCTTTAATTGCATGGAATTTCGGAAACTATGATGATGTTGCCCCGACATCTTTTTCCTATCATGCTTTTAAAGAGCACAACTATGATCTGCTTGCCGACACGATTGAGAAACAGGTTAATGTGGACTATATTTTTAAGCAGTTAGGCCTATAAAACTGACCAGTGTAGTAGAGACAATTCATGAATTTTCATTACAAGTATTTTCAGATAGCCAGCGCGAATGAATACTGACACAGCAATTATCCTTACCGCCTTTGGAACCTCTACAGAGGCGCGTTCAACATATGATTTTTTTGAAGCACAGGCCCGGAAGCGTTTTCCGCTGCATGATGTTTTCTGGTCTTATACCTCACGCACACTTAGGGCTAAAATGGCGCTTGAAGATATTTTATGGCGCAGCCCAGAAGAGTTGCTTCACGATTTGCCTGTCTTAGGGTATCGACGGGCTGTCATTCAATCGCTGCATATCGTGCCGGGCAAGGAATTTGAAAAAATCGTAACTGCGGCTGTGCAGGCACCCTTGCCGACTGCCGTTGGAAATCCGCTCCTGAGCTGCAACTCAGACTGTGCGCCCGTTCTCGAATCAGTTGTCGCTGATATTTCCGACCAGCCTTCGACCATTACCGTGCTTGCAGGACATGGTACGTCTCACCATGAAGCGTGCTCTCTTTATAGCGAGTTTGGCCGACATCTGCGAAAGCGGTATCCGAAAAACGTGCTTCTGTGCATGGTTGAAGGCGAACCATCGTGGAATGAAATACTCAAGAGTATCCAAAAAAGTCCGCTTCGGCGTATTCGTTTTGTACCGTTCATGTTTGTGGCAGGTGATCATATTATTCATGATGTTCTGGGTGATGATGATTCCTGGGCTTCGCACCTTGAAGGATATGAGATAGATGCTCAGTGCAGGGGGCTTGGCCTAAATCAGGGTATTATTGAAATATACTTACAACATCTGCAGGATGCTATAAAGAGTTTGTAATCTGCATAATTGTACGGATTTCAATTTCATCTTAAAAGGTTTTCCTAAATGCATGAACAGCTTTCAGAATTAAGCTTTTTTTTTGATCCGCTGGCTGTTGCGGCAGCACTGCGGGATGCACTGGATGCCCAGACGTCAGAATTTAAGACGGGTAAACATCCGCAGGTTGTACGTGCTTCAAGAACTGCCACGGTTAATGATCATGACATACTGCTGCGCCTGCTACCGCCTGAGTTGTATAGCTTTTGGAGAGAAGCAGGATATGTCGGCATGTACAGCATGACATTCATGCTTCGCCATGCAGTAACATTTCTTGCTCTTGCCGCCCATGAAAAGGCATATTTGCCCGATACCAGTGGAGATTCTTGTAATAGTCTGTCGGCATTTATGCACGAGCATTTTAATGCCCAATATGAAACATCTTTTCAGGAATGTTTTGAATTAATCTGTCCTGTTCAGCCTTCTTCTTATTTCAAGCAACAGTCACCCATACCTGTGGTTGGTTTTTCCTCACTCGGCGTCCATCTACTCTACCGTAACATTGGCATGTGCCGGGCTTTTGACTATTACGACATAGACTCCTGCTCCACTCAGGCGGATGGCCGTTTTTGTCAGGCTCACGCATCCGAAGCTTGGTGGCGTGATGGCGGCAATAAAGTCTCTACTCAGGCAGATATGTTTCGTTTTTATACCAGCCTTGAAAATCTCCACACCTATGATGAACAGCACCTTCAGGAACTTATCGGACAATTTTGGATTCGTTTCAGAAAGTCATATCATCCCCCCAATCAGACCAGTGGTATACTTGCTGATGCAATTGTGTTTTTCAAGTATGTGTCTTTGCAGGAATGCCTCGAAGGCGGTCTGATCCAGTTGCACAAACGCTACACAGAGCTGGCAAAAGTTCTGCACCCCGATACTGGCGGAGTTCATGCATCGTTTGTGGAGCTTCAAAAATATTATGAGGTTTTGCGTAAGCATCTTAATTATGTATGTGCTGGCTTTTTGGGCTAAATTTCTTTGTTGATACCATTGTTGCTTTGTAATCAGTAAGATGATAAATAAAAAACATCGTAAACGTGGGATTGTTGTTATGTCTACCCGTGCGGGCAATTTTTTCAGGTAAGGAGACAGTACAGTGCTTATTCGATGTTGGGGAGCAAGGGGATCAATACCTGTATCTGGCAGGCAGTATCTCAAATACGGCGGCGATACACCTTGTCTTGAAATCCGCACCGAAGATGATAATATGGTGATCGTCGACGCCGGTTCTGGTATCCGCGCACTTGGAAACAGCCTGGTTGAGCAGGGCCGTCTTGAGTATACCATGCTGCTCACCCACGGCCACTGGGATCATATCATCGGGTTTCCATTTTTTAAACCATTGCATAATCCCCTGGCCACGGTAAATGTGTATGGCTGTTCTTTTGAAAGCAGCACCCTGAAAGATGTGCTTGCTCCTTCCATGTCCCCACCGAGTTTTCCGATACAGATTGAGGATATCAAGGCTGAGGTTTTTTATCATGATATATGCGCAGGTTGTTATAACATAGGAGCACTCAATATTTGCACCATAAACTTGAGTCATCCGAATCAGGGACTGGGATACAGGTTTACGGGTGATGGCTCTTCGTTTGTTTTTTTAACGGATAATGAACTTATGTACAGACATCCGGGCGGGCACGACTATGCCGATTATGTGGCTTTTGCCCGCGGCGCAGATGTGCTTATTCACGATGCTGAATATTTACCTGATGAGTATGCGCTTAAGAAATCCTGGGGGCATACTGTCTACACGGATGCCCTGCAGCTTGCTTTAGATGCAGGGGTAAAGCGGTTTGGGCTTTTTCATCACAATCAGGATCGCACCGATGATGCAGTGGATGCCATGGTTGAAGACTGCCGCAGAATTGTGGCACGGCACTCTGCTGAACTCGACGTTTTTGGAGCTCGTCAAAATATGGAGCTACAGCTTTCTTCCCGCTTGTTATGAAACACGTTTGACACAGAGTATGAAAGTTGCTATGTGTTGCGAAAGAGATTAAAATATACGCTCGGCAGGCAGACAATTGCTGAATAAAATTTATAGATAAAGGAAGAGCATATGACAGATACTGCTCAACTTCCGGTACACCGTTTAAACCTCGCGTCTGGTGAGTTTCGCATTACGACAAGCTCGGCCATTTATGAAATTAGTCTTAGGACCGATGGCCTGCGGGCACAGGGTACGCATGAAATAGATGAGAGCGATTTTGTGACGACTGCCGCCGGCCTCGCCCCCGAGCAGCCCATTAATGTCGAAGACAATTTTTACCGTGAAATTTCTGAAGACATGCTGCAGGAGATCGGCAAACTTGCCCGTCAGCTTTCCATATCCATTAAGACTCCGGTTGAAATGGGTGAGGTAAAAAGCGTTGATCTCAAGAGAGCCGGTATTGATCTTGAGACCGCCAAGGTCCAGCTTCAGGATATTGTTGCAATGACGGAAAAAGCCACTATGACCATTATGGACATATCCGACGGCATTCAGGAAAGCTGCAATACGATACGTAAAAATCTTGAAGAAATTACCGGGCTTGGTTTTGTAAATACCCATGAGCTGCAGAAGCCTTCAGCGATGTCGGGATCACCTCAGTCCGTTCGCGAAACCATGGCAGGTATAATGCGGCGGGAAGAGCAGCTTAAAGCTATACTTGAGTCTGTTGCAGAGGGCAGTTCGATGCAACCTGCCGGCGCTTCCCAAAAAAGTTTGTTCGATGCGATTCAATTTATTGATAAAAATCTTGAAATGCTTGGCCATGAGATCGATGCTGTTAAGGACATATACTATGGCGCAGGAGAAGATTTTTCAGTTATCCGCCGTGAAGATCACGATAAACTGGTAAGGGCAGTAAGCTCAACCGATAATGTCATTCATCAGATTATTTCTAATCTCAGCCGAATTCTTGAATCACTTTCATTTCAGGATCTTTCGGGCCAGCGCATCATGCGGATTCTTGCCATGCTTTCAAATGTGCAGGTTCAGTTGCTGAGCATTCTTGTTTCCTACGGCATAAAACTCAGAATAAGGAAGGAGGTCAGAGGCGTTTCTCTGAATGAAACCGACGAGTTGGCGAACAGGGAAGTTCAAAGGATAAAGAGTATGCTCACTGGTGAGGCCGGGGAAGAGAGTAAATGGGACGAGCGCCTTGATCAGACCGCAATCGACAAACTTTTGGCCGACCTTGGGTTTTAGATTTTAGGAAATGGGTGGAGTTATAACTGTTATCTTGTCATTGAGTCGGAACTCGTATGCCCTCAATCTGATATAAACTTTCATACATACATAAGCCTTAGAAGCAGTCTCTTTTTTTATGCACAACAAACCGGAAGATGATATTATTTTGAAAGGAGATGAATATGCTGTCAACCATAGGCTCTATTGTAAACATTTGTATAATTATTTATTTGGGAATACATGCAAAATCATGTTTGGATCCGGAGCAATTATCAAATCTTGAAGTCGCACAAAACCCTTTAGTTCTTTCCTTTGTAGCTATTCTTGCATTATTTCTTGTAATAAAAAATAAGTAATTTTATGTTTTTTGTAAATTAATTTGCAAGATATCATTGCGAGAAATCTGCCACGGCAGATTTCTCGCATTTTTTTTATTTTAATTGCTATGTTGCTCGACATTTGAACTTAATTGAAGTATAATAGTTTACGTACTAAAGATTAGGTGATCAATGCAATAAATATGCGTATGAAAGGAGCATGTATGGTGGATCTTAAAGCACTGAGCGACATGATAGTTAATAAAGCAAAGGTCAGAGGTAAGCCAGTGGCAATAAGCCTGTTCAGGGATGCTATTCCGGCAGGATATGAGCCGCTTCAGGATACTCCCTGTGCAATTATGCGTTATGCCATGGATGAAGGGAAAAAGGTTTATTTCGACGCTGATCATCATGACTGCTATGTCGGCGTACATCATGCAGGCATTGTTCCCGGTAAAAAGGAAATTGTTTCCGGTGATTACCTTTCAAAAACAAGCAACTTTTTTACCGAAGAAGGCGCTGCCCGGCTGAAGGCTGGCACCTATTCGCTGCCACCCGGGATGTTTAAGGCCATAGGCGCAGCGCCTCTTGATGATGTACCAGAAGGCGTGAAGGTGGACTGGATAGTGGCGGTCAGCAATCCGCACAATGCCTGTATACTGGGCGGCTGCCGTATGGCTATGGATGGCGTCCAGCCCTATGGTACATTCGGCACATCGCTGTGCGGTGAACTTTTTGCCGTTCCGTGGTATATAAAGAACGTCATGGTCGTAGGAGGTGATTTCGGCGGGCGCATGCATAACCGGATTAAACAAGATCAGCTTTTTATAATTATCCCCATAGAATTCGCCCACATGATTCCCAATATCCTTCTTAATGTTAAAGTAGATGTTAAGGCCAGCCGTGAGATGACCAAGCCGCCATATTCGGCGTTCTGGCAGAAAAAGGATAAGTCTGTATTCTCAGAAGAACCGTCCGTACAGGAAGAAGCCGGCGAAGAGCCGGTCTTTTCAATGCCCTGGGACGCTGAAGCGCAGGCAATGATAAAAAAAGTTCCTGTTGAAATGCTTGAAATGATTGTCGGAAATTCCGAGCAGTATGCAAAAGAAAACGCCTACGCCGAAGTTTCCATGAAGTCGATCCGCGAGCAGATGGAAAAGCTTGGCATGGATCTGGATGAGATGCTGGCAATGATGTAGTACGTTATTGTTAGCCTTGTAATAAGTTGAATTCATTTACCGAATTTATGTGGAGGATGTATGAGCAAAAACAAAGAGTATGCTGAGTATTTAAAAAAGCATGAGGGGTATACGCGCGATATAATCGCCTATAAGCTGTGCGATACGCCACCCGATTACGCTGAATCCTATGGCGATGATGTGTCCTTTGAATGCGCCATGATTGCCGAGGTGTGGTCAGGCAATGGGCTCAAAAAACCGTTTTATATTAACAACAAGAATGTTCTGTGCGGTGGCGCGGTCTATTCCGGGATTGGCAACAAGAAAATGACCAATGAAGATTTTCAGGCTGGCATGGTCAGCGCTCTCGGACCGCAAAAAGCCTACGCCACGCTACAGGTAATGCGTCGCGTCAATCAGCAATTGCCCCATGTCTTTAAGCCACATAAATATCTCGTCATCGGCAGGTTTGAAGACGTGGAAGATCCCGATGTCATCATGGTAACGGCTGATGCCAACCGCATCCACCGTCTCTGTAAAGTATATACCTGGAAGACCGGCGAATTGGTGCATGGTGTTTCCGGAACGGCATGGTGCGCAAATTCATTTCCGTTAGTGTACCGTACCAAAACCATGACATTCAACATGGGCGATCCGCCATCGCGGTTCATGATGCAACTGGAGCCCGGCGAGATGTTCTGTTTCATACATTACAGCCTCGTTCCGTTAATCGTTGAAAATTTCGATAATATTTCAACCGGCGAAGTTGAGATGTGAGGAGGAAACCATGGCCTATTTCATTACTGAAGATTGCGTTATCTGCGGAACATGCTGGGAAATCTGTCCGACCAAATCGGTGGAGGAGTTTGACTGGTACTACCGGATTAATACCGACACCTGTGTTGAGTGCGGTGCCTGCGCCCGCGTGTGTCCGAATAATGCCATAATCAATAAGAAAAAAGAAGACAAGTAGATTTTTTCGCTTAATAGCTGTTTTCAAGGAAAGCTTCCGTTGCACATGCGGAAGTTTTTTTGTTACGAGATATTTGCCGTTTTTTAAAGCAACCATGCTGTTATATCAGCGCATTGTAAGGAGATGACCAATCTGTCACGTTTCGTTGATCTACTGATCCCTGGATTGTGTATTGCCTTGATTTTGTTTTTTCTTGTATTGCCGTGACCAGAGTGGTATTTTGTAAAAAATGAAGGAATTTTGGGCTAAAAGGGCTTTGGGCAGTTTTTACAGGCCAAGTATTTTTAAGTTGTTGTTTTTACAGGCAGGTGCAGTTTCGTATGGAAAGTGCAGGCGAATTTCTTAAAGCCGAAAGGCTTAAACAAAATAAAACTCTCAAAGAAATAGCTAAGAGCACCAGGATCAGTGTTTTTTTTCTTGATGCGCTCGAAGCAGGTAAAACTGAGAGCCTGCCTCCCTCTGCTTATGTAAAAGGGTTTATCAAAGCCTATTCCTGCGAACTTGAAATTAATCCAGATGAAGCGCTTGCGCTATACAAGTCGCAGACCCAGGAACAGCTAAAAGTGGAACAGCCAAAGGAGACAAAACATGTCTCACGAAGATTCGTTGTATCAGGCTATGTGGCGCCGCTGATTGCCGGTGCGATGCTGCTGCTAATATGCGCAGTGTATTTTGGGTACAGGGGTAGCAGCTCTGAGGATACCAGCCAGCGAACACCAGATTATGCAGAGGATAGTGAAGCCCGTGCGCAGCCCAAAGAAGTATTGGAACTGCAGGCTCCAGCCATTACATCCCATTCAGAGTCTTTAATTGGACAAGCTGCTGACAATGCCACTCCGGATAAAGGCTCTCATTTTACCGTTCGTTTTTCCGCAGCAGAACGAAGCTGGATCCGCTTTACGGTTGATGAGAAGCATGTTTTTGAAGTTTTTTTAAAGCCGGGCGAAACATACAGCGTCAATGCGGTTTCTGGCATCAAAGTACGAATAGGTATCCCCGGTCGTGATAAATTGAGCCAAAAATGGTCGTTAAGAAGTGAGCCACTTTAGAGGTTGAGTTACTGAGAGAAAAGGATAAGGTTTTATTTTTATCTCAGTATAAGCGAGGTGGC
>Ga0114951_10006426_pt1 | contig 10399 bp, 5 predicted proteins | sample AM7aDNAmetaG_FD_88677 | JGI IMG/M metagenome (GOLD analysis project Ga0114951, IMG submission 88677) | Freshwater microbial communities from Finland to study Microbial Dark Matter (Phase II) - AM7a DNA metaG | ecosystem: Environmental > Aquatic > Freshwater > Lake | place: Finland: Lake Alinen...
CAAAGGCGTACCAGTTTGCCTGTGAGAAGTGGTGCCCAGTCCAATTCTCTTCACTACCCACATTAGATACACCTGCAATGGCTCTATATTTGAGCTCCATCAACTCCCCTTGACAGAGTTTGGCAATGGTGCTCCCCTTGCCTTTGCAGTAGGTGTCGAAGTCGAAGAAGTTGCGCCACATCGGCAACAGATAGACAAGGTTGTTGGCCTGCCCCGTGTACTCTTGAGTGATTTCGAATTCGGGCATTATCGTTGTCTTTTGCAGTGCTCCGAAGAGTGGTTGAACAGGCTCGGCAGGTTGAAAATCAATAGGGCCATTCTTTGCCTGTACAATTACATTGTCATCAAATTTACCGTCGAGAGAGGCAAACTCCTTGTAGGCACGCTTTGCACGGTCGGGGTCGACATCGGGATTATAGACAAACGAGCGCCACATTACAATGCCTCCGTGAGGTTTGAGTGCACGTGCCAACATATTCGCTCCCTCGGCGTGGGTGCGATTGTAATCTTGCGGACCTGCCATACCCTCGCAGTTTGCCTTGACCACAAAACCTCCGAAATCTGGAATATAGGTATATATCTCGTCCGCCTTGTTTTTCCACCACAGAGCGACCTTCTCATCGAGTGGGTCGGCACTATCCAGGTTGCCTATTCCTCCCCATTTTTTCCACGTAGTGGGAGTATTGGATGGTTTGAGACAAGAGGCGAAGTTGGCAGAGAGATATAGTGTTATGTTGTACTTTCTGAATATATCGGCAAGAGCAGCAAGTTTTTGCAGGTAATCTTTTCTCAGAAGGCGTGGGTCGGCATTGACATTGTTGATGACAACTCCATTGATGCCCAGCGAGGCGTTGGCACGAGCATAGGCTTTGTATCTTCTACCGCTGAGGCCAATACCCGGCAATTCGTCCCAATTCCAGATCGAGCTACCGGCATATCCGCGCTCTATCGACCCGTCCAGGTTATCCCAATGGTTGAGCAGGCGCAAGTTGATTTTGGGCTGCTCCGAGATGGTTATGTTTTGGGGCGAGATACCGCACTGCATCTCTCTTATCAGATGAAATGTTGCATAGAGCAACCCTGCATCTGCTGCCGACTGCACAACTATTATGCGATTGTCGCCACTTCTGATGTTGCGTATCATATACCCCTCGTTAGTCAGAGCATTTAGCTCTTTGGCAGAGACTCCATATCCCTCGCCTTTGACATATACAACTCGACACTTGGACTCAATGCCCGAAAAGTTGATTGTTGTGTCGAGCATCTCTTTTGCCGAGGTTATGAGTTCGTTTTTTATCACCTCTTTGTATTTGAGCTCGCACAAAAACAGATTGCCGAAGTAGTCGCTCCATTCGCCACGGAGCCTCTCGCTCTTTATTGGCTCGTAGTTTAGCCACAGCCTGCTTCCGCTCTCTGCAAAAGTGTTAGAGATGCCACAAGTCAACAATAATAGTAGTGTTATTCTGCAAATAGTATTCTTCATAAGTATAAATTTGTTTTTTAACTTTTTAAAATCAGAGAGCGTATGGTGTGGTAAGGATAATGGAGACCTTATAGATTGTGGAATTATTAGTAGGTGTGCCGTTTCCATTGGGTTTTCCCTCATATTTTATTATTCCGCGTTGTATCTTTCCGTTTCTCGGTACTGTTTGGAAATAGCATACTTGGACTCCACCTGTGTCAATATTCTTCAGATAAGTACACTCCGAATCTCCAGTCGAATTAATACCATTTCCTTTCATTGCTGGATAGGCTTTGATTTTAGCTGCCGTTTCGAGGAAAAAGTCGGCAGGCAGTAGTGCAGGCATAACAACAGAAGAGTTTGCCGTTGTTCCAAGCACACACAAATTTGTTGTGTTTAGCTTCGTCCATTTAGCTAAGCCATAATCGGCATTCGTCCAGTTGGCTGAGTTGTCGGTGCGTCCTAACCCTCGAAAACGAACAGAGCCGTCTCCATTGGTTCTCTGTACAAAATCGCAATCTGCCTGACAGAAAAACGCCTCCTCAAGTGTCAAAACCCTCCTCTGTACTGCGGAGAAGAAGGCGGGTGTTGTATATCCGTTGGCATTAGATACCCCTGTTGCCCTCTCTTGAAACAGCAGGTCTTTCAACACATAGCAGTCTACCGACACGGGTATCTCAACTGTCGTACTCTTGCTTGCGGTATTGGTTGCGGTTATTGTAATCAATGCTAAGTCAGGGGTTAAGCTCACCTCTGTGGTCGGGGTGTATGACCTGACATTCATATTCTCGTTGAGCAGTACGGTGGTCGCACCGGCGAGATTTTTGGTAGATATTGTTACATTAGAGATGTTGTCAGGGGCTGATGTTATGATGTTTTGGGCAAGAGATATTTTGGCGTTAGAGGCACTTTCTATTCCATAGTAATCCTTGATAGGCGTTCTTATAATCGGTGTAGGATTTGTCCCTATTACCAATATCGGTTTTAATGCGGTTGTTTTTTTGCCTAAAATATCTGTGATCTCAACCTTTAATGCGTTATGTGATATGGGCATAGTTGGTATGGTAATCGAAAAATCGTAGCTTGTTGTGTTGGCATTAAATGTTTTGGCCTCGACCTGTAACGGGTTGGCTGAACCATCTGATGTGAGTGTGAAGATAGCTTTGGCGAGAGGCGATACCGGCCCTGTTAATTTTCCGCTTATGGTAACCGATTGATTTTCAAGCACCGAAATCTCTCCCGCGTTGTCAAACGAAATTTCAGGTGATGGTGTCTCAATAAAGGTTACGGGAAGTACGGCTATTTTGACCTTGCCATATATATCCTCGGCCTCAATTTTTATGCTTGTCAACTTGGGCTCAAAAATCGTCGTCTCATTAATGTAGTTGTTGATGTCGAACAAAAATTCCTTATCGGGATTGAATTGTTTAATTGAATCGGAGAACTGAAACTCGACACGATTTACAACTCTCGATAGCTTGACCCACTTGAGCGGCGACTGCGCAACAACGGTTGCTGTCAGTTTTGGTGCGCTCTCGCCCTCTTTCACAGTGAGACTCTCGACAGAAAAGGTGATAACGGGGGCATTCTGCATAGCCTTAACATTCATGACCAATATTCGCTCTTTGATGGCTCCTGTGGCATCTTGAGCAATTACTCTTACGCCCGTCATATCCTCACTATATAGAGGCGTTTCGCGAATCGAGTAGCTTTTGTTGTTAAAGAACGATGTGACAGTTTTGCCATATTGTTCCTCGGCATCGCCTTTGACTATAAATAGTGTCACTTTGGTAAGCGGAGCATTTGAGTTTACTACGCAGATGATGGAGGGGTTGGTGGCAACATTGAGGTCGATAGCTAGATCGGACGACGGAAATAGTATGTCGATTTGACTTTCACCATAATTCTCTAGCCCCTTTTGGCACGACACATTGGTCAAAGTCAAGAGAATTACTACCGTTAATATATTAATTATCTTCTTCATAATTTAATCGTTATAAGACATAAGTAGATTTGAGGTCAAAGATGTGACCCACGCCGTTTGTAAAGAAATGGTTGCTTGAAACGCACTTTCTTACGACCTGTCCCGTAAGTTCCATAGTCTTTATAGCACCCTCTTCAGCACTGTTTGATATGTTTGTTTCGAGTTTAATTGTCATGATAGCTTTGGGGCTTTCAAAGCAGGTGATAACAAATATGGGGTCGTAGGTCAAGGTGCCATAGGCGTGGTAATAGCCCTGAATGATGTGAAACCGCAGGTCGTTGATCAATTTTGTTTTGGCTGCCGAATCTGTTTTGGCCAGCTCAACTTCCGATGTGGTAATTGCCTTGTCGGTGAGCAGCAGATAGGTCAGCTTACGGCTGGTTTGAGTATAGTATGCTTCGAGTTCACACACCTTAATTGCCTCTCTGAGATTTGTGAACAGATCGGGGCGCGACTCAATAAATTGAAGGCAACTCATGCCCGTATTGGGGTCGAGGGCTGTACCATGATACTTTTCGTCTGTCTGCAAAGGCAACATCTCGCAAGAGTTTAACACCGCCGCAAAGAGCATCATAAACGTATATAACAATATATTTTTCATATTTTTTTATATTTTAGTCTAATATCTTAGAGAGATTTGGATTTTGCAACAGGTGGTCTCTGAAGATTGGCAGGCATATCAATTCGGGGTTGGTGCAACCACCCAACCTTGCAGCATTACCTGTGCGAACCAAATCGAACCAATATTTACCCTCTGCAACTGTCTCTATTCTCATCTCATTCAGAATGGCATCGGACAACTCCGCAGGGCTTACAAAGTCTGTAATTAAAGCAGGGCTTAGTCCCGAACGAGTTCTTATTTTGTTAAGCTCCAGAATAGCGTCTTCCATTTTTGACTCGCTGTTGAGAGCCTCGGCATAAAGCAGGTTGAGGTACGAATATCTGTATATGGGCAGAAAATTGTCGGACATGCGAGGGTTTTGCAGAGTCGTTAGTGTAGGCTCGACGACATAGAATTTACAGATTCGTGCCCCTGCTGTGTTGATAGTCGCTTCGTATCTCTTATCAATTATGGTTCCGCTACTGTTTTTTTGATAACTATCTATCAAATCAGTTGTCCAGTTGAGGCTTCGGCCCGGGGCAATAAAATATTGAGTAGTCTGATTAACTCCATTCTCGGGCTGATAGTAGTATATCGAGAATATCTGTTCACGAGACATTGGAGCCAGAGGTGATATGGCACTCTTGTCGAACATCTTGTGATAGGCGTTATTGAATTCGGTCTGGGTCAATGTCCCCTTGATGTCGGGGTCTAAGGCCCAACCATAACCGGCCGTGGGGTTGGGCAACAACTTAACCTTCTCCTCCCACACTTTCATAACCATATCGTATTTGTGTCTCCATGCATATACGTCCATTTGTATGGCATAGACAACAGGCTTCGACACCCTTGTTCTCTTGACATATTGTTCTGTTGTCTCAATAGGTGTTGAAGTGATAATTGAGCTTTGGGTAAGCACGGGTAAAAACTGCTCTGCCTTTGTTAAATCTGCCTCAATTATATCTAACACCTTCTCACGCCTTGTGCGCGACGGATATATCTCTTTGACATCGAACTTCTCGACAGGCTCCAAAAACACAGGTACATCGCCCCAAACTCTTACGGCATAGAAGTAACAGAGTGCCCTGACGGCATAGGCTTCGCCTAAATATCTGCTCTTTGTGGCAGGTGCCATACTGATGTTGGGAATATACTTAATGGCCAGATTGGCCCTATTTATTGTCTGATAAAGCTCGCTCCAGCGACACGCCGTATTTGTGTTGGATACGTGGTGGTCGATGAGCTCTCTTTGAGGCTCGCCAAAACGACTGTTTGGTTGCCAGTTGCCTCCTCTCATCTCCCCCCAATCGTAAAAACCGCTTGCCATGGCACGCGAGAATGAGTAGTACATTGCTATGAGCCCGATATTGGCATCTGATTCGCTTCTCCAATATATATCGGTATATAGGTCGCTGACGGGCTTCTGGTCGAGGAAATCTTCACACGAAGTGAGTGTTGTCGTAATCAGCATCGCGATAATTACTGCTATTTTGCTCTCTATTTTCATAATATCTATCAATTAAAAGTTAAATTTGCACCAAAGCCAAGCTCCGTTTTACGTGGATAGCGACCAAGGTCGATACCGAATGTCAAAGGAGAGGAGCCGCCAAATTCGGGGTCGAATCCGTTGTATTTGCTGAATGTCATCAGATTGTTACCATAGACATAGGCCTGAATCTGTTTCATATAGATTGTTTTGCACCACTTTTCGGGTAGGTTGTAGGTCAGTCTTACATTTTTCAGTTTTACATAAGAGCCATCTTCTATCCAATAGTCAGAAGGGCCCAGGCGATTGTCTCCATTTGCAGGATTCGGTGTCGGATAAATTGCGTTGTCTCCGGGATACAACCACATATTGGCTATAACCTTTGGCTCTGGAGCACGAACCGATGTTCCGAAGTTGTTGCGATTATATGCTGCTCTGTTGTAGACCTGGCCGCCGATATTGAAGTTTAGTTGAAATGAGAAGGTGAAGGCTTTGTACCTAAGTGTAGAGTTGAAACCTCCGTAAAAATCGGGCTGGGCACAACCCAAAAAGAACTTATCTTTCTCGTCGATAATGCCGTCGGTCGAGCCCGGTGCCTCCAGCCAATTGACATCGCCCGCTTTGTATGGCTCGCCATTGTTTCTGAGCTTCTGAGCAACAGCGCCCGAATATGGCTCACCTTTGTAGGTGTATCCGCCAAATGTGCCATTGTTAAAGATAGGTGTCAGCCTGTCCCATGATGGGGTGAAGGCGTTAGATTGGTCATACGAAAAGACTCCATCATGCCTAAAGCCCCAAAACTCACCAATGCGTGCCGACTCATATATAAAAATTGCATTGTCGGTGCCGGTATAGAATGGCACACCGTCTGCAAGTTTTTTGATGATGGCATTGTTACTGGAGTAGTTGAAGTTGACTCTCCAATCCCAATCTTTTTTCTTGATGATGTTAAAGTCGACTGAGAGTTCGAAGCCGCTGTTTCTCATCGCTCCGATATTTTTATACATTGTTGTATAGCCACTCTCCTTTGGAAGTTCGACAGGATAGAGCAGTTCGGTTGTGTTCTTGACATAGTAATCTGCCGTCACAATAACTCTGTTTCTCCAAAATGTCAAATCAGTACCGACATTAGTTTGAGCTGTCTTCTCCCAGCCAAGTCCCGAATTTCCGAGCCTTATGGGGGCTATGCCGGAGATACCCATATAGAGATTTCCTGTCTCGTAGAGTTGCCATGAGTCGTAGTTGCCAATCTGCTCATTTCCGGTAACTCCGTAGCTGAATCTGAATTTGGCGTCATCTAAGCCCCCTTTTGCCCAACGCATAAATGATTCGTCTGATATACGCCACGCCACCGAACCTGACGGAAAGGCTCCCCATCTGTTAGACGAACCAAAACGCGACGAGCCGTCATAGCGTACATTGCCCGCAAAGAGATATTTGCCTTTATAGCTATATGTTCCTCGGGCAAATCCCGACACCATGGTATGTTTTTCGATGTTGCTATTTGAGTTTGAAGTCTCTATGAGCGAGGCGGCGTTGAGAGTATAGATATAGTCCGTTACATAGTCATAGCCTCGCAGACTAACAGCCTCCTCTCTCCAAAACTGGGCACTCATGCCCAACATGGCGGTAAATGAGTGGTCTTTTATTTTTTTATTGTAGTTAAATAAGTTTTCGGTCAGATAGTTGTATCGCAAATTCATCTCGTCGCGCCCCTCTGTGCGTCCCGTATTACTCTGAAGAATCTGTGGTTTGTAGTAGAAGTTGCGTTGAATAAAGAGGTCACCCGAGAGGTTAGAGGTGAATTTAAGGTCTTCGCTGATTTTAAACTCCACAAAATTGAATACCGAAGCACGATAGGTATCTTTGAGAGACACAATCGACTCTGCAATGGCATAGGGACTGTTTTTGCCGCCCATATTGTGCATAATATTTCCGTTGGCATCGAATGGATTGTAGTATGGCACCCAGTCATACATCGCCTGCACAACTTCTGTATCTGAAACGCCTTTTTGATTTGTTATTCCCAGCTGTATTCTATTGCCGATGGTAAGTCTATCGGTTGCATTGTACTGTGTGTTGAGTCGCAATGTTGTTCGTTGGAATTTACTGTTGATAATAACACCATCTTCGCCATAATATCCAGCACTTAGATAGTAGTTCATTCTATCGCTCTTGCCGCTTGCACTCAGATCGACCTGATGCTTCTGTGATGTTCTGAAGATGAGCGAGGCAAGGTCTCCATCGAAGTTCAGAAAATGATTGAGCGAATCGCTACGAGTCAACGAAGTTGCACCAAGTCTGTTGCGATTAATGTCGAGATATCTCATCTGGTCGGGGGTAGTGGCAGGAAGCAGATGTTTTACATTGCTTAAACTGCCGAGGTATTTGACGTCAAACTTAGCTTTGCCACTCTCCCCCTTTTTTGTGGTGATGATGATAACTCCGTTAGCCGAACGAGAACCGTAAATCGAAGCCGAGGCGGCATCTTTGAGAATCTCTGCCGAGGTAATGTCCGAGGGGTTTATTGCAGATATGTCGTCCATTGGCATACCATCGACAACATAGAGCGGAATTGCTCCCGAACCAAAGGTCGACGTACCACGAATCCGAATGTCTGAGCCAGAACCCGGTTCACCCGAAGCTGAGGTGATCTGCAATCCTGCGGCAAGACCCTGAAGGGCATCGAATACATCTACCGGTGCTTTCGCCCCAATATCTTTTGCTGATATGGAGGAGATAGAACCTGTGATGTCTCTCTTTTGGATTGCACCGTAGCCAATCACCACAACATCTTCCAATGAGTTTGCTGTCTCTCTTAGCGACAGATTGATAACTTTTCTGTCTCCAACGGCAACTATTTCGCTGTTGTATCCGATGTATGCTACTTTGAGTTGCTGTTTTGGGGCCACTTTTATGCTGTACAGTCCCTGATCGTTTGTTGCGGTGCTTATCGTTGTTCCCACAACTTGAATCGCTGCTCCAATCAGAGGCTCTTTGGTGTTAGAGTCGGTTATGACACCAGTCACTATCTCCGACTGGGCAGAGAGTGTGGAAGCATAGCTTGAAAACAAGCAGAGCATAACTAACTTAATGAGTCTGGATCTTATAAATGGTAGTTTTTTTTTCATAAATCTTATAAATGGTAGTTTGTTTTTAATAGCTTTTAGTTTGTTTTTTCAAAATTAAGTGATTTAGATCCAAGAACAAGTACAAAGTTAAGTGATTTAGATCCAAGAAAAAGTAGATAGAAATAAAAATATAAATAATATAGAAATTTATAAATGATACTTACCTAAAAATAAGCTACATATATGCAATCAATGGACGGACAAATATAAGTAGCTATATCGTTTAAAACAGAATTATGGTAAGCATACGGTCAACCCCAAAATCATTGTACCTGACAATAAGACTCTAAATCCCACACTTCGCATTTTTGATTTAATAAGACTTGGAATTACTGATTCAGAACAAATATCCAAAATTTTAGATTATTCAATTTCAACTATCAATAATTACCAAACAAGAATAAAGAAAAAAACTATTGTTGATGTTGAAAAGTTTGAGGAATACGTTTCAAACATTTATTTTTAAAGGTATTTATTTGTAATTACTAATCTTGAATTTATATTCCACAACTATAAAAAAACCTATAATAGCTTGATTATATGAAAGATAGTAGCAATATCCATTAGTTTTAATTTATATTATCATTACACCTCGAATTATAAAATATATTACTGTGTAACTTTGTATTTTAAAGTTTACGGTTAAAACTCTCAGGTATTCAACTGGATTAGAATACACTGGACTGGTTAAATTTTAATTTGGCATTTGTAAATAGCTCATTTATAGGCATTTTATCAAACAAGGTCAAGCCGAAAATCTGTAATAAAGTGTAGAGCGGCGGCTCTAATTTCATTTTTTTTTTGACTATTGCGACAAGAAGAAACATGCAGATTGCTATCCAGATTTGAGTGAACATTGCATTTCTGTTGGTGACATAAAAGGCTTTTATCCGAAAATGCTGTTTTATCCATTTGAAAAACAGTTCAATCTTCCATCGTTCTTTGTATAACTGAGCACAGGATGGCATTTATTATGTACAACTTTCAAAATCCCAGAGTACTGAAGTTAAAAAAATATCTTTAAAATAGCATTTACAGAAAGTCCAATTTCTTATTAAGACATTCAAAAAAAAAATTAAATGTCAATATTAATAGTAAGAAATTCCATAAATTAATTAACTTATGAAAAAACAAATACTTTTAGCCGCAGTTGTATTATTTACAACGCAAGCATTCTCAGGAGCAACCATCACTGTAAGGACAGATTGTTCAGGTAATTATCTCACTATTGCTGAAGCAATAACAGCTTCGGCAGATGGAGATACAATCGATGTATTAGGATCTTTTACCGAAAGCGGATTAATTGTTACCAAGGGCATCACCATTCAGGGGCATGGATTCGCAAAAACCATTGTGCAAGGAAATTCGATAACGCCTGATTCTAGCAATTATGCTACTTTAACACGAAATAGTGTTTTCTACATTAATAACAGTGGTGGAAATTCGAATATTAATGTAATATTAAAAAATATGACCATTAAAAATGGTGTGTCAGCAACTGACGCCCCTAAAGCAGGAGGTCTTACTATCAGCAGAATTACAGGTCTTGTGACACTTTCTGGGTTAAAAATTGTCGATAACTTTGGTTTCAGTAGTTTAACTGCTAATGCAGCAGGTGGATTATTCTGTGTTGGATCGAATTTAAATATCGATCATTGTTGGATTACCGGCAATACTGCTTCCGAGAATTCTTCCCACGGTGGTGGTATGCAACTACAAACAGATACCGGTACAG
>Ga0114951_10006427_pt1 | contig 10394 bp, 11 predicted proteins | sample AM7aDNAmetaG_FD_88677 | JGI IMG/M metagenome (GOLD analysis project Ga0114951, IMG submission 88677) | Freshwater microbial communities from Finland to study Microbial Dark Matter (Phase II) - AM7a DNA metaG | ecosystem: Environmental > Aquatic > Freshwater > Lake | place: Finland: Lake Alinen...
CGGGCAATCATGATTTAGATTCGCTCACGAATCGTTACAGCAAACGCTTTACTAAACTCGTCATCGGCGTGGCGCTGGGCGCGGCGATTTTCTGGGCGTTCAAAAATCCGGCGCTGTCGCTGAAAGCTTTCACGTCGGTGCTCATCGTGGCGTGTCCGTGTGCGCTGGCGCTGGCCGCGCCGCTCACGCACGGCACCGCACAGCGCTTGCTGGCGCGCCGGAATATCTTCCTGAAAAACGCGCTCGTTATCGAACGCATGGCGGAAGTGAACACGATTGTCTTGGATAAAACCGGCACACTGACCACGGCGGACGCGGGCGGAGTGAAATTTCAAATTTCAAATTTGAAATGTCAAATTGCAGATTTGACCGACAATGAAAAAGCCTGGATTGGCGCGCTCGCACGGCTTTCCACGCATCCGAATTCGGTGCGCGTGGTCAAGGCGCTCAAGGCCGCCGCGCTGCCGGTGCATCATTTTCAGGAAACGCCCGGATGCGGCGTCGAAGGCGAGATTGCTGGTCACCGAATCCTGCTGGGCGCACGCGCCTGGGTTTGCACGCTCGCCCATGAAGTCACGCCGCTCACGGCGGTTTCGGGTAGCGCGGTTTTTGTGGCGATTGACGGTGCCGTGCGCGGGGCGTTCGTTTTGGAAAACACGCTGCGGCCGGAAGTGACGGAATTGATTGCCAAGCTGGCCGGCCGGTTTGAACTCGCGCTCTTGAGCGGCGACAACGAACGCGAGGCGGCGCGGTTCCAAAAAATTTTCGGTGAGCGCGCGATTTTGAAATTCAACCAAAGTCCGGCCGACAAGCTGAACTTCGTCCGTGAGCTCCAGCAGCGCGGCAAAAAAGTGATGATGGTCGGCGATGGCCTGAACGACGCCGGCGCATTGAAACAGGCCGAAGTCGGCGTGGCGGTGGTGGAAAAAATCGGCGTGTTCTCGCCCGCGAGCGACGTGATTCTCGACGCGGCGCAGGTGCCCAAGCTGGCACAACTACTGGATTTCTCACGACGCTCGGCACGCGTGGTGCGGGCCGGTTTTGTGATCTCCGCGCTTTACAACCTCGTTGGCGTAAGCATCGCCGCCGCTGGCTGGCTGGCGCCGATTGTGTGCGCGATTCTGATGCCGGCGAGTTCCATATCCGTGGTGCTGTTTGCTGGCACCATGACGTTGTGGATGGCGCAGCGCAGTGGCTTGAGTGGCGGGCCGGAAAATCCGCTGTCTGTTTCAACCTGAAAATCATTATGCAAAACCATCATTCACCGGAGCAGGAAGCCTGGCAGATGCTGGCGGCATCCGCGACCGTCCGCGAGCAGCAGATGGCGTTCACCTGCGCCACCGGCGTGCCGCTGACGCTGGCCCCGGCGAGTTCGCACGCGCTGGCGGATGGGACATTTTGCGTGAAGGGCTGCCTTGGTGGCAGCAGTGGCACGGCGTGCCGGGAAAAATTGTTGCAGGCTGAAAAACGTGCGGTGATGCGCACCTCGCCGGTGCAGTATTCGTGTCCGTCGGGCCTGGTGAAAATTCTTGTGCCGGTGTTCATCCACGGCTGCCACGCCGGCAGCCTGCTGGCGGGGCCGTTTGCGCTGCACGCGCTGGACGGCAATCGGCTGGCGTATCTGCTGAACCGGCTGGACAAGTTGGGTCTGGGCGACCGCGCGTGGCAGTTGCAGACGACGTGGCGGTTCACTCCGAAATTGTCTTCGGCGAAATGCCGCGCGGCGGGAACGTTGCTGCGGATGTTTGGGAAATATCTGGAGGAATGCGGACGGCATCAGCTTGAGGCGCGCGGCGCGCGGCCTTCCGGCCTGCTGCAAAAAATCGAGGCGTTCCTGGCAGAATGCCGTGACGACCAGGTGTCGCTAAAATCCGTTGCGGCCAGCGTGAATTTGAGCCCGTGTCATTTTTGCTCCGTGTTCAAGAAACAAACCGGCCTGACATTCAGCCAATATCGCACGCGGCAGCGGTTGGAAAAAGCGCAGGCGCTGTTGGCTGACCCGGAGCGCCGCGTGAGCGATGTGGTATTCGAGGCGGGCTTTGGCTCCATCCCTTATTTCAATCGCGCGTTCCGGCGGGCGTTCGGTTGTTCGCCGACAGAATATCGGATACGGGCATTGAATCAAAAGTCAGGACAAGAAAATCAAAATCCAAGCGTAGCGGTAATAATCAGCGGCGGGTTCAATAATACCGTCACAGCCGGATTGCGTCGCTTGGAATCATTGGCTGCAAGCAAATGATTAAACCCGGCGCTTAAATATTCCATGAACGTCATCATCCTGCTCATCCTGGCCAGCCTAGCCGTGGCCCTGCTGTTCCTCGCAGGCTTCGTCTGGGCAGTCCGGAGCGGGCAGTATGAAGACACGTTGACACCCGCCATGCGGGTGCTGGCGGAGGAAAATTCCGGCAAGGTCGGGGGCAATGCTGCTCCGGAACCGGCCTTCATCCAAATTCAAGAGCAGCCGAATCCAAAACACATCAAATGAAAACCTCTATACAAATAGGTATCACAACGGCGGTGCTGGCCGTTTCGGCGACAGCCGCCTACAGCGCCAGCGACACCAACGCGGTCAGCTGGTTGGACAACACGATTTCGCCGGTGGCGAACCCGATTTATTTCGAGGATCCGCGCATCACGAGCGAAGTGCGGCCGATTTACATGTATCATTTTCTACCGAACACGTTTCATTATGCCGGCGACAAGGGCGCGGGTGTGCCGCTCGGCGGCAGCGTGCAGGTGATGGCGTTGCAACTTCGGTATGCCTTGACCGACCGGCTGGCCATCATCGCGACGAAGGACGGCTACATTGAGTTCGATCCGTCACACACGTTGGGCCACAAATACGGCTGGGGCGATCTCTCGGCCGGTTTGAAATACGCGCTGGTGGATAACAAAGATAGTCAGTTGATCGTAACGCCCGGCTTTACGGTGACGGCTCCAAGCGGTAGCACGGATGTTTTTCAAGATCACGGTTCCGGCCAGGAAAATGTCTTTGTCTCGGCAGAGAAAGGCTTCAATAACCTGCACATCACCGGCAACCTCGGCGTCATCATCCCTAACGACTTTGCTAAGGAGACGTCGCAACTGCATTACAGCGCGCAGGTGGATTATTACACCTGCCAGTGGTTCGTTCCGTTCTTTGTGGCAAACGGCTACACGATTCTTTCCGATGGAGAAAGTCAGGCCAATCAGTCTCTGAAAGCCGTGCCGCTCAACACCGAGGGCTATGACCTCATCAACTTCGGCAGCTCGGCGGCGCGCGGCACTACGCAGTTCACGATCGGTGGCGGATTCCGCACGCGCTTTACCAAAAACATTGACGCCGGTGTGGCTTATGAAGCTGGCGTGGTGCATCCGGTCGGAATTTTTGCCGGACGTATCACAGCGGATGTGATTTGGCGTTTTTAACCTCCCAAACCGGCGGCGCAGTCGGGTGGCTGCGCCGCCGGTTGTTGAATTGAACAGTTAAGAAAAATATAATATGAACATAGAAACCTTCAAATATGACAACCGGATCGTGCGGGCTTTCGGCATCGCGACCGTCGTGTGGGGCATTGTCGGCATGTTGGTCGGCCTGATTGCGGCGGTGGAATTATTTCTCCCTGGCGCGAGTCTGAACCTGCAATACATCACCTTCGGCCGCATCCGCCCGCTGCACACGAACGCCGTCATTTTCGCCTTCGTTGGCAACGGCATGTTCATGGGCATTTACTATTCGCTGCAACGGCTGTGCAAGGCGCGCATGTTCAGCGATTTTCTGAGCTGGTTCAATTTCTGGGGCTGGCAGACGATCATTGTTTCCGCCGCGATCACGCTGCCGATGGGCTTCACCACGAGCAAGGAATACGCGGAACTGGAATGGCCGATTAAAATCGCCATCACAATTGTCTGGGTGGCGTTCGCGGTGAATTTCTTCGGCACGCTGGTCAAGCGCCGCGAGAAACACATGTATGTCGCGATTTGGTTTTATATTTCGACGGTGATTGCCATCGCCGTGCTGCACATCACCAACTCGATGACGATGCCCGCCGGCCTGTTCAAGAGCTATTCGATGTATGCCGGCGTGCAGGACGCACTGGTGCAATGGTGGTATGGCCACAACGCCGTCGCGTTCTTTCTGACGACGCCGTATCTCGGCCTGATGTATTATTTCCTGCCGAAAGCGGCCGGCCGACCAGTTTTCAGCTATCGACTTTCAATCATTCACTTCTGGGCGCTGGTGTTTCTTTATATCTGGGCCGGTCCGCACCATCTGCTTTACACGGCGCTGCCGGACTGGGCGCAATCGCTGGGCATGGTGTTCTCGTTGATGCTGATCGCGCCAAGTTGGGGCGGCATGTTGAATGGCTTGCTCACGTTGCGCGGTGCTTGGGACAAAGTCCGGCAGGATCCGGTTTTGAAATTCATGGTGGCAGCAGTCACGGCCTACGGCATGGCGACGCTCGAAGGTCCGCTGATGTCCATCAAATCCGTCAACGGCCTGACGCACTACACCGACTGGACGATTGCCCACGCCCACGGCGGCGCGCTCGGCTGGAATGGTTTTCTGACCTTCTCGATGTTGTATTACCTGTTCCCACGGCTTTACAACACCAAGCTCTGGTCCACCAAGCTGGCGAACTATCATTTCTGGATCGGCACGCTCGGCATTGTTTTCTATCTGATTCCGATTTATGTCGCGGGCCTCACCGAGGGTCTGATGTGGAAGCAATTCAACAAGGACGGCTTCCTGCAATATCCGAATTTTCTGGAATCCATCGTGCAAGTTGTGCCGATGTTCCGGTTGCGCGCCGTGGGCGGCACCCTGTATTTCGTCGGCGCTTTGCTGATGGCTTACAACCTCTACAAGACCGCGAAGGCTGGCAAATTTGAGCCGGACACCGAGGCGCAGGCACCGGCGCTGGAAAAGGCCGAGGCGACGCACGGCAAATTTGCGTTTCATCGTATGCTCGAAGGCAAGCCGCTGTTCTTCACCGTGCTCGCGGCGGTGGCCTTGCTCATCGGCGGCGCGGTGGAATTGATTCCGTTGTTCCTCATCAAGGAAAACGTGCCGACCATCGCCAGCGTGCATCCTTACACGCCGCTGGAAGTGCTCGGGCGCGACATCTACATCCGCGAAGGCTGCCTCGGCTGCCATTCGCAGATGATCCGGCCGTTCCGTTCCGAGACCGAACGCTACGGCGAATATTCCAAGGCGGGTGAATATGTTTACGATCATCCGTTCCTTTGGGGTTCGGAGCGCAAAGGCCCGGACCTCGCGCGCGAAGGTGGCAAATATCCCGATGCATGGCATTTCAACCACATGGACAATCCCGGCAACGTCTCGCCTGGTTCAATCATGCCGCGATACCCGTGGTTGCTGACGCAGAAGCTGGACATTCAATCCATCGAAGACCGGCTGAACGCATTGCGCCGGGTGGGCGTGCCCTACACCGCCGACCGCATCGCTGGTGCCCGCGCGGAAATTGACGAGCAGGCCGCCAAGGTGGTCGCCAATCTTAAACAAGGCTCGGTGAACTGCGAACCCGACAAGGAAATTGTCGCGCTCATCGCTTACCTGCAACGACTGGGCACGGACATCAAAAATGCGCCGGTCGCCACCACCGCCAAATAACCATCGAGGAAAATATTATGGAAGAAAAAATCATTTGCAGCATGAATGGCGTCGGCCTTTACGGCGTCATTTCCATCAGCCTCTTCTTCATCTTTTTCACGGGAATGCTCGTCTGGGCTTTTCTCCAGAAAAAAAGTTATCTGAACAAAATGAGTGCGTTGCCGCTGGACAGCGGCGAATGCGCGGACAAGGCCAAAGAAACTTCCCAACGCTAAAATTATGAGCAACGAACCAAAAGAACCCTTGCTGCTCGATCACAATTACGACGGCATCCAGGAACTCGACAATAATTTGCCGCGCTGGTGGGTGTGGCTATTTTACATCACCATCATCTTCGCGGCGGTTTATCTGGTCTACTACCATGTCGCCAAAGTGGGCGATTTGCAGGCCGCTGAATATGACAAGGAAATGAAGGCGGGAAACGCCATCAAGACGGCGGCGATGGGCAATTTCGAGTCGTCCATCCCGTCGCTACAGCCATCCAAGGATGCGGTGGTCATCGAAAATGGCCGCCAGACATACGCCAAGTTTTGCGCGCCTTGCCATCGCGCCGACGGCGGTGGGCTTGTCGGCCCGAACCTCACGGACGATTACTGGATTCACGGCAGCAATTATTGCGACACCGTGAAAGTCATCTGGGACGGTGTGCCGGCCAAAGGCATGGTTACTTGGAAAACGGTTTTGAAGCCGGACGAAATTCAGTCGGTTGCCAGCTACATCTACACACTGCGCGGCACCAAACTCGCCACGCCCGGTAAACTGCCGGAAAATCTGGCTCCTGCCAAAGCCGCCGGCCCCAGCTCTTTCGAATGATGGTTTCCCGTTCGCCTCGTCTTCGGTTGACGAAACCGGAGGCGAGGCGGAAACTCCCCTGACGAAAAATATTTTGAATCCGCCTCCCACATCGCCTGACAAAAAAGGAGCAGTCGCCGCTAATTCCTCCGTGAAGTCGGTGAACTGGTCGGATTTTCGTGATCACATTGCTACCGCTGACCGCTCCGGCAAACGTAAATGGGTTTACCCGCGCAAAGTGGCCGGGCTGTGGTTTCGCTGGCGCACTTGGTTCAGTTGGCTGTTGTTAATCGTCATGTTCGCCGGCCCGTTCATCACCATCCGCGGCAATCCGCTGTTGATGATGAACATTCCCGACCGGAAGTTTGTCGTGCTCGGCCAGATTTTCTGGCCGCAGGACATGATCCTCTTTGCCCTTGCGGTGCTGGTTGGCGTTATTGCCGTCGTGATTTTCACGACCGCTTTTGGCCGGCTCTGGTGCGGCTGGGCTTGTCCCCAGACGGTGATGATGGAAATGGTCTTCCGCAAAATAGAATATTTCATAGAAGGTGATGCACCGGAGCAGCGTGAGTTGAACGCGGCACCGTGGAACGGTCGGAAAATATTTAAGAAGCTTTTCAAGCATGCCGTTTTTTTTGCGCTATCGTTTCTCGTTGGCAACGTGCTTTTGAGTTACATCATCGGCTGGCAGCAGCTTTACCAAATAATTGTTGATCCGCCGGCGAAGCACGTGGTGGGCCTTGGTTTCATGACCGCCTTTTCCCTCCTTTTCTATGGCATTTTCGCCCGGTTCCGCGAACAGGCCTGCACTTTTGTTTGTCCCTACGGCCGGTTGCAATCGCTGTTGTTGGACGAAAATTCCATCGTCGTCGCCTACGATTACAAGCGCGGTGAGAAGCGCGGCGCGCTCCGGCGCGCTCAGCGGTTTGGCGAACGCCGCTACGCGGGCTTCGGCGATTGTGTGGCGTGCAATAATTGCGTCACCGTCTGCCCCACCGGCATTGATATCCGAGACGGCACGCAGATGGAATGCGTGCATTGCACCGCCTGCATGGACGCCTGTGACAATGTGATGAAAAAAATCGGCTCGACGACCGGCCTCATCCGCTACGCCTCGCTGAACGGCATTGAGCGCGGCGAGCGGCTGCGCGTCACGCCCCGGATCATCGGCTATTCAGTTGTTTTGCTGGCGCTCACGTCGCTGCTGGTGGTTTTGATTTTCACGCGCGCCGATGCCGAGGCCACGGTTTTGCGGGTGCCTGGTTCACTGTTCCAAAAAATGCCGGACGGCCACTACAGCAATCTTTACACGGTGCGCGTGGTCAACAAAACTTCCCGCGATCTGCCAGTGGAACTGCGGCTCGAAGGGCTGCCCGGCAGCGTGCAGGTGATGGGCGATGGAAGCATCATCGTCCCCGCACAAAAGTTGGTGGAAAATTCCGTGTTGATTGAAATTGATCCGCAAGCCATGCGCAACGACACCACGCCGCTGGTCATCGGGGTTTATTCCGCCGGTCATCGGATTCAAACCATCAAAACGGCCTTCATCGGCCCGCGTAACTAATTATGAAAACCAGCCGTAATCCATGGCCTTGGGGCATCGCCATTTTTTTTGTGCTCATCTTCGTCGCCTTGATGGGGGTGGTCGTGATCGCCGTCTCGCATCGCGACAGTTTGGTGAGTGAGAATTATTACGAGCAGGAGCTGAAATACCAGACGCAGATTGACAGCGCTGCCCGCACCAAAGATTCCGGTGCCAGCGTGGTATTGGACGCCGCCAACAATTTACTCAAGGTCACGCTGCCGATGCGGCAAATGTCGCAAAAAATTACCGGCAACATCGAGCTATATCGCCCTTCCGCGCCGGATTTGGACCGGCATTATTTGGTCGCACCTCAGGCTGACGGCACGCAGACGTTGGATGTCGCCAAACTGACGCCGGGGCTGTGGGTGGCACGGGTTTGCTGGCAGGCCGGTAGTGATGAATATTTCCTGGAACAAAAAATCACCGTCGCGGAAAGATAAATGGATATTGGAATCGCGTTTGCGCTTGGCCTGTTGGGCAGCCTGCATTGCGCCGCCATGTGCGGGCCGCTGCTGTTGGCGCTGCCGGTGCCAGCGGGCAGGGCAGGGCGGTTTATTGTCGGACGCCTGATATATCAATCCGGGCGGATATTGACTTATGCACTTCTGGGTATTTTTGCCGGCTTGGCGGGCCGGTCGATTTTCCTGGCTGGCATGCAACGCTGGCTTTCCATCTCGCTGGGCGTGCTGTTGCTGCTGGGCTTTCTGGTCTCCAAAAAAATTGCCCTGTCGGAGCCGGTCAACCGGCTGGTCTTGCAATTGAAATCCGCCATGGCTGTCCAGTTGCAGCGGCGCGATTTATCTTCCGTCCTGCTGCTGGGAATGCTCAACGGCCTGCTGCCGTGCGGCCTGGTCTATGTGGCGCTCGCCAATGCCATGACGCGCAGCAATGTCTTTGCGGCGAGCACCCACATGCTGGTGTTTGGACTGGGCACGCTGCCGATGATGCTGGCCATTGGCTTGTCCGGGCGAATGTTCCCGCTGGCGTTGCGCCTGAAACTGCGGGCGATGATTCCGGCGGGTATTTGTCTGTTGGCGGCCTTGCTGATCTTGCGCGGACTGGGGTTGGGCATACCCTTCGTCAGCCCGTCGGTGCTGTCCGGTAACTGCTGCGCGCCATGAATCATGGCGGTGGTTGGAGCGAATCAGATTAATTCATTCCAGCGAAGGCGACCGGTGATGGCCGTGATGTTGGGAGCGGCGTTTGCGGGTATTTTCGTTGCCGGTTGAGTTCGTTCCAAATCAGTATCAACCCGACAATCAAATATCTATTGGTTTAATATGAGCTGCGCTGCCGTTCAAACTCGGTTTGGCGACACTTTCTATGAATGGGCTTGTTTCGCGGCAGATTTCTGCGATAAAATGCAACCTGTCAGTTTTTCCCAATCAGCGCGTGGAGAGGTGGCAGAGTGGTTTAACGCGCACGCCTGGAAAGCGTGAATACCCAAAAGGTATCGGGGGTTCGAATCCCCCTCTCTCCGCCACTTTTTATTGGGAAATCGGAAGATGACTCCCGAATAGACTCCCGAAATTCAATCCCTTCCTGTCCTGACTTGACACGAATTGTCACGGCTTGGGCAAAACTTCCGGCACCGCTCAAAGCAGCGGTTCTAGCCATCATCAATTCAGCGGAGGGCAATCCATGAGCTTTAATCCTGCTGAATTGCTCAATCCCGTGTTCAATTTTCTGGACGCCCTGATCTCGGATTACGGCGTTTATCTTTACCTCGTGTTCGTTTGGCTGTCGCTGGCGGTGATTGCCTGGGTGTTGAGCGGCGGCTTGCGGCGGAGACGGCCACCGGGAAACTCTGTCACGGTCAATTTTGGCATCATCTTTACAACTCGACCGCCGAATCAACCACCACCGCCAGAGTGACTGAGGTTTGAGCAATGTGTTTTGTGTAGTCGGTTAAACAAACCAAGTTTGGGTTTATCGCGGAATGTCCGCCGAGAAAAAACACTATGAACAACGAACTAAAAGAGCTGTTGAATCTGGCGCGGCTGCCCGCCCGGATGAACATCGTGCAGGTCGCGGCCTGCCTGGGTTTCAAGCCGCATGACCTGCCGATCCTGGTCGCGCGCGGTCTGCTGAAACCACTGGGCAGACCCGCCCCCAGCAGTGAAAAATATTTCAGCCGGAAAAAAGTGCTGGAACTGGAGGACGACGAAGAATGGCTGTCACGGGCGACCGCAGCTTTGAGCCAGCACTGGCAGGCCAAGAATGCACGCAAATCCAAAAAGCCAAATGGTGTGGTGATTCAGATGAGCGCGTCGGCTCCGCGTTGACCCAATATCGGCCAAAAGATTTACGTCGGCGAAAATGCTCGCACCCAAGGCGCAATATAATCTCGGTGACGCCAAAAAGTATTTTAAGGAACATCTGGCGGTCGGCGATTATTATGCC
>Ga0114951_10006428_pt1 | contig 10394 bp, 7 predicted proteins | sample AM7aDNAmetaG_FD_88677 | JGI IMG/M metagenome (GOLD analysis project Ga0114951, IMG submission 88677) | Freshwater microbial communities from Finland to study Microbial Dark Matter (Phase II) - AM7a DNA metaG | ecosystem: Environmental > Aquatic > Freshwater > Lake | place: Finland: Lake Alinen...
ACAGATTTGACGGGCCCGTAGCTCAGTTGGTTAGAGCAGACGACTCATAATCGTCGGGTCGTAGGTTCAAGTCCTACCGGGCCCAGTAATTTAAAAGGGTTGCCTTATAATTAAGGCAGCCCTTTTTGTTAATCCGGTTTTTGAGGCAAAAGATTATAAATTGCCTTCTTTTATAAATTCCAGCTACGTTATTTCTTTACAGCCTGGCTTTCTTTGTAAGCGTATTCGCCCGTGAGGGCGCCGGATTCATTGTAGACCTTCAACAGATTGATTTCGTTTTTTATGAACACGAACTCTTTTTCAAGTTTACCGTCTTTATTGTAAACTTTGACAGCGCCGTCGGGCACTTTGCCTTCCTTTGAGATCATATTGAACGCTTTATCCAGATGTATCTTGGCCACATATTTATTGTTAAGGTAGAAAGTGAAGCGTTCGCCGCGCGCAAGTGCCATTGTTTTTACCGTGACCATGGATTCCGGCGTTTCCTGAGCGGCCGCTGGCCCCGCTTTTGGAGGTTCCGCGGCTTTGGGCGTCTCGGCAACATGGCCGTCGGTATAGAAAAGCTCCGATTTAAGGCCGCCGGACTCGTCGAATTCCTTAAACCAGCCGTTGGGTACACCGTCCTTGAAGTTTTGTTCCAGCAGTAGTTTCGAGTTTTCGTTGTAAATGCGCACGGAACCATTCAGGGCGCCGGCCGTATAATACGCCTCACTTTGAACAACGCCGGTGGGATAATACGCCCGCAGCGTGCCGGAGGTTTTTGCGTTGATGACAGTTTTTTCGGTTTTGAGATTGCCGCTTTCGTAGTACTCCTTATAGCTGCCATCCTTTATGAACCCCTGTAATCCCAGAAGTTCTCCCTTGGAGTTAAAGGTCTCTGTGGCCACGATCACGCCGTTTTCCGCATATATCCGCTCAAAAGAAAAGGTGCTCGGGGTCACGGTCGTAAAGATATATTTGGGCGCCGGCGGCGGTTCAGCCGGTAGTTCTGCCAAAGGTGGTTCGGCGGCGATAGCTGCCGTTGAGGGCGCAATATCTTCCTGACGGTTTTGTGAGGCGATATCTGTTTTTTTAATATTGAGTACCCCGTATTTGGTTTTTACCATGGCAACGCCGTCCATCTCGCCTTCTATAACGCCGTCAAGGCGCGTTCCGTCCTTAAGCGTAATAATATCGGCGTAAGCGGTCAGGCTCAAACCCGTTACCAGCAATGAAAAAATTATTTTCACACTTTCCTCCCGACCCTGATATCAGGGCGCTTTATCCTTATGGTTTAAATTCTAGCAAAATACATATCATTTAATTAAAATCCGGCCCCCGGAGTTTATTGACTTGAAGGGCGCGAAGCTATAGAATAACGATAGAATCCTGGCGGAGGATATAATGAAAGGAAAGCTGTAATGGCTAATCCTTCTCGCGGCGGCGTAAAAAACAAAAACCATTGATAATATTTCCGGTGGCCGCCTTTGTCTGCCTGTTCAATAAGCTAAAATATATCAAAAGTTTATATCTGCAAAATTTTACAACATAGAAAAGGATCCCACGATGAATAAATATTTACTTTTGCCGCTCGCTCTTCTGTCATTTATCTCCACATCAGTTCCCGTAAGCGCGTTCCCCCCCGAAAAGGGGTTTTTCCTTGGCGGCGGCTACGGAAAAAGTTCGCTTAACAACGACCTCTCAATATACTCCATTGATAATAATTCCCGGCAGCCCGCTCTGAACATCCGACAGAGCACTAAGGAAAAGAATACGGCTCCCGCCGCGTTCGTCGGATATAATTTCGCCGGAACTGAAACTAATATTTTAGGCAAAGGGATGCTGCAGCTCGGGGCGCAGGTCGGATATGTCGATCTGGGCGAATATATTATAAAAGCGCACTATTATGAGACAACAACTTCAAGTACAGGCTATCGCTCCATAAATGAAAATGCCACGGACCTGCTTCTCACGTCGTCTCTTTCCTGGGAGAACGGCTTCAACATTTTTTTAAAGGGCGGGGTCGCGCGTCTGCACGGCGTATATACCCAGTATGGACTGCTTACGGCCAGGCAGCCGGAATTCGTCCCGGAAAAAGAAACCTTTATCTACACGGTTTATCGCCCCGAATTAGTATTAGGAACTGGCATACTGCTCTTTAAACGGTGTAATCTATTCCTTCAGTACGTTACCATCTTTGGACCGACACCGGACACCAGCAACAACCGATTTGGCGCCAATGAAATGGTCGAGATGCCCAACACGCTGTATAAAGCCGATTATTTTGCGGTCGGGGTCACGCTGTATATTTGATAAGTCTAACAGACAGCTCTTGGACTAAAGAGAAGCCGCCGGGTTTTCCAGGCGGCTTCTGCATTAAAAGGCAAAGAGGTGTCGTCTTTTGATAAAATATGCGTGGCCGGACGGCGCGCAGGCCTGACATCGGGGCTTATTTTTAGGGCTGACGGACGGGATAAGGGACCCTGCGGAAGGAACTCGCGCCGTCTCCTGGCTCCGGCTTGAAATCGCGATACGCCGCGCCCACGGCGGTCAGCTCTCCTGAGACACCCTTATAAAGAGAAGCCTTTTCATAGAAGATTTTATGTGGTTTGAGGTCGCACACCGAGGCGAACCACGCATAACGTTCTACGAACGGCAGCTCCTCAAGCAGAGGCAGGGCTTTGGCGATGAAATCGGCGTTATGTTTATCGGTGAGCGGTTTGTTTTTAAGGAATTTCCAGTCGCCCCCGGAGAATTCCGTCAACCAGATAGGCAGGCGGTATTTATCGTGAAGGTCCAGAAGGTAACTGGCCATCATGGCGGGGCCTTGCGGGTCAGTGACGTCGTCATACCAGTGCACGCAGAGAAAGTCCACGCGGTACCCCCGGGATTTAGCCTTTGACATGAAATTTTCCAGCCAGCGCGCGCCAGCCGCGCTCTGCGTCACTGCGGGACTGCCCAGGCGTTTTCCAGTGGCCATCAGTTTTGGCCATAATTCGATTGCTTTATCCACTGACATGGCTGACTGCTCGGCGAAGTCGGGCTCGTTAAAGCCGAGCAGGTTAGTGTATTTCGGGTTGGCCTTGATGGCGGCCAGAGCGTTATCGGTGGCAAAAAAACCGCTCCAGATCATAGGTACGAATTCAGCCCGTGTCTCACCGGGGTAGGGCTCAATCCCCCAATTATAATACCAACTGACCTTGAGCCCATTAACGCGCGCCGCCGCCCCGGGCAGGTAGTCGCCGACCCCCTTTTTGCCCGACGACCGTGCGGGGTGCAAATCGCAAGACGCGAGAAGCAGCAGGGCGGGTAAGAGGGCGGCTGAAAGGCCGGCTTTTCTCAAGGTTATATTTATCATGCTTGCAGCCGCGCGGTTTATTCGGCGCGGACCAGAATCTTGGCGGGTTTAAGCCCGTCCGTCTCGGCCGAAAGAATTATTTCTCCGCCCGCGGCCTCGGGGCGCAGGATAGCCAGGGCTCGTCCGCGGAACAGTTGCCGGATGTCGGTTTGGAAGCCGGCCGTATTCAGGGGGTCGCCGCTGCAGACCCCGGACAGTTCTCCCTGGCCGGTTACTGAGAAGCGGACGGCGCCGGCGGCGTCCGGGACCGGCCCACCGTTCTCGTCGAGGACATCGACGGTCACATATGCCAGATCGTTGCGGTCGGCGCGTATGATCGTACGGTCTGCGGTCAGGCGCAGGCTATAGGGCTTGCCGGAGGTGCGTAGCACCGCGGAAGACGCCTCTTTGCCATCGACCAGACCCACGGCCCGAAGTTCCCCTGTCGCGTACGGCACCTCGAACACCGCGGTGAGAGCGGTTTCCGCCCCCAGATCAGGAGTCACAAACCTTCCGTTGAAACTGGTGTCGCGCGAGATGGGCTTGGTTCCCACCTCTTTGCCGTTGAGCAGTAGTTTAACCTCGGGATAGGTGGAATAAACTTTGACCTGCATAGTTCGGCCTTCCTGTCCGGCCCAATTCCAGCTGCGCTCCTCGTCCGGCCAGCCCCATTGTCCGACGGCCTCTCCGCGGCCTTCCGGCAGGGGGCGGCGCACGGCCAGTTCCAATTTGCTGCGGCCCCAGACCACATCGCGGTAATAAGACTGGGGCTGCCTGAAGCCGCAGATATCTATATCTCCGCAGTTGGCGAGGTTCCAGGGCCAGGGCTTCAGGTAGCTGTGCAGGTCGCTATCCAGTTCAGTGTGCCCGATGCCGGACTCGCCGATGTAGTCGAAGCCTGTCCATACGAAATCGCCGATGACCCAGGGCATCTCCTCCACCTGCTTCCAGTATTCATAGATGCGGGCCGGCAGTGATTCCGTGCCCACCATAATGCGTTTAGGCTGACGCTGGTGGTCAATGGCGTAGCGGTTTGAATTGTAATTATAGCCGGCCACGTCCAGCGCGGCAAAGTAGGGATCGGCCCCGTCATCCACCTCGTTATACGCCGCGGTCACAGGTCTGGTGGGGTCGAGCTGACGGACATAATCGGCTAAACGCTTCGCGAGCCTGGCTCCCTTCTCCGTTTTGCGCTCGGCGATTTCGTTGCCTATGCTCCACATTATAACGCTGGGGTGGTTGCGGTCGCGCAGCACCATGCTTGTGATATCTTGCCGCCACCAATCCGTGAAGAAGCGGTGGTAGTCCATCGGGTTTTTACCGGTTTCCCAATTGTCAAAGGACTCGTCCATTACCAGCATGCCCAGGCGGTCGCACGCGTCGAGCAGGGCCGGTGATGGGGGGTTATGGCTGGTGCGGATAGCGTTGAAACCTGCCCCCTTGAGCAGCTCAACGCGGCGTTCCTCAGCGCGGTCTACGGCTCTTGAGCCGAGCGGACCGTTGTCATGGTGCATACAGGCGCCCTTAAGTTTTACCGGTTCGCCGTTGATGCGCAGGCCTTTCTCGGCGTCCACTTCCACGGAGCGTATTCCGAATCTGGTTTCGGTGCTATCCAATGTTTTATCTTCTGATGTAATCTCGACCCGGGCCAGGTAGAGATTGGGTTGCGCGGTAGACCACAGGTTGGGTTTGGTCACTATGATATTAAGTGCGACCGGTCCGCTGTTCTTGTGGGGGATAGTGACCGGGGCTTCGGTAACGCCTGAGGTTGAACCGTCCGGAGCTATCAGGCTGACCCGTAACCGCGCATCGGTCCGGGCGCCGGTGTTACCCAGTGAAACTGACACGCTGACCGTAGCGCTATCCGGGCTCACGCGTGGAGTGGTGACGGACACGCCCCATAGCGGGATATGCACGGGCCCGGTGACGGTCAACCAGGTGTGCCGGTAGATGCCGGAGCCGCTGTACCAGCGGCTGTTCGCGCCCAGATTGCGCACGCGCACGGCCACGACATTGGTTTCTCCGGCTGGCTTGAGTCCGGAGCTTATATCGTAGGCGAAAGTGGTGTAGCCGTAAGGGTGATTGCCCAGGTGCCGTCCGTTGATCCACACATCCGCGTCCATATACACGCCGTCGAAGCGCAGTTCCACGCGGCGACCCTGGTCGGCTGCCGGAATAACAAAACTTTTGCGGTACCATCCGACGCCACCCACGGTGTGGCCGGTCGCGGCTCCGCCCGGGCTGGCGCCGGGGTCGAAAGGACCGACCCGCTTTCCCGGGCCGAGCGGGTCATAAAGGCCCGCGATGCCGGGGGTAGGGGAATAAACGCGCACCGCCACCACATTATTTTCTTGGCGGATCAGCCGCGCGGGGACGGGATAGCTGCGGTAGGATTGATAGACATTGGACCAAAAATCCTCAAAGTTTGGTGGGAAACCGCCGACGCCGCCGACGCGCACGCCGTTGAAGAAAACCTCGTCGGCGCCCATCACGGTTCCGAGATCAATTTGAAGGTCCTTGCCGCGTTGTGCGGGTGAGACGCTGATATGCCGCCGGTACCAGCCGAAATTTTTAGATTGATCGTAGCCTGAATGGTCCTTCCATTTGGCCGGGAGTACGACTTTCTGCCAGCCGGCGTCGTCAAGGGAGGCCTTCTTCCAGGAGAGGTCGTCGCCTTGTTTAAACAGCCATTCTCCGTCGCGTGCGGACAGGACCGCGATGTCGTCCTGCTCGCGCGGTGGAAGAGCTTCTATACTCCAATCATGAGGCAGGTCCAGGAGCCGCCAGGCGGAATCCTGGAATCCGGGACGCTCAGCCCCGGCCGCGTCGCCGCGATGAAACCGCCAGCCCTCGTCGAAGGACCGCTCGCGTCCGCCGTCGGCGGCCGCTTGGTCCGCCATCGGCGCCAGTGCCAATAAGGCGAAAAGTAATAATTTCATAGGCTTCTCCTGAGTGGAAAAATACGCTGCGCTAATGCGGTGGGGACCACACTAGCGCAGCGCGAAGGAAGGGGCTATCCTCTGAAATATACGTAAGCCCAGCTGATGCAGAACAGCACTAATCCTGAAGCTGCCACTTCGGTCCAATGCCAGCTGGCCCGGGTGCGCTGTATGTCCTCGGCGCTCGCCGTCTCGAAGGTGAGGCCGGAGATCTTCAGATAATCAGGCTCCTGGGTCATACGGCTTACCACGATCATGACCGCCGCTGAGACGATCGTTATCAGCACGCTGAAGTACTGGAAGTAGATGTTATTGATGATCCACAACACAGAGCCCGGCGTGTAGCCGTGCTCAAAGCCGGCCAGACCGAGGGTGACAGGGGTATCTACCGCCATCCGGAAGATGCCCATCGCGAACCCGACGATCATGGCCCACAGGCAGCCCTTAGCGTTGAGGCGTTTATTGAACACGCCGAAGAAGAACACTACAAAGACCGGCGGGGCCAGATAACCCTGTACGGACTGCAGGTAGTTGTAGAGCCCGTGCGCGCCCTGTATCACGGGGATCCAGGCCAGTGCGATGAGAACCATTACCGCGGTGGCGATGCGGCCCATGCGCACCAGCTGATGCTGGGTGGCTTTGGGGCGCCATTTTTCGTAGATGTCCACGGTGAACAGGGTGGAGCAGGCGTTGAAGACGCCGGCCAGCGAGCCCATAAGGGCTGAGAGCAACCCTGCGACTACGATGCCCCTCACGCCTTCCGGCAGCAGGTACTTGACCATCATCGGGAAGGCGGCCTGGGCTTCATGCGGAACGGGCAGTCCGTTCGGTGAGACCATGGGCGCCAGGCCCGGCACCTTGCCGCTCTTGGCCAGGGCGAAGGCTATCATGCCCGGGATGATGAAGAGATAGACGGGGAACAGTTTAAGGAACGCGGCGAATATGCTGCCGCGGCGGGCGGTGGCCTCGTTAGGGGCTCCCAGCGCGCGCTGCACGATGTACTGGTCGGTACACCAATACCACAATCCGATGATGGGCGCGCAGAAAAGCATGCCCAGCCATGGGAAGTAGTCGTTGAAGTACCAGGCCATCCGGCCGGTCTCCTTGACCGGCAGCCAGGTTCCCGTAACTCCGGCCGGGATAAGAGGCTTCCAAAGGTTGAACATTTCCGAGCCGCAGAGAACGCGCAGTTCATGCCAGCCGCCCAGCTGCTTCAAGCCGTAGGCGGTCAGCAGCCCGGATCCGGTGATAAGGACTACACATTGGATCGCGTCGTTGTAGGCCACAGCCCGCATACCGCCGAGCATTGTGTAGAGGCCTGTCATAACGATCACAGCCACAGAGCCTATCCAGAAGCTGTTAATGTAGTGACCGGCCAGGGTGAGGTGAACCTCGGGCAGCAAGGTGGCGAACACTACGCCGCCGGCGAATATTCCCACCGCGATCTTTGACACCACGAAGGTGATCAGTGACACGATAGAGAGCATGTAGCGGGAGCCTACGGAGAAGCGCTTCTCCAGGAACTCCGGCATGGTGAACACCAGCGAGCGGGCGTAGAAGGGAACGAACACCCAGGCCAGCACCAGCAGACACCAGGCGTGCAGCTCATAGTGAGCCATAGCCACGCCGTCGGCGGCTCCCGATCCGGCAAGGCCGACTACGTGTTCAGAGCCGATGTTCGAAGCGAAGATGGAAGCGCCTACGACCCACCAGCTGAGGTTGCGGCCCGCCAGGAAGTAGTCGTCCGCTGTATCCTTGCGTTTGCTGATAACCCACCAGGCCACGCCCAGTAGTACGCTGAAGTAGGCCGCGATCATTATCCAGTCGAGTGATGTCAGCACGGATGTGGGAACGAGCGCCACAGCCGTTGCAACAGTGTCTGTCGTCATTAGTCATTTCTCCTTTTATTTTTATTATTCCTTGCTTGGGGTAATGATAAAAACTTAAAAATAGTCGTCGTTCGGTATGTTTCGCCCGGCCTCAGGACGGCGGAGGGGAACCGGCTCTGATTAGGGGCGTCCGGAAAGCGCTGCGTCTCCAGGCAGAGTCCGGCGTGACGCTGGTAGGCTTTTGCGCCTTTGCCGACTGTCTTGCCGTCCAGAAAGTTCCCGGAATAAAACTGCATGCCCGGCTGATCCGTAAAAACCTTCATAACCCGTCCGCTTCCGGGTTCGGTAAGCGTGGCAGCTAGAGACGGCTTGCCGGAAGCGGATGTCTTAAGAACGAAATTGTGGTCGTAGCCGGCCGGGTCGCCGCCGGCCTGCCTGAGACGAGCGCCCACGGGCGCGGGCTTGCGGAAATCCAGAGCGCTGCCCGCGACCGGCAGGATTTTCCCGGTGGGGATAAGCCGCTCATCGGCCGGGGTGTAGCGGTCGGCACGGACACAGAGCACATGATTTAAAATGTCTCCACGACCGGCGCCGGTGAGGTTAAAATAGGTATGGTTAGTCAGGCTGACGACGGTGGGGCGGTCGGTTTTGGCCTGATAGGAGATGCGGACCTCGTTGCTGTCGGTCAGGGTGAAGGTGACGGATGCGTCCAGGTTTCCAGGGTAGCCTTCCTCACCGTCGGGGCTGCGCAGCGAGAAGCGCACCGAGGTTTGTCCGGGCATGACCCGCGTCTTCCAGACGCGCTTGTCGAACCCCTTTAATCCTCCGTGCAGGGAATTAGTGCCGTCGTTACGCGCCAGCCGGAATGTCTTTCCGTTCAGCGTGAAGCGGCCCTGCGCGATGCGGTTGGCAAAGCGCCCAACGGTGCAGCCGAGGTATATCTTGGAGGTCAAATAGGGGGAGAGGCTGTCAAAACCCAGCGCCACATCTGCAAGCTTTCCGTCGCGGTCGGGAACCAGGAGGCGGGTGATCGTGGCGCCATATGAGGAAAGGCTTAATTGCATGCCGCTATTATTGGTGAGAGTGTGGAGCTCCACGGGTTCGCCGTCGGGAGTGATCCCGAAAGGCGCGGTTTTGATCTTCGTTTTAGTGGTCATCGCTGTCATTTATGTGAGCCCTTTGATTGGCCGTAATACGATCCGGCCCCGTGCTTGCGCCGGAAATGCCTGTCTAAAAGATATCGAGGCAGAGGCTTGGCGCGGGGGACGAGCTGCAAGGTTTTAAGCGTCATCTCCGCTACTATTTCAAGAGCCAGCGCGTTTTCCACGGCCTGGGCGCCGGACGAGCCCCAGGCGAAGACTCCGTGCCCGTGTACCAGAACCGCGCGCATAGCGGCCGCGTCTAACCCTGAGAAGCGTTCAGCTATAGCGTTGCCCGTCTCCCATTCATAGGCTCCCCGCGTCTCTTTGCCGGTCAGCGGGCGCGTCACTGGAACTTCTCCGTAAAAATAATCCGCGTGGGTTGTTCCCAGGCACGGGATGGGCCTGCCCGCCTGGGCGAAGGCGGTTGCGTTGCGTGAATGGGTGTGGACCACAGCGCGCGCGGCCGCGAAAGCCTTATAAAGCCGCCGGTGAGTCGGCGCGTCCGATGAGGGTTTAAGGCGTCCCCCGATCTGGTTGCCGTCCAAGTCCACCAGAACCATGTCTTTTGGGGTCAGGTCCCGGTATGGCACCCCGCTGGGCTTGATGGCGAATATGCCGGACGCGCGGTCAATAACGCTGACATTTCCGAAAGTCAGGTCGATTAGCCGGTGGGCGGGCAGGAGGAGGTTGGCCTCGCAGCACTCCCGTCGTATCGCGTCGTAGCGTTTCATTTCATCCTTAGAGGCGCCCCAGACCGGGCGCGACATGGTAATAAACTTCGTCGTTGCGCAATTGCTGTTTGAAGGAGCGCAGCTCGGTGCCCTTTGCTATGAGCGCCAGTTCGATGCCGGCCATGCCGGCGAAATCTTCCAGGTGCTCGGTTGTGACGGCGTAGCTGAAGGACGTGTGATGCGCGCCTCCGGCGTAGATCCATGCCGCGCAGGCGGTCTTAAAGTCGGGCCGGCAGCGCCACACGGCGCGGGCGACAGGGAGCTTGGGCAGAGGCCGCGGCGGCTTAACCACGTCGACTTCATTGACGATCAGGCGAAAGCGGTTACCAAGGTCGATGAGCGAGGCGTTTAGCGCGGCGCCGGCAGGCGCGTCGAACACGAGCCGTACCGGGGCTTCTTTGCCGCCGATGCCGAGAGGGTGGATCTCCAGTGAGGGC
>Ga0114951_10006430_pt1 | contig 10393 bp, 10 predicted proteins | sample AM7aDNAmetaG_FD_88677 | JGI IMG/M metagenome (GOLD analysis project Ga0114951, IMG submission 88677) | Freshwater microbial communities from Finland to study Microbial Dark Matter (Phase II) - AM7a DNA metaG | ecosystem: Environmental > Aquatic > Freshwater > Lake | place: Finland: Lake Alinen...
TCAGGTAATCGTAGTTTACAAGTGTCAACAGGGTCAGGAACATATAGTGTTTATGGTAGTGGTGTTCAAGTATTTAATAGTAACGTAGGTAGTACAACAATAACACCATCATTAAGTGTTACATCAACACCATCATATTTAAATGCGGGTGACCATTTTGGTACCTCAGGAGGAACGGATACTTGGAATCTTATGGATACCAGTGCCGGCTTGGCATGGAGAATAACCTTGATAGTTGGCGCCAGTTACAACAACAATATGATCAGTATTGAAAGATTGGTATAATTGATTATATTGTAGGCAATATAACAAAGCAGTAGCATTTTAGTAAATCCAGTATATAATAGCAATCAACAGTGTAAATATTAACAATGGCACCGCAACAGAACTTCTTTCAGAAATCGTTTAACAACTTCGTAAACAAGTTGCCATATACTGGTAATTCTACGGTTATAGATAATATTGCTGAGTTAAATCCAAAGTTTGAAACATTTTATAAGATAGGTAGTACTCAACAGGAAAGAAACTTAAGACAAGCAGTATCTGTTGTACAGGATCCTAATAATCCGCAAAGTAATTTAAACGGTGTTATTATTGATAAAGGTTATCACGATTATTTATACGCTTTAATTGACACAGACAAGGGTAAGAGGGTTGCTGATTACCGTATTATGGCTTCTTATGCTGAAATCAGCCATGCATTAGATGAAATTTGTGATGAAGCTTTAGTTAAAGACGATAAAGGTAGATATGCTCAACTACATTTAAGTGAAAAACTAGAAGAGAATCAAAAAAAGGAACTTCAAAAGAGCTACGACTATGTAATGGACTTATTTAACCTTGATAATAAGGGTTGGGAATATTTCCGTACACTTTTAATTGATGCTGAAATCTTTTTTGAAAATGTAATCAATGAAGAAAATCAACAAGCTGGTATTATTAGTTTAGTACAAATACCTACAGAGCATATTAACCCAATTTTTGATAATGTTCAAAACATGATCATTAAAGGCTACATACTTCAAAAGCCTGTACCTAAGGATGATAGAGGTGGAGGGTTTAATGTTAATAGCAGAGGTCCATCTGGTGGACCTAAGAAAGATGGTAAAGAACTAATACCATTAGAACGCCATCAAGTTACATATTTTCATTCTCATACTTGGAACGAAAACAAAACAATTCGTTTACCGTATCTAGAAGTTGCACGTCGTGCATATAAACAACTCTCTCTCATTGAGGATAGTATCGTTGTTTATCGGTTAGTACGTGCTCCAGAGCGTTTAGCATTCTACGTTGATGTTGGTAATATGCCTGCAGCAAAAGCAGAAGCTTATTTAAAACGTCTGATGCAGAACTACTGGTCAAAGCGTACTTATGATGGAGAACAAGGTAGTACGGTTAACGTTTACGACCCACAATCAATGTTAGATAGTTATTGGTTTGCTCGTCGCAATGGTCAAGACGGTACGGACGTTAAAGTATTAAACGGTGGTCAAAATTTAGGTAAACTAGACGATCTTAACTACTTCGTTAATAAGCTTTACAAAGCATTACGCGTACCCGCAAGTAGATTAAACCCAGATACGAAGTTTGCTGATGGTGGTGAAATTTTACGAGAAGAACTTAAGTTTGCAAAGCTAATCATACGCCTACAAAGACATTTCTCGTCTACTATTAAAGACACATACATTACTCACCTTAAGCTTAAGGGCCTGTGGAAAGAGTATAAGTTAAGAGAGAACGATATTGGTATCAGTCTCAACCCTCCTTCACACTTTGCAGCAGTAAGAGATCAACAATTACTACAAATTAGATGGGACAACTTAAAGAGCGCTACACAGACAGAGAACTTAGTAGCTCGGTCTTATGCTCTCAAGAAGTATCTAGCATGGACAGATGATGAATTAATTGCTAACAGAGAGTGGCAACGTAAGGATGCTGCACTACAATTCGAATTAGATAAAATTGCTACACTTGGTAAAAACTGGGAAGAAGCAATGACAGGTGGAGGTCAACCAGGCACTCCAGGTGGTGGCGGTGGTGGAGCTGCTCCAGGTGCAGGTGCTGCTCCAGCATTCGGTCCAGGACCAGGTGGTCCAGAAGCTGGAGCTGAACCAGGCGCAGAAGGGGAACCAGGCGCGCCAGGCGCTGCCCCTGCTCCAGGCGGTGCACCAGCAACAGCTCCAGGTAGTGCGTTGCCAGCTTAACCTAAGAAAAACATTGGTGGGTCTTGTACTTCTGAACGACCACTTTTTAGCTCGTCTTCTAGAGCTTTCTTTTCTTCAGTACCTTGTCTCATTAAATCTTGGTACTGTAAAGAACCAGAACCGAATAATTGAGTGTTACCGAACTTACCACGTGTATTAGCGATAGAAATCTTTATTAGAGCTTTTGCGTACTCCATTACCCAACGCTCTTTAACTAGATCTTTAATAGGTCTTTCAAGATATACACCAATACAACCAAAGTACCTTGCGTTGTTATTAGTAGTAGGATCAGGGGTAATTCTTAAAACCTGGGTACGAGGGTCAAAGCGACAGTATTGTTTTTGTGCAAATAACTTTTCACGAGTCTTTAACCAGTCTTTCAATACATGCCAAGTAATCATATCAAATGCTTTACTACCTAAAGAGTATGCAAAGTGCATTTGTTGAGCTAATGATTGCTCAATAGTAAATAACGTATTAACACCTTCGTTAGTGCCTTCCTGGAAGTTATAAATGTCGATTACTTTTCTATAATTGTTTAAATCATAGTCCCAACCAGTTTGAAATGTACTATCCCAGCCAGACAACTCTGGTGTATAGTTAATTAAAGTGTCTAGCTTAATACCTTGACCTCTAGTATATAGAGATGAATCAAATATAATAAGCTCTTCAGTACCTGGTGTAAAACGTGTGAATACTTCAATTGCATAAGCAATCATATCGTATGCAGCTACGCAAGCTACTTCTAAGTTAATTAGAGGTGCACCCAACTGAAAAAATATACGTTCAGCTAACATATCATAGCTCGTAATCCTATTGTTTAAATTAGTAGATAAGAATGCAGCAGGCCCAACTGTCGAAACATTAGTCACAGGGGCTCTATACTGTAAGGCAGAAAAAGTATAGTTGCTGCCTGGTTTAGCTTTAGGCTGATCTATTTGTACCGTTACATAGCCAGAATTTTGACCAGTTAAGCCTTGTACCTTACTGTTTGTAACACCATCCCCATTAACAAACCAACCTACCTGTACGTCATTAATGCTTGGTGTGGTGTTCACTGGATAAGCAGCTCCTGAAAGAGCGTAACCACTTACACTGAAAAATGCCGCAACACCACCGCTTACTCCATTTACGTTAGTATATGCTGGTGTTGGATAGTATTGATATGCCGCCATATCTATACTTAGGAGGCCGTAAGCTTAGGTAATACTATCTTTACTACTTCTTCTGCACTAAGAAACGCCTCTTCTGTATAAGGTCTATCCCACCAAAATCCATATTGATCAGGTCGTAAGTACTTCCGATCCTTCAGTATATTGGTATTGACTTTATATCCGAATATATTAGGGTCAGATTGGCCGAACATTACAAACCCATTACGTATCTTATAGTATGTAGCGAAATGCTGGAAAAAGTTATCTACTGAAAACCAACCATCACAATCTTTAATAAGTTCGAATAATTCTTTTTGGCCAAGATTATGTTTTATACCATCTACACCTCTAAGCACTGTTTCCCCGGTCACACCTATTTGAATAACCTGTAGGTCTGGTATTTGTTGTTTTAATAATTCAATTACTTGTTCCCAGTAAGGATAATTTTTCGGGTTAACCATACTTGGGTTGACATCGTTTTTAAAAGCCTCTTTAGGCAACTTTTGCGAATATGGACTAATTATAATTTTCATAGATATACCTTTTTCATTGCATCAACTAAACCACTCTTCCAATTATTTTCGAACATAAACTTATACGCATTTTGTTTGTCTTTGTTAACAAAAGGTGCAACATCTGCTAAGGAGCAGAAAATAATATTTTCATCTTTTATATCCCAGAAACAATCAGGATAACAGCATCCAATATAGATCTTGTAATCTCTGTAGCGTTTTAAAATTTCAGGTAATAAATGCTTAAATGCATAGTGGTCCCCGCGACCGCTATCTAGAAAATAAAACTTGTAATTATTTGTTACCACGTCCCATTCCCGTATTTTATTACGGAATATCATTTCATCGCTCTGCAACATTCTATCATCTCTTTCACTACGTATACCACCTGTCTGATAATGAAAATGCCATGTTGTTAAGCCAAGCACAGCAATTAACTTCCAACCAGCTTTAAACATTTCATATGTAAAGATTGTTTCCTCTCTATGACCTTTTCTGGATAAGCTCAATTCATAACCGTGTGTAGCAGCTGCAACTCTATACAAGAATGTACTACCTTGCAAATGTTCTACCTCTTTAAGTTCCCGTATACCGGTTTTATTATTCCATTGCTCGTTTAAACCCAAATATATATCATTCATACTATTGGATGCGAGTTTATTGTTTACAGGATTCTTTGGGTCTACTATCGACGGACCTACTGCACCTATTTTATCATTAGAGGTAATAGTATTATAAAGTACCTCTAAAGTATTTGGTAAAAGCATATTATCATCATCAATACGCCACAAGTAAGGTGTTTCACAAGTCTTACGAGCATTTTCGTGGTTAGTAACTTGACCAGCTCTTGCTCCAGGTATCCAATACCACTGGATACCAGCTAAAGAAAATGCCGAAAGTATATTGTTAATAACATCATTTTTACGTGGATCTACAAACTCATCGTTATCATCAAATATAATAACCTTACATGGTTTCATATTCTGACAGAGTAATGAGGATAGAACTATCGGTACTGTCGTATTGGTACGACCCCTTGTAGAAATTGTTGCAGTAACGTCCTTTAAGATCATTACTATATTTTATGCTAACTCATTAAAAATACAAGCAATTATATAGTTTTATTAGTGTATATGCATAAGTATACACAATGGTCTACAAACTCATAACTCAAACCCCTATCACAGAGGGACTTGATTATTTAATAGAAGAGGGCAATAAAGACAAGCCAGCAAACATTTATGTTTCCGGTGTTTACATGGTAGCAGAAGAGAAGAACAGGAACAATCGTATTTATAGCCGAGAGGAAATGGCCCGGGAAGTAGAACGTTACAACCAAGAATTTGTTAAAACAAACAGAGCTTTAGGAGAGCTTGAACATCCAAATAGTGCTAATGTTAGCAGTGAAAGAGCATGTCATTTAATTACTGAACTTAAGATGGACGGTAATATGGTAAGAGGTAAAAGTAAAGTACTACGCACTCCATTGGGGGAAATCATGAGATCGTTAGTTATGGATGGTGTTAAAATGGGCATGAGTTCAAGAGCTTTAGGAACAGTAGAAGAAAAAGACGGAACCAATTACGTTACAAATATGAAGCTCATTACAGTTGATGCGGTGGCTGATCCATCCGCCCCTGGAGCATTTGTTAATGGTATTCTTGAATCCAAAAACTTTATTATTAAGCAAGATGGGCGTTATGAAGAAATATACGATGCTCTAGAAGCTAAACTTAGCTCCTTGCCTAAAAAGGATGTAGATCTATATCTTAGAGAGCATATCATTCGCTTTATTAACAATCTTAAATAATATGAATCAAAAGAATCAAATTGCAAGCTTTATTAAGCACGTAGTTGATAATAACTACTCGGCTGCTAATTCAACATTACAAGCAGTAGTTAACGAGAAACTTAAGCAACGTATCCAAAAAGCGGATTCTGCTTTAGCAAACAAAACAACAAAAAAATCCTGATAATAGAGTACAATTTACTAAATATTTAATACGATATGAGCCAAGACATTTCCACAATTCTTAAAGAGGCAACAAAAGACCTCTTATCCGAGGACACATTAAAAGCCATTTCACAAGCCGTTGAACAGAAGGCTGAAGAAAAGACTACCCTCGCTGTTGAAGCTGCTTTGATACAACAAGACGAAGAATATTCTTCAAAGCTTGAGAAGGTTTTAGAAGCTATTGATGCTGATCATACAGCTAAGCTTCAAAAAATTGTAACTCGTATTGATGATCTCCATGCTAAACAATTTAGCAAAGCTTTAAGCAAATTAGACGAAGATCACTCTACGAAGTTAACAAACCTTGTTAAGATTTACGAAAACGCTTCAAAGGTAGAAGCAAAGCAATTTACAAATACAGTTATTGAAAACGTTTCAAGCTATCTTGACCTTTATCTTGACAAAGCAATTCCTACACAACAAATTCAGGAAGCTACATTAAACACTCGTAATTCAAAGATCGTTGATGAGATTAAGCGTTTAGTAAGTCTTGACGAATCATTTGTTAATGAAAGTGTAAAAGAAGCTCTATTAGATGGTAAGAAGCAAATTGATGAAGCTAATGCAAAAGCAGAAGCTGCTTCAAAGCAATCACAATTATTAAGTGAAAAAGTACAAGCATTAGAGTCTAGTCTTCTATTAGAAAGAAAAGTAGCAACTCTTCCAGCAAACAAAAAGGGCTATGCTCTTCGTGTATTAGCTGAAAAAGATGCAAAATACATCAACGAAAATTTCAATTACGTTGTTGAAATGTTTGACAAGAGAGAAGACGAAAAAATGCAAGAGTTGAAAGAATCTACATCACCAAAAACACAAGGTATTGATAGATTAGTTACAGAAGATAAGAAACAGACTTCCAAGTCATTTACATCTGCTACTTCAGATGATGGCGAAAAGTTTGTAACTGAATCTTATGTATCATTACTTAAGAACAGACTTGCTTAATAAATAAATCAGATTTTTATCCAAAAGCCCGAGAAATCGGGCTTTTTTTTGTAAGTATATCTACACGTTGAAGTACTGTTAGTACTTGAGATAATGTTAGTTATTTAAATTATAAGTTATGCAAAAACAAATCAAACCTTCACAATCATACATCGATCGTGATCGCGCAGGCCAGCTTCTCAAAAAGTGGGCTCCATTGCTTGATCATTCCGATGATAACACACCAGCTATCTTGAACGAACACACTCGTTTGAATACTGCTATCCTTCTTGAGAATCAAGAAAAGTGGTGCTTTGAGTCTGCTAATACTGCTGGCAATGCTGGCGTATTCGGTACACTTCAGGGTAACCCAGGACAGGGCGGTAACCAATCGAGCGATTTCTATGCTCAAGGTGATGCTCGTCTACCAAAGATCCTCATTCCGATGATCCGCCGTACCTTCCCAGAATTGATCACAAACGAAATCGTTGGTGTTCAACCTATGAGCGGTCCAGTTGGTCTAGCATTTGCTCTTCGTTACAAATACGAAGCAGATCCACTCGGAAATACACAAGTTGATAACGGCGGCGGTTATAGCACAACTGCACAAGCAGCTCAGGGCTGGACAACCGCTTCAGACGGTACTGAAGTGGGTTGGAACTACCTCAACACTCGTTTCACGGGTATTTCTTCAACGTTCCTTTCCGGTAACGCTGATTTCAATGTACTACCAACAGACGGTGGTATTGCTCAATTCTTAAGCAATTTTGAATTAACAAGCAATATTCCTCAGATGGTCGTTTCATTCGAAAAGACTGCTGTTGAAGCTGGTACACGTCGTCTAGCTGCTCGTTGGTCAGTTGAACTTGAGCAAGATCTCAAGAACATGAACGGTATCGATATCGACAATGAATTAACGAACGCTATGTCGTACGAAATTCAAGCTGAAATCGATCGTGAAATGGTAATCCGTATGTGCCAAGTTGCTCTCAACGCTGGTGCAGGCCAAGGTTACTCTTTCTGGAATGCAGCTTCTGCTGACGGCCGTTGGTTAGGTGAACGTAACCGTGACTTCTTTGCACGTGTTATCGTTGAAGCTAACCGCGTTGCTATCCGCAATCGCCGTGGTGCAGCAAACTTCATCATCGCAACACCTCGCGTTTGCGCAATGTTTGAAATGCTTCCTGAGTTCCAGTGGTTCTCAGTAAATGGTAATGTAAACACACAACCAGTTGGTATTGCTAAGGTCGGTACAGTCGGTGGTCGTTTCACGATCTACCGTGATACTCGTACAGAAGCTCAGTACCAAACAGGTGCTCGTGCAACAGCTCTTGAGTATGCCCTATTAGGCTACAAGGGTGCTGAATACTACGACACTGGTATCGTTTACTGCCCATACATCCCTGTATTAGTACAACGCACAGTTGGTCCTAATGATTTCAGCCCACGTGTTGGTTTGATGACCCGTTATGGTGTTATCGATCATATCTTCGGTGCTGCTCTTTATTACCACCTCATTATCGTATCTGGTCTTGGTTCGGCTTTCGTTCCAGGCACAGCTGCTACAATGCTATAATAAGCAAAGTAACGGTAAAACGTTTAATCAAGAACCCGTCGAGAAATCGACGGGTTTCTTTTTGGCTATAGACCTTTATTAAGCTTGTTTTTCGAGTAAATATATTCAATGAGCAAGAAAAAGCGTTTGCAAAAACAGAAGCTATCTCAAAACATTCTAGATAATACACCTGCTACTAAAGACAAGAGTCCTTTAGTACATCAGGCCGAAAAGCTGGCAAGACCAGTAATGATTCGACAAAGACCGGATTTGACGAACAGACAAAAAGAGTTTCTTAAACTTGCTTTAGACAATGAAACTAAAATTGTTTTTATTACAGGGCCATCAGGTAGTAGTAAGAGTTTTTTAGCAACCTTGGTTGCGCTGGAATTATTAAACCTAAAAAAGGTCTCTGACTTAATATACATTCGTAGTATAGTAGAGAGTTCAGATAATAAAATGGGATATCTCCCTGGAGACGCAAATGAAAAACTTACTCCATATCTCGAACCATTAATGGAAAAGCTTGACGAGTTATTAATTAAAGCAGATATTAATATGCTTATGAAAGAAAACCGTATTGAAGGTAAACCAACAGGATATCTTCGCGGGCTTTCTTGGAATGCTAAAGCAATTATTATGGACGAAGCTCAGAACAGCACGTTCAGAGAGTTAACTACATTGTTAACACGAGTGGGACAGTTTAGTAAACTATTTATTTGTGGTGACCCAATGCAATCTGACATTAACGGTAAGTCAGGCTTTGAAAAAATGTGTAATGTTTTTAATGATACTGAGAGCCGCGATAAAGGCATCCACGTCTTTACCTTAACGGAAGCAGATATTGTACGTAGTGAAATTGTAAAATATATTGTAAAAAAGTTGGAACTTTATAATAAGAAATCTTAACTTTTATAACTCAGTCAAGCGCACTGGCGAGAGAAAAATATTTTTTTTCTTAGAGATAAAAATGTAAAAACACATACAATGTGTAAATAATATTCCTTGCTACTTACTCTATGATATTCGACGAACAAATTTCACGTAAACCTAATCGCTATCCTTGGACAGAGGAATATATTGAATCCATGCATAACGGATTTTGGACTCACAAAGAGTTTAGTTTTAAATCGGATGTACAGCAGTTCAAAGTTAAGCTTAATGATCAAGAAAGAGAAATTATAATCCGTACTTTATCCGCTATAGGTCAAATTGAAGTAGCAGTAAAAACATTCTGGGCAAAACTTGGAGAGAATTTACCACACCCTTCTTTGCAAGATCTTGGATACGTCATGGCTAATACGGAAGTAATTCATAATAATGCTTACGAAAGATTGCTTACTGTACTTGGATTGGAAGATATATTTGAAGAGAATCTTAAGCTAGAATGGATTCAAGGCCGTGTAAGCTATCTTAAAAAATACACTCACCGTTATTACAAAGATAAAAAGAAGCAATACCTTTACGCTCTTATACTTTTTACCTTGTTCGTTGAGAATGTTTCATTAATGAGCCAATTCTATATTATTAATTGGTTTGCTCGTAATAAAAACGTACTTAAGGATACAGATCAACAAGTTAAATACACTCGTAATGAAGAACATATTCACGCGCTTGTTGGTATAAAAATTATTAACACAATTAGAGAAGAGTATCCAGAGTTGTTTGATAAAGAGCTTGAAGAAAAGATTTTATCTGAAGCTAAGGAAGCGTTTGAATGTGAAGCAAAAATTATTGACTGGATGGTTAATGGTATTAAAGAAGAAGGCCTATCTGCACCTTTATTAAAAGAATTTGTAAAGGAACGTATCAACGAATCATTAGTTAGTATCGGCTTCTCTACTGTTTTTGATACAGATGCTAAGGCTGTTAAAGAGACCGCTTGGTTTAGTGAAGAACTACTTGGTAATAATATGACCGATTTTTTCCATTCTCGGCCTGTTGAGTATTCCAAAAAGTCTCAAAGCTTTTCAGAAGACGATTTATTTTAATAGAAACGGTTATATAATATATAAAGATGACTAACA
>Ga0114951_10006433_pt1 | contig 10388 bp, 24 predicted proteins | sample AM7aDNAmetaG_FD_88677 | JGI IMG/M metagenome (GOLD analysis project Ga0114951, IMG submission 88677) | Freshwater microbial communities from Finland to study Microbial Dark Matter (Phase II) - AM7a DNA metaG | ecosystem: Environmental > Aquatic > Freshwater > Lake | place: Finland: Lake Alinen...
AAAAATGGTCTGTGCAAAATTCTAATGGCGTTACTCTTGTTCAATTCGATACTGACAAGAAAGGCAAGCACTATGTCGAGACTACAAAACAGATCGTGGAGGATGTCAAATCTAAAGACAAATTTGATTATGAGGCATTTAGAAAATTCATGGACGCCCCGCCGAATGAACCCCGCCCCATTGGATTTTAGATGTTCGGGAATACTATGGCAAATATACCGAAAGCTTTGGGTGGGTTGTAACTGTGACCGCCCCAAGTACAAGTGTGGGGAAACTGAGAATGCCCCTTAAAAAAGATTGGAAAAAAGGTTGACATTCGGTGAAGAATCGATATACTGATTTTATGATAACAACATATACGTCAATGGCCAGAATTAAGATTTCTTCCGAATGGACAATGGAAGAGAGACTGAGGATTATCTCTTTCATTACTAGACAAATAAACTTTCATGCTCCTATCGATCCTCAGAGCATAGAAGTGATCAACTTTCTGGCCAATCAGCCCGCCGATTTTCTCGAAGACAACCGATCAACAATTTTCGAAAACATGTCAAATTTTTATTGACATTCGGTGAAGAATCAATAGAATAAACACGTATGACAAAAACAATATCAATTTCAGCAAAGTGCTCAGATATGTTCTCCGCCAGTCTTCGGGAGAACAATAAAGAGATCGGGTTATATAATGGATATGTTCCCACGTGGTTTCCTAATCCCAAGGTTCAACATTGGGGGGATTACGTCGAATTGGAGATTGATATTGAGACGGGGCAGATCGTCAATTGGAAAAAACCTTCTCAAAACGACTTGACAATTTTCGTTGAATCAATATCATAGACGCCATGAAAGCAAAACAAATCAAAGTCCTGAGTCAAAAAGCATACCGTGAAAACCACGGGACAAAGTGTCCCATGTGTAAATCAATTCACATTTTTACAGACTACATTGAAGCTGACGGTGACGTGGCCACCCAAAAGGATGTCTGTTTCACTTGTGGTTCTAATTGGACAGACATTTGGGAATTGAAGAGCTTTGACGATCTCAATGAAGATATGACCCTGGCTCAGCACCAAGAGATTTACAAAAAAGCTTGCGAAGTGGAAGAAATCAATTTGAAGCAATAAACCAAGAAAGTATAAATATATGCCTTGCACTTGTGAAGGAATGAAAGAAATACACCAGCATAATTCAAATGCTGAAATTGCCGAGTATAAACGGCTGGCAGATAATGCTACCCGTGCCGCCTGTGACATGAGAACCATTATCAGTAGAAACTATCTTGTAAATCATCTTACCACTGAAACTTTGAATTGGATCAAGAAATATGATGCCGCTGATGCCGCACGCATTGCCCAAGAAACTGCTTCTGGACTCCGTGAACGTACCCGATTGGAAGCTTTGAACAAATTGACCCTGGAAGAGCGACGAGTACTTGGTCTATAAAAGTTCTCGACATTCGGTGAACAATGGGGTAAAATACTCCCATGACAAATAACTGGATTTTTCGGGACGGTGCTCAAAGGATTGAATGCACCAGTTTTCCATTTGCCTTTCGAACCATGTGGACCACGGTGAAGAAAGAAACGGAAAAAGGCAATAAAGGTCGAAATTATGTTGACATGGTGCGGGGAATGTGTATAATCAGTCCAATGAAACGCAATGGCGAGCTAATAACGTATTGCTACTCCGAAGCATGTGACATGGCTCGGAGTCAAGGTCTGCTGTCCACTGATGGACAGATTAACAGTAAAGAATTCAAACGATTTTGATTTAAGGCGACCTGACTCTTTCAACTTATGAGCGTGACTGTGCATAAGTCTTTTAGTCAGTCTTTTGACGAGACTGAGCAACCTGCGTGCCTATGTGGTTGCTCAAAATTTTACGGTGGCAAGTCTCCCACGGGCGTCATTGCTGTGGTGTGGGGATAATTGAGATAGTTGACATACTTAAAGAATCTAGCAAATTATTATTGTGTCAATAGTTCTCTACTAAGATAGGGTTGCTCCCTCCGCTTGCCCACCAGTTAGATAATCATAATAAGATAAGTGCTAACTTTAGGGTCGAATTAACTAACGCCAAATTTTCAAGAAGATTGGCGTTAGTTGATTCTCGAAAATAAATGTTGACATTCTCGGGGAAATCGATAAAATGATGACATGACAGAGATAACAAAAGAATTACTATCAAGCGGTGGTGGTGTTGGCATCTATGACTTCACATGGATTGTGACTGCTACGATGGCAGTGATCATGCTGATTGTGATCTACATTCCTAGAAAAAATTATATGTCACGAAAGAAACGGAAATCGAAGTAGCAGAATAAAATATGAAATCATCGAATATCCTTGACATTCGGTGAAGAATCGATATACTCACTTCTATGATGACGCAAATAAAAATGATCGTGGTTTGTACCAACTCCAACGGGGAAGGCGATTTCTTCCCGTGCAAGGTCAATCTTGCTGAAAAGTATTACTTAGATGGGGAGCACTATGTTCTAGCGGAAGTGGAAGCGGGAAAGCGGGGATATGAAGAGCCTTGGATTGCCTGTGATGAAAATGAACCCCTGTTCAAACCGTTTGCTGCTTCGGTGAATTGGAATGAAGTTCCGTGCTTGACAAATAAACCATAAAGGGGTAAAATATCGACATGGCACCCATTATACTTAATTTGAATCAGCAGAAAGTTGAAGTGACCTCCATCAACTATTCGAACAGAGAGATTCGATATGTGTTTCATTTCGAAGGAACACAAGAGGAGTTAATGGGGTTTCCTCCTGAAGCATTTTGTTCAATACAAAGTAATGCTGCGGGAATATATCTCACCAAAGAAGGGTTTCTCCCTACAAAAGAAAACTCTCCTGGAAATTGGAATACTTTTGCAGGGGTAATAGTTCATAACAATTTATGACAAAAGAACAACGAATTGCGGCAATTAAAAAACAATTCCAAGAATTGGACAAGATCAAGGCTGATGCTATTCTGCCAGTGTCACGGGAAGATATTTCAGACGAAATGGGTTTGTTAGATACATTCCGTGAATATCAACGGGAACATCGGGACACCCTAACCTCTGATGAACGATGAACAATACACTTACGGTAATTTTCCTTATTATGGCTATGGTAGTGAATATAATTTCCTTACTGTATCTGAAAAATTTGTGCCATGAAATTAAAAAACTGGAAGAAGAATGTCAAGAACTCTTTAAGAACAAATGATTGCAATAATTCCTGGTCTCTGTCCATTCGACGATTATTTAATGTGGTTGCTATTCCCGATTGTAACCACATGGATTTGGAAAAAATTCAAATGGTGCAAGAAAAACTGTGCGTGTAAATGTCACGAGCATAAGAAAGACGAATTCAAAGAAAAGGAATGATAGATTCTTTTATTTCTTCAAAATTATCAACGGGGACATGATATAAAATATTCCCATTGTATAGATAAATATCTGTAGTTGTTCCACGTGGAACAATTTTTTCCACTAAGAATTCATCCCACTTTTTCAAGTGTTTATCCCATATTTCATTGGTATGAGTTTCTTCCATGTACACCAATCCTGGTTTAATGATTCTTATTTTCATAGTATTTATATTCTAAAGATAAGTATAGTGCTAATCTTATAATAATACATGCCACGGTCATAACAACAAAAACCCCCGAGGATTGCTCCCCAAGGGTCGTCTCTCTTGACAAGGTGAAATTACAATTCGGTATAAGCTACCGAGACGTTATTAGCGGTAGGATATTTCTTTTTTGCTTTCCTCTCGGCGGCATTATGACTGCCAGCCTTAATATAGCCCCGCTCAATCCCATCGACATAAATGATGTAGGTTTTCATATTTTTTATAAACCGCACTTCTGACAGTTGCCCTTGCTATCAAACAATCCCGACCCGCAAGAGCAATGAGGCTCTTGGGCAGTGAATGTTTGATCTAGGTTGCCATGTATGCTCTTAGGGAAATCTGGCAACTTGACCGTATCCAGCCAAACCTCAAATTCATCAAGAGTCATGCCCAGACCCGTAGCAAATTGTTCCGTGAGAGTGGTGTCACGGGAGATAATTTTCAGAATGTTATCGATAATATGTTTATTTGTCATGCCCCCATTTTACAGATTCTAGGTCCAATGTCAACAAAAAAGAGAAAAAAGATTTCACAAAAAAGCATTGACATTTCCCTTGAAATGGGTAGGATATGAGTTGAAATGACCGTCGATCATGCTCATAGCATTCTTCGTACCGACTCATTTTCCAGTGTTAATGAAATTTAATAAACTAATATGATTAAACTACCAACATCATTCAAATCGGGCGTGGATGGAAATTCGGTGAACCCTCACTGGTTTCAGCAAGTCAAGCGCAATACAGTTGCCGCCATCTATAAACGTACCATTGAATCCACGGGGGCATTCGTCGGGTACGAGGTTTTCCAAGTCAAGGTGCTCCCCAAGGGCACTCAGATTTTTAAGGAGGTGCTTGCCGATGATACTGAAAAATATCCTGGTACAAGTACCTTTGGCATCCAAAATGCTTGGTTTGTGGTCAACATGGAACGAGCCAACATGTATTTTGATCAAATTACCAAAGAAGTTGTCGCCAAGTCTGTCCCCGAAGTGGTTAAAGAAACAGTATTTCCTATCGGTGAATTTGTGATTAAAGATTTCGCAAAACAAAATTCGATTGAATATCCATTTGCATATCTTCTTGTCAAAGATGGGATTTTGAAAAAAACAATAAAATTTGTCCGTGAAGAACGCCGCAACATCAAAGGAAAACCCAGCAAAATTTACATTAAAGTATAAGTTGCCAATTACCTACAATTTTTCTTTGTTTATGTATCACCATACAAACACTTCCTGAGTTTAAGTAAAACTCATGAATAAAATCATATCTAGTTCCTTCAAAAATTTCTTCAGTTAAAACGTTTTTGAATTTGTAAATGGTTGGGTCGAAATTTCCATTTCCACTTCCACTAAAAGATTTACTTCTTTTCATTAGTGTTTCTTCACTATGTATTATTCCACAACTCCGTTTATGCCCCATAAGAGAATTAGAAATTTTTCTATTATGTTCCTTAGTATGAAATTTTCCTAATTTCTTTATTCTCATAGATAATTTAGTATCTTCTGTATGATGCTTTCCATACATTGGATTACCTTTTCCAGAAAATAATTGTGACCATTTCCTTCGATCTTCTTCAGTCCATAATGGAGGAATACCAGATATAAAGTTTTGATTATAGCATTTATCCTGTTCATTCTTAGCTATATCAAGATATTTCTGTTCAAGTTTTAATGTATATTTGGAAAGTGTTTCTTCTATAAAACTAAATATAAAATTATTTTTACCATATTTATTCCATGCTCTTTGTAAATGAATATTGAAATGACTATTCTTATTAAGTAGATATTTATGTCTTTTCCATCTTCCATGACTGGTATCCGAAATATTAGTCGAACTTCCAACATAATATTTCCCATTAACTTTATTTACTATCTTGTATATTCCTGATATTTTCTTTTTTTCTGTAATATCTGGCGAGAGAATTGCTTCGTTCTTGTTCAAGATGTCTCCAATAATAACGCATTCGTTTTGTATTGTTTCGTTCATGGATTTCTTCTTTCGTTCTAATGACTTTAGTTCTTCCCATATACAATAAATATCATGGTAACGAAAAAAGTAACGAAAAATCTTGACATTTTGTTTCAAGTCTGGTATAGTTATTGTTATGGCAAAAAAGAATAAATCAGAATATGTCAGCCGCTACAATTTACCTCAACCAAAACATGAGGAAACTTTAGCCGAATTGCTGGCGGAAGGATTTAAGTTACTCACCGCTGATAAACCTATTGCTCCGAAGAATGAGGCAAAGAATCTTAACTCCACTTTGACAGAGACCTCCAAGAATCCCTATGTGCGAGCAAGGTCTGAAATCCTAAATAAAATGACGCCCGAACATAGAACATATATCGAGAAGATGGAACGGGGAGAAAAAGAGAAAAACAATTTCTTTGATAACTTCCAATCTGAAGTTATCAAGCTCGGCGATAAACTAAGTGGATAACCCCCGATCACGACATGGATCACGACATGATGTCGTGATAAACTGAGTGGATAGCCCCGATCACGACATCATGTTGTGATCGATTTTTGTTGACAATTTCTCAAAAATCGGTATAGTTGACTCACGGTATAACAATAATAACATTATGAGTATGAAACACATTAGCGGGTCTGGGTACGTTATCGAACTATCTGCCCTCATTAAAGTTGTCCCTGAAGCACATAGAAAAGAATTTCAGGACTTAATTGAAAGTGAAGAACCTGACTTCGAAGACTTTTTCGAAAATCCTGAGAAGTTTCCTTACCCTGCTCCCGAAGAGATATTTATGTTTGGGGATGATGATGACGCCGAAGACCTAGAGAAAATGGTCCGTTATGCGATATTCGCCGAAAGTGACCTTTTCGTCAAGCGACCAACTCAGGTCATGTGTGAATTGATTGACAATAACATCGAACCAAAATTCCACCGCTGGACTGTTTGGGGATAAGAATTTCAAATAACATTATGACAAATACAATACATATAAATTCACCCGCCATTATGGGACTTCAATTTCCATCACCCATTGACCCAACCATTGACTATACGTGCGTAGGATACGGGCAGAACGATACTACCTTCATCGTAGGTGCCACTTACGACTCTATTAGCAATCGTACGGTCCTTCGTACGTTTAAGATGTCTGAAGTTAAATTCAAAGGAAAATTGCTGCTCATTAATACATCTTAATAATCCTTTTTATGACCAAGTTTGGGACCAAGTTGAAACCCCAAGGAATGTTCCTTGGGGTTTTTTGTTTCTGACCCCAGATCCATTCTCTAGTAAAATAAGTGCTAATTTTATATTAAAGTAAAATTAGCACTTATCTTATATTTTATATCACAGCAAGAATTGTGCCAACCAAGGAAAATATTTCACTAAAAGATTTTTCATTTTCATGTTGACTTTTCTCTCAAAAAAGACATAATGGTCTTAGTTGAACGCAATAAGAGATTGCGGCCAGCGAAAAAGATTTTGAAAAAAGTGTTGACGGTAAGCGAAAAATCAGTATAATAAATCGTATGCAAGTAATCAAAACGACAATCGGATTGGTCAACCAAGTATTTGATACTGAGACTAAAAAGTTTGTGTCTCAGGAATTTGTCACTAGTACTTCATTCCAATTCACCGAAGCAGCAGATACCGTTATGTATGAGGATACAGACGGAAGCCAAGTCGGGGACATCGGAAACCTTATGGGCAAGCCTGAACCGTATCTGCCGTTTGATATGGTTCAACCCGATCAACAGAACAAGCATGAATCGTGCCAAGATCAAATCCAGCAAGATATGCTTTCTTATATGGATGGAATGTCCAACAAGTTTCAAACCGATATGTGTCAATTCGTGGTGGATAACTTCCACAATTACGGATTGCTCCCTCAAGACAGTAAAAAATAATCGAAAAAACATTTGACAATTTACGAGAAAAGGGTAGAATGGTCTCGTTAGCAGTAAACTAAAAAATCAAACCAAAACAAAAAATAGTATGGATACCAATACAAATACGGTTATGGATAATGCCACAGTTGCCACCGCCACGGTCGAAACTCCTGTGGTCAATACTCCCGTCAATACTCCCGTCAAGACTGGAAAGAGCAAGTCCAAGTCCAAGAGCAAGAATGGCAAGGGCAAGTCCACCAAGACCCCTGCCAAGACCCCTGCCAAGACCCCTGCCAAGACCACCAAGAGCGGAAATGGCCCTGGGCGTCCTCGCTATATTCCTTCGCTCCCGACCAAAAAGAATTGGACTTTTGCCGATTTGATGACAGCCAATGGCGTCGACAAGGAAACCGGCAAGGGGGATCGATGCTCCAAGCTCACCCTATGCAAATGGTTGGATGTGGATATGTATATCCGAGACAATAAGACCAATGAAATTATTCGGACCAATGGAAGTTCCTTGGTCATTCGGGCCAAGAATGAGGACGGTACGTATCTCTTGGCGGCTCCCGACAATGCCAAGGGGCTGGGCCGGAAGCAGATTGTTTACACCAAACGGGTACAGGTTGTCAAGACCAGTACCAAACCCCATTCGGTGAATTCCGACACTTCCACGGGCACCAGTGCCTATGAGGCGCAAAAAGCGGCCTTAGGTCTCACCCCTGCTGTGACGATTACCCCTGCCCCTGCTCCTGAAGCTACTCCCGAGACTATCTCGACTGAGACTATCTCGACTGAGACTATCTCGACTGAGACAATCCCGGCCTAAGTCTCTCTTTCATAATCGCCCTGCTGGCAACGGTGGGGCAATTTTTTCTTTACAGTGAAGGGGAAAAGATTCCTCAAAAAAGATTTGACATTCGGTGAAAAATCCATAGAATCATTCCAATGACCGCCATCATCAATCCGATCAAATTAACATTTGGAGTTGGCAATGCCAAACTTTCAACAGCAATTGGTACTTTTTCACTGCCAGCAGGACATTCCTGTCCATTTGCAAAAGAATGTCTAAGCAAGGCAGATCGTGCTACTGGAAAAATCATCGACGGCAAACATTGTAAATTTCGTTGTTTTGCTGCCAGTCAAGAATCCACATTCCCAAATATCCGTGCGGCACGATGGAAGAATTTTGAATCCTTGCAAGAGGCTAGTACCATTGAAGCAATGGGCAAGCTTATTCAAAAGTCTATACCTAAAGACCTCCCCTTTGTTAGAGTACATGTAAGCGGGGATCACTTCAACGAAAAATACTTTTTGGCTTGGTTGAATGTTGCCTTGAATAATCCTTCTATCATTTTCTATGGTTATACCAAAGCTACCCCGTTATTAGTTAAATACAAAAAATATATACCGCATAACTTTAGGTTCACGGCCAGCATTGGCGGTACTTGTGATAATCTAATTTCAAAACATAGTTTAATCAGTGCCAAGGTTGTATTTTCGGTGAAAGAGGCTGAAGATTTGAACCTGGAAATTGACCATGATGATAGCCATGCCATTAGAGGCAATCAATCCTTTGCTTTACTTTTGCATGGAATACAACCTCCTGGTACTGATGCGGGTAAAGCTTGGCTTGCCTTACGAAGAGCGGGGATAGGTGGATATGGGAATAGTAAGATTTCCCGCAATATGCAAAAAATAGAACCTCCATACAAAGTCTATGTCACTTTGAAGGACGGGAAAGTATTTATTCCTAGTAATGCTGGTAAACTCATTTTCACAAAAAAACAAAAATATGCCTGAATTCTATTTAATCATTGGCCCTGATGATGACGGGGAAAGTCAGCAGTATTATAATATTGAAACCGCAACATGGACTGTGGACTTCAATGAAGCTACAAGGTATGATCGCAATGTACTTTGTGCCCCCCTACCCCTAGAGACCTTGGGAGTAATGAAATTTAACATAACTACCAATGAACCGATGGAGTACTATGAAGTTACTACCCTTCCCCGTCTAGTAGGGGATCAATAAAGTTTCTGAAAAAACTTGTTGACTTTTCGGTGAAAAACGGTAGAATGGATTCATCAAGAGGGGGTTAGACCTAGGGAGAATTTCCTCCCGAACTGTAAAGTCATAGCATGTAATCGTAAAAGCCGTCTATGAATGGTTTTGTGGTTAGCCAAGAAAACCTACATTGCTTCGGTAGCTCAGTCGGTAGAGCAGTTGGCTTTTAACCAATTGGTCGTGGGTTCGAGTCCCACCCGAAGCACCAATTTATTATTGTCAGGACAAAAACCAAGCTTGGCATAGCCACTATAACTTGTCTGAAAGCGATGGGTTAGCCGGATAACCTGACAATATGAATGCTACTGTGGTGTAATGGCAGCCACACTTGCCTTAAGAGCAAGTTCCGAAAGGAGTGGGGGTTCAAGTCCCTCCAGTAGCACCAATTTTTAGTTGGCTCCAAAGCTTTGTGGCGAAGCTGCTGACTTTTAATCAGCCGAGCGGGGTTCGATTCCCCGTGGAGTCACCAATTTATTGGTAGGGTCTTTAGCTTAAACTGGACTAAAAGCAGCAAGCTCATAACTTGTTGAGTACAGGTTCGATCCCTGTAAGACCCACCATCTTTAATTTTTTGTTCTTTGACTTTTAGTTGCAACTAAAACTGGTTCAAAAAGCCTAATTAGCTTTTAGTTACCCAGAATAGATAGACACCGTATTTTAATAGTAAGAATAGATCTTATAGGATCAGGTGTGGACATGCAAATTGCCACCGGTGGAACAAGACTTTAATAGAAGTCTAAGTGAAATCCTATAAAAAACTTTTTTGATTTACAAGTATATCAGAGATAGACCAGACTTGGGAGTTCGATTCTCTAAGGTAAACAAGTAGAAA
>Ga0114951_10006435_pt1 | contig 10388 bp, 6 predicted proteins | sample AM7aDNAmetaG_FD_88677 | JGI IMG/M metagenome (GOLD analysis project Ga0114951, IMG submission 88677) | Freshwater microbial communities from Finland to study Microbial Dark Matter (Phase II) - AM7a DNA metaG | ecosystem: Environmental > Aquatic > Freshwater > Lake | place: Finland: Lake Alinen...
ACTCTGGTAACGCTCACGCCACACCGGACCACTAATTTTATACTTACTGTGAAACCGGCAAATATACTGACTTTTCAATTTCTGAACCGCCCTTGAAAAATCTTGAACATCCGGAATCTCAACCGCCAAGTGAAAATGAGTATGCATCAGACAATAATGATAGATCTTAAAACCACTCTCCCTCTTTGCCCGTAGTAAGGCATCTAAAAAATCTTTGAAATCCTCTTCGTCTCGGAATATCTCCATCTTACGAATGGATCGGGAAATCACATGCGAATAACACCCGTCGTACAATATTTGATTCCGAGACAATCTTGCCACAAATGCCTTTCCTTAATGATTGCCTACTCAATAGAAAAAATTCCCCATAGGTCTTTTAACCTTTGGGGAATTTAAGCATACCACAGATTGATAAAAAATCAACCAATAATTGTTAAATTACCATAATTAGCCTTAATTATCAACCCTGTCCCCGCACTGGGGACTGTCCCGTTCTCCTCAACCCTGTCCCCGCACTGGGGACTGTCCCGTTCTCGCCGTTCTCGGACTGTCCCGTTCTCCCGTTCTCTTCGTTCTCTTTCTCTTCTCCCCGTTCTCTTAGACCCTAATTCGATCCAGCACGGATGCCAAGATACGCCGGGAGGTCCTGGAGGGGTTGGATATTGATAATGACCGGCACAAAGCCGGGAGCATTTTGAAGCTGCTTGAACATAGCGGGATCAAAGTGAAATTTGATTTCCTGGCCACTGTTTTTGATCTGTAAATTCATGTTGGCGTGGGTTAGGTCGATACCACCTTTCTTTCTGGAAGAAACGGACATACCCATATCCATTTTCATCAGCTCATCTGATTTTGATATATTGCTGATTTGTATCTCACTATTATGTCCCGGTAAAGGAATGGGCTTAATCAGCAAATTTAAAATAGATGCATATAATTCTTTTTTATTGTCAGGATACCGATATAAACCAGAAACAATGCGCCCTTCTTCAAGGCTCATGCTATCCGAATAATCAAAACTTGATGGGCCAGGATATACAATGGCCCTCCGAGACTGCAAATCCCCCGATATTACTTCCGTTTGCGGCACAACAATCGGCAAACCGGTCAGGCGTGACAATTCATCTAATAATCCATAAAGTTCATCAAGTTGGTTTATCCCATGCTGCGTTTTTTCTTCAACAAAAATAGCCGGTTCTTTATTTCCTTTGTCATCCTCTAATATCCTTAAACGTACAATACGCCGTGCTGGAATAACCTTGCCATTCGCACTAATAATTGTCACGGCCCTGTTGGTTCCATTGACAACATACCCGGTCAACCCTCTATTTAGATCATATCCAAAAACAGCACTTTGGCACGACGTTGAGTCAGCATAATTGCCTATATTAAAAAGATGATAGAAATCATCCGTAAATGCCGCATTTGTCCCATCCGGCAACATCTTTGTCAAGGTTATTTCCCAACGCCGTATTTGCTGCAATCGATCTTTAACAGCATCGAAACCTTCTATATTTTGCAATCTTTCATATTTACTTTCCCCTTGTGCGCCTTGCAACATCTGATTAAATCTTAGTTGATCATCAGGAGACAACTTATTGATTTCAATATCAACAACGGCGTCCAAGGTCTGCAGATAATCTTTACTCTTATACCTCCACTCATGAAATTTTCCCTGCACCTCCATAAACAAAGCCTCATAAAGGTTGTCATAAATCTCCACATCGGATATCTTTGAAAGATACATGTTCATTAACTCAAAAATATCCCGACCCTGATGATCAACCCATTTGGCCTTTGGATTTTCATCCCCATATCTTTTTAGAATCTCCAACGCTTCTTCTTTATCCCGGACCCCCAATCTTTTAAGCAACGATTCTTCATTGAATGAAGACAATAAACGGAATCTGGCCATCAAGCTATCTATTCCAAACTTCCTCACACCATTATTAAATACTTCCAGCTGAACATCATCGATTCGGCCAGCCAATAATTCTTTTATAATATCCCGGCTCGTATCCCCCATCTCTTTTAACTCTTTATTAACGAGTGTGGCAAACTTCTTTTGTTTAGCTTGATAAGACATACCCGAAACCTTGGCGAATTGATTCAAATATAGAAGCATATCATTATAAAATGACGTGATATTATTCTGATCCGGCGATCCATGTTTATTGATCAAAAAAGATAAAATACTATCGAATATTTCGCCTCTATGATCATCCTTGTCCGGAACAAACGATACAAAATGTTCGTAAAGCCTGTTCTTTAAAGAAGCCAGCTGATCATGCATCTGCTTGTTGGCCTCCATTTGCTGAAATACTTTCCTTACAACATCCCATTGCTTAGTGCCAATCTGTAATAAAGGTAAGAAATTAATCTGGGGGATTTGTCTGGTTTGTTCCGGCAATGTGATTTGCGCTGCCAATTCAATTAATCGATCGTGCACCACGCTTTCGACTTTAGATGCAGCAAAAATCCGATCGACATACAGAGCCCTTAATGGTTTCAATGCTTCTTTGGTGTCAAACTTCTGCCAAAATTTCTTAAACGCTTCATTGCCAATTAAAATACGTTTGTATTGATTAAAGAAAGCCTTCTTTGATTCCGACATCTTTCCTGGAATTTCTGTATTATTTTGCAACGCTTCCATGATTTTCTTAATGGTTGTGTTGTCAGTATTTTGAGCGAATAGAAACTTAAAGAAGATCCTGTTTTTGCTCTGTTCAGATTGAAATTCAAACTGCTTTTCCAATGCTCCAAGTTCATCCACTGAAGAATTCTGCAAGGCATCAACAATCAAGTCTTCCCTTTGCCGCAAGCCGATACATTCAAGCTTAAAGTTAAAAATATCCATGACGCCCACACTGTTTTGATCCGATAAAGTCTTCAAACTCAAGAATGTCTTTGCCTTATCGACCTCCTTAAGGAACCGAATCAAATCCTCCATAGTTTTCTCTGATTTACGAAAACTCTCCGCCACCGGCCCGATCTGCTCAATACGATCTTGAAGCACAAATAAATTCGATAATATCCAACCAATCTTGTCTATTCTCCCAGGCGCATCCACCCGCCCGTTTAACTCGACCTTCAAATTAGCGAGGATATCATCCAAGGATTTCTTAGGATCATCCATGATTAAACGAATAATACTCTTGATTTCATCAATAGAAAAGTACTCTAAAAGTTGGACTAGTTCATCAATATTGAAAACATACGTATCTGGATCATTACGAAAATATGAATCAAAAATATTTTTCATCGGCCTTAAATCTTTTTGCCGGAATAAAAACCGAAACAAGATGCCTTTCTCGTCTTCTCCTAATCTACGCTCTGAAGGATGTGATGTTTTCTCACGATTTAAGTTATAGGCCAGCTCATTGATCGGCTCTTTGAATTCTTTATCATACAATCTCTCGAAGCCGCCATATTGTTTCAAATATCTGGCCAATTTAATGTTAATCCCAAAAATATCAGAAATAATATTCTCGGGGATAACTTGGAACACCACATCATAGTGAGTGGTTAACACGCTATTGTTATTGCAAATCATAAAAAGCATTCGCCCATACTTGGCCGGTGATCGACGCACGACCATTTTTATTAATTTTCTACTGCCTAAAGCCAAGCTTCCTAGTAATCCACCTCCAAGTATACCCGCAGCCATTAGCGACATCATTAGATCAATTCCCCGATCTTCTTGGTACATTTCCATATACTGTAAAACCTGCCTTCTTTGTTCTTGAGACAAATTGGGACGCCTTAGAAAGCCCTTTAAAAAAGCTTCGACATCATCATAGTCAGCACCATTATTGAGAAATTTTGGTTTCATGTTCACTGAATCATTCGAACCAGCCATTAAATTTAACTGCTGCGCCGCTTTTATTGCTTTTTCTGTTTCAGGGCCAGTTAATTCACCTAACAAGGACCGTAACTTCTTTGTTTCTTGATAAATTCCACCCGTATCAGAATTAGATACTGTCTGTTGTTTCGTATTCTCATCTTTTTGTGGTGATGCCTGAGCTTGACCGGAACTCATCGATAGCACAATCGCTATTGATACCAATCCCTTGATAAAACCAGCTGTCACTTTAGTAAATATTGAATTCGAGTCGGAAGTGGTAGTCATCACAAAATCCCCGAATTTCAACACTACGCCACCCGAAAAATATTTTCGAGGAATTGTCTCCTGAGTAAGAGGGTCAACTTCCTCTTTTATGTAATTATATGCCCCTTTCTTAAAGGCCGTAACGTACTGAGCCCAGATTTCTTTTGAAATCTCAGGATTATCAATATTGACACCGGCAACCTTCTTCTGATCAACATAAACCTTGCTCAAAATGCTTCCCGTAATCTTTTTCTTAAACCACGCCGCTAAAATAAGTGATTGATATACCTGCCTGAGCTTGGCAAAATTCCGGCCTTCATTAACCTCTTTTTCAAGCTCAGGGATGACAACCTCGCGAATAACATCCCTGGCTAATTCCTGTGTCTCATTATGCGTTGACTCCGTAATCGTTGCCCCCGTCTGGTTTGAATTCTTTTCAAGAGCCAGGTAATCGCCTTCAAGCATGACCTTTACACTGCTTTCAACAACATACGCCGTTCCTGCTTGGGCATTTTCATAAACAATAGCCTTTTGCGGTATAATCCAAACCTTATTAAATGTGTCGACAGGAATATCGGTTGTCCCGTAACGCTCATACGCTTTCGCATAAACTTTCTTCCAAAACTTCTTTCCAACCTCATCTTCTGGATAAATTATTGACGCCGTAATCTGCTTCAAAAGGTAATCCTGCGCCAGAAGGTCCCGCCCCATCTCCGTCTGGCCGAAGGCGTCCGGGACAATGTGGTCCTTTTCGTAAGGGCTGAGGTTGACCCAGAGGTCTTTTTCAGGAACGGTCAACGCGGCGAGGAAATATTTGATCAGGCGGGTGGAATCTTCCCGTAGAGACGCAAAATTTTGCGTCTCTACACCATGACCCATATCACCTTTATCAAGGATAAAATCAAAACGGAACGGGTCATCCGGATGGATTTTCATCCCCGCCAATACCGGCGGATGGTAGGGAGCGCTCAAGGCCACCATGCTCCCGGGGGCCGGCAGGTCCGCCACACCCTGGGCACACGACGTCCCTGCCGAGGTCACGGCAAAAACAACCGCCATGATCCCGCTCACCAGCCTGCGCCTATGATGAAGTCCCCATATGCCCATTGATCCCTACCGCTAAATGGTTAGACATCTTTTACAAGTATTATCTATAAGTATAAGAAAAACAATGGGGTTAGGAATTATTTGACGGGCGTAACTTGTTACGCGGCAAACGGTTGGCGGAAGGGCAAAATCAGGGGATGGCGACTTGGATGCACGTCCCCTTATTCTACATCAGAACACCTCCTCCCACGCCAGGCTCAAAACCTGCACTTCACACCGGCGACATAATTACGCCCCATGGCCGGGTAATAATCCACACGGGTGGATGTCCCGGTGCCATAAGCCAGATAATCGTAATAGCGTTCATTAAAGATATTATTCACACCCACAAATGTCTCCCAACCGCTGTTAAGCTGAAACCCTACGCGGGTATCTGTCACGATCGACGGTTTGAGGACAGGTTTGGTATTGGCATCATCGTTGATGCCAAACTGCGCCCCCATGTAGCGCGCTTTCATATGCCAGGACAACCCGGCCTTGGTCATGGCATCGAAACCGATGGCCAGCTGATGTTCAGGAACCAGCGGGATCTTTTTAGCATCGAACGCCCCGCCCTTAAACCGGGCATCCAGATAGGTGTAATCCAGATTGATATCCGCGATCTTAAGCCACCCCTGTTGCATGAAGGGCGCCAGATGAAACGCATTCCCCGCATCAACACCGATCCTCTGGGTCCGGCCGTAATTCCCGTTATTCCCCGGATAAACCGTCGGATCCAGGAATATTTCCTGTTTATTCCGGGTTAAAAACGGCGTGACCCGCACTTCGGCCACCTCTCCCACGGCATGCTTGACCCCCATGCGGTAATCGATCCCTGCCTGCTGCCTTAAAGTGGTGTTAAGCCCCGTCCAGCGGCTGAACCACTCATCGGTATTTAGGAAACGGAATGTTTCATCCGTTCGGATGAACACATTCGATCCCGGCGCATAATCGTATTTCAGGCCGCCGCCCCACAGCGTCTCACGGGGCGCGGCTTTTGTTTTCGTGGCGGTCCCGCGGTTGTTAAAGGTATAGTCGGCCTTCTCATGCCGCGCACCGATATCGGCGGTCAAACGCTCCAGCAAAGCGTATTCACCCCGCGCATAATACCCCTGCTCCTGTCTAGAGATCAGGATGTCCTGATACGACGACCAGGCCGGGTTAGGATTATAATATTGATCCAGGGTCTGACTGCCATCGTGGGCCATATCAACCCCTGTGACAAGGCCCGCTTTCCGTCCGGCGATGGTCCCGTCGATCCGGTATTTCAGCCCTGCCGAATCATTCAAGGTCCCGGTCTTTGTCGCTTCAAAATCTGTCGGCGGATAATACACCACCCCGTAAATATCCCGGTCCCGGTGCGCATAATCCAAAGACACGGTCCCGAAATCACCGCTCGGGTCAACAGGTGTCCAGGCAGCGGTGAAACGGATGAACCGGTCGCGGGTATCCCCGTTATCCTCAGGCTTGCGAGTGCCGCGCCGGCCAAGCGTATCGATCTGGGCCAGCGAGAGGCCGCTGGGCATGCCATAATGATCCTCATGCCATCCGGCCTCAACCCCCAGCCGAAGCAGGGACGCGGCTCCCCCGTCGATGCGAAACTCCCCGTCACTGGCACGAAAACGGTTGTTGGCGCGGTAGCCATTGGTTTCTTCATGGCTCCCCAGCGCGTACACCGTGATACCCCTGCTCCCGGCACTGACCTGGGCCGATTCTTTACGCTGCCCGTAACTCCCCAGTTCCATCCCCACGGAACCTGCCAGGGCCTCACGCCCCTGGCGGGTGATCACATTAACAACGCCCCCCACGGCATTATCGCCGTACAGGACAGAAGCGCCCCCGCGGATGACCTCGATCCGCTCCACCGCATCCAGCGGGATCTGCGCCAGGTCCGGGCCCGAAGAATCCGACGGGTTCAAACGCCGCCCGTTTAAAAGCACCAGCACATTGCTGACAGCGGCATCGTTATAGCCGCCGATATCAAGGGTGGTATTCTTGAGGCTGCCCTTGTTAAAAACATGCACCCCCGGCTCTTGCGCCAGCACATCCGCCACGGTCAACGCCCCCGAAGCCGCGATATCGTCGGCGGTGATCACCTTGACATACGCCGGCGCACCGGCCGCAGCCTCGGTATCCCGGCTGGGCGTCACCACGATGCGCCCCAGATCCGTCTGTTCCTGGGCCCAAACCGACCCTCCCCAGAAACTTGCCACCAGCATGGCTAATAAAATCTTTCTCATCTTCCCTCCATTAAAATAAAGAGGCCCTCTTGCTACCGGAGTAACAAGAGGGCCATAGACACAATATCTATACGCTCCCGTTGCTGTGACGCGCAGCATGGTTGCTATTAAATACCGCCGGGTGCTCTGACTTTACGGCTAACAGCGCCAGGCATCAAACCCGGCACCGCTATCCCGCATCACAGTAGCGCGACTGCCCGTGATTCACACACGGTTCCCCCGCACGATACAGAAAAAAGGACTACTTGTTAAAAAGAACAGACGACAAACGCCTCAGGCAACAAGCGCCACCACTTCGATCTCCACCAGACAATCCTTGGGGATGCGTGCGACCTGAAGGGTGGAACGCGCCGGAAAATTCTTCGTGAAATAACCGGCGTACACCTTGTTCATCCCCGCGAAATCGTTCATGTCCTTGAGGAACACCGAGGCCTTGACGACTTTCTCGAGCGACGTTCCGGCCGCCGCCAGGACACCTTTGATATTTTCACAGACGCGCCGGGTCTGCTCCTCGATGCCGCCGGGAACCACATTCCCGGTGGCCGGGTCGAGCGGGATCTGCCCCGCGCAAAAAACGAGATTGCCGGCGATAACAGCCTGGCTGTAAGGCCCCACAGCGGCGGGGGCCTGATCTGTCGCGATGATCTTCATTGTATCTCCTTTGATATCCCGGGAAGGTCAGAACCCCTTCCCCACACACAATATTACAAACAAGTCGGACCACATGCTGGCGTTCAGGAAATATTTGTACCACAAGGGAAACAAAGATGGAAGAGAATTACGCGCAATCGCGCACGACCTGCAGGACCTTGCCAATGATGGCCGTTTCGGATGTAACGGCTATAGGCTGAAACGACGGATTAGCCGGGTCGAGAAAATAGGCCCCTTCCCGTCGGGCCAAACGCTTGACCGTGGCTTCCTCCCCGATCATGGCGACCACAATATCGCTGGCCTGCGCATGATCCTGTTTGCGCACCAGCACAAAATCCCCCTCGATGATACCCGCATCGCGCATGCTGGCGCCGCGGACACGCAGGGCAAAGACATCGGGCCCCGGAAAAGCAAACTGGTCAAGGTTCAGGTATCCCAAAAGATCTTCGGCCGCATAAACCGGCATCCCGGCCTGAACACGTCCCAGCACCGGCACCTGGAACAGCGCCTCCTTGACAAGCTCGATGGCGCGGGATTTGCCCTCCTTGATACGGATATACCCTTTGGCGACCAAGGCGTGCAAATGATCACGCACCGTGCCCGTCGAAGAAAAACCGAATTTTTCACCGATCTCCCGGATGGTCGGGGCCGATTGATGCTGACGCATACACGTGTAAATAAATTTGAGAACGTTTCTTTGTTTTTCGGTAAGGGTATCTTTTGTCATGTCCTGTTTATGCCACACGCACGTGTGGCGCGTCAAGTTATTTCAGGATTTCCAGATAATTATCCGGTAACCCGTATTCCACACCGCGCACCACGCCGTCCTGGGCTATAAAGACCAAGGTAGGGATCCCCATCACCTGATAAATTTCGGCCACACGGGAATCCTTGTCCAGGAACGCATCATTGTCAACGCCTGCCGCCTTCAGAAACCGCGCGACCTTATCCCTGGGTTCCCCGATGTCAACCAGGACAATGGCAACACCCTGGGCCTCGATCTGCGCCTTCTGGGCCGCCAGGGCCTGGAATTGTTCGCGGCAATGAGGACACCACGTGGCGAAAAAGAACATAATAGCCTTCTTGCCATGAACAAGCTGGCTCAAGGCCGTAGACGTCCCGCTCAAGCGCTCGAGGGTGAAATCACGCAAAGGCTTGCCCGCCAGGGGATCAACCTGGGCTTTCGCACACCCCGCCGCATTGAACACGGACAACAACACCATCAACCCTATGCATAATGCTTTCATCCACCCCTCCTAAATTAAATTTCCGGCACGCAGCAGGTAATACCCCGCGAAAGCCAGCAAGACGACCCCCGCGCCTTTTTTGATCCATGCCATCCATATTCCCGAACGCAAGCGCGCCGTGAACGCACCACCCAGCGTACCCGCCAGGATGAGAGAAAACCCCAGGCCGCAGGCAAAAACAAAAAGAAGCCCGGCCCCGTAAACAACATTCTGCCTGGACGCAATGTAAACCAAAAGCGCCCCGAGGGCCGGCGCGGTGCAGGGCCCCACCATCAACCCCGACGCTGCGCCCATGGCCAGGACCGCCCACGGATTGTGCGGCTTTATCGCCGGGAAAAGCCTCAGGAACGGAAGATGAATAATATCAAAAAGAACACACGCGAAAAAAATAAAAAGGGCTGCGGATGTGCCCAGAACCCAGGGCGAATTCTGCGTCAACCCGAAGACCCGTCCGGTCATGGCCGCAACGAGCGCCAGCAAGGCATAAGCCAAGGCCATCCCCAGCACATACAGGAGCGACAAGAAAAAACCGTCCCTCCGCCGGCCGCTCACGTTCGCCCCCCCGATCACCGCAGCCGTCACAGGGACCAGCGGATAAACGCAGGGCGTCAGGCTCATCACAACACCCGCCAGGAAAACAGCTGCAAGATCCAGGAGAGAACCGCTAATATGCATGGAAGCTACTATACCAACGAACCCCCCTCTCGACAACAGCAAAATCGAGGAAGCAAAAGGAAGAGGAAGGAACCGGCCAGACTGAGGGCCATGGCATAAAGAAACCCCTGACGGGGTTACCGTCAGGGGTTCTTAAGAAAACAGAAGGACGCGTTACTTCTTCACGTCGGGCGTCACAGGCACCACAGGCACTGCCGGCGCGGCAGGAGCCTCGACAACAGGCTCAACGCTGACGATCTTCACGTCAAACTTGAGCTCCTTGCCGGCGAGCGGATGATTGAAATCCAGGACCACAACCTTGTCCTTGATCTCTTTAACCATGGCCGGATACGGATTACCCTTGGGGTCCTGCATCTCGAGCACCATGCCAACCTGGGGCAC
>Ga0114951_10006437_pt1 | contig 10386 bp, 5 predicted proteins | sample AM7aDNAmetaG_FD_88677 | JGI IMG/M metagenome (GOLD analysis project Ga0114951, IMG submission 88677) | Freshwater microbial communities from Finland to study Microbial Dark Matter (Phase II) - AM7a DNA metaG | ecosystem: Environmental > Aquatic > Freshwater > Lake | place: Finland: Lake Alinen...
CATGTATCAGGCAATAAAACATACAGTTGATTACCAGGGAGGGCGACTGACACCCTATTCGGGTCCGGCAGGTAACGCTTTTCAAAATATTTATAAAAAACTTGGCTATGTTCCCTATGAGGTAGGGCCTGCCTGCCAGACACTTGATTATGCCTTTAATGATTATTGTGTTGCGCAGATGGCTAACGCACTGGGAAAAAAGGCTGATTATGAATTTTACCTTAAGCGGTCGGAAAACTGGAGAAACCTGTTTCACCCCGACTTGAAATGGTCGGTACCACGTGATTCGATGGGAAAATGGCTGCCTGATTATTCCCCGTTTTCGGCTAAATACTGGATCGAAGGCAATGGCTGGGAATACTCTTTTTACGTTCCCCAGAATGTGCCTGGATTGGTCGAAGCCATGGGGAAGGATTTATTTAATAAGCGTTTGGTGGAGGGATTTGAAAAATCAAGGCAATATAATTTCGCCGCTCATGCCCTGGACCGGACTGAAGGACAAACGGCTGAGTTTTATGTCAACCATGGCAATGAGGTAAATATGCAGGCGGCCTGGTTGTTTAATTACTCTGGAAAACCCTGGCTCACTCAAAAATATGTCAGGGAGATCATGAACTCTTACTATGGCTCCGATCCTTATCATGGCTGGGAAGGCGATGAGGATGAAGGGCAGATGGGCGCATGGTTTGTGATGAGTGCCATGGGTTTGTTTTCGATGGATGGAGGAACTACCGCAGACCCGGCTTTCGATTTGAGTACTCCCTTGTTTGATAAAATCACGATTAAGCTGGACGATAAATATTATGGTGGGAAAACCTTTATCATTGAGACCAGGAACCTCTCAGATGATTCATTTTATATACAGTCGGCTACGCTGAATGGGCACAAACTGGATAAGTTGAAGCTCCGTTTTGCTGATATATTAAAGGGCGGAACACTGGTGATTGAAACCAGTGATAAACCTGCCGGGAAATAGGGTAAGACTCTAGGGCATATTAAGTCCTAATTCAGCTTATGAATCCATAGATGAGGGCCGGGGTGGGTGCATCTCAGAACCACCAACCACTAACCAAAAGCCCCCACCAGAAGAGACTGGCAGGGGCTTGAAAAATTAAAATTCGGTACCTATTTCAGTTTGGATAAATCGTAACAGTAAAGTCCATCGGCAAGGAAAACGAATAATCTGTCGTTTTCGATTTTACCCCTGCCTCTTACAATACCGGGCAACTGGAATTCCCATAATTGTTTTCCTGTTAATTGGTCTACTCCAATTGCACATTTATCCTTGTCATCGAAAAGTATGACCTGATTTTTATGAATAAGTGGCGATCGGTAAGATAATTTTGCTGTAGAAAAAGACCATACGACATTGCCCAGTTTTGAATCCACTGATAGCAACTCTGATTTATTCATGCTAATGGCATAAATAAAACTTCCGGATTTTACCAATTCTGGGCCAAAACCAGCACCTGCGTAAGATCTCCATGCTTTAATGCCTTTTACCTTATCAATCCCATATATATAGCCATTTTCATTCCAAAAGCATACCAAGCTATCGGAAATGATTGGTAAAGTCATCATTTGGTTAGCCGGACACGAGTACTCCCACAATTTTTCACCATTTGTAATTCTTAAGGCACACAAAGTCGGACCTGTATCAGTCGAATTAATTTTATTGTTCGTTGATTTAACAGTTGCATAAATCCTATCATTTTCGATGACAAAACCAGAGATTAGGTTGCCTTGCAATCCAAACTTCCAGATTACATTATTGGTCTTAAGATCCAAAGCAATCAACTCAGGTCCTATTTTATATAAAACATTGTTTAATACCTGAATATACACAGACCTTCTAATAGCTTTGTTTTCCCAAACTATTTGACCTGAACTCAAGGAAATACCATAAAATGTCCCATTGAAGGTACAAAAATAGGCTATCCCATTTTCAATAGCCGGATGATTACCCCAGACTGAAGAGCTCAGTTTCGTACTCCAGAGCAATTTCCCCGTAATGATATCGGCTGCATTTATCTTATAAACTGCATTAGTACTATCTCGGCCAACCATCCCTTCAGTCGTACTATAAAATACAATGTTTTTTTCAGGAAACACATCCCAGCCTGGCTGGGTCTTGAGAACCCAGAGGAGGTCAGGCGTTGGGCGTTTGACAGCAGGATCATTCGGCTGCCTTTTAATTGTCAAGGGAACCACCCGTTTTTCAAGTGCTGATTCCTGCAAATGCATTGGATCTCCTGGTTTTAATATTGATTTAATGCATCTGACTGAATATCCATTTTGTTTTGTCTCACAGTCTCGGAATATGCCGTCTTTCCATATCCCTGTTCCTATAAAATCTCGGTACAAAGATGCGTTCGAATAATCGGATTCCTTGAGTTCAGCTGAATCTCCTTCAGTAGAACTCCAAAAATCAGCTTCGTAGCCCAATAGCTCTGGTCTAACCGACCGTCCCGCCCAGCGGGCTCCGGCAGGGACAATATCGAATTTACTGGAACCATCCCCATTCCCATCGCTATTCCACCCACTGGATGATTTCAATTTTCGGCCTATTGTTGACTTGCCTCGCCAATTACCAAGGTCATTTGCCAACGAATCCGGCAAACCCATGCTCTTTTCCAATATTTTCCAATCCTCATCCATGGGCAAATGCCAACCCGGAGGGCAGATTCCCTGGTGATTTTGAGAGTTTCCGTTCCATGGCTGTTCTAAATATTTAGGTTCTATGTCCATTGCCATAGCCCAATCATAAAGACATCCATATTTCTGATAGTTACCGGTGGCCTTAGCTGCGGCTACATCATCTCCGTCATAATCATATACCCAGATACCCCATTCCTGCTTGTTATTTGGATTTACATGCGGCATGTATGCCAGATTTTCCGCCATCCAGACCTGGCTACCGATTTTTACCGTCCGGTATTTATGCCCGTCGCGGGGATCAATAAAGGTGTTGGCATCACGGAGTTTGGATAAGCGATTGCGCGCAAGGTCGGTATATTCGCCGGCATCGGGATATTTCTCAATCAGCTGCACGTAATAACTTTCTGCTTTCTGGCCCTCCTTCGCTCCTGCCTTCTTCTCGGCCACCAAGCCGAGATGGTACAGGGCACGGGCACAAATGACACGGTCGCCAGCGCAATTTTTGAGAACATCATTAAAGATAACAGCGGCTTTGTCGAGGTCGCCGGTGACCTCTTCCTGGTAAATACCTTCAACAATTTTTTGGTCGGCAGTTTTCTCCTGAGCCTGAATGGCCGTTCCCAGGAAAAACAAAAAAAGCAAAGTGGTTAGGAGTGTTTTCATGATCTTGATTTTTGGTACTATCCAAAATTAGATACTGCCACCTGCCCGGACTTGAAGAAGCGATGAAATCGTGTCAAGAACCGATGAAGTTATTATCCGATCCATTTGTAACCCAGATTTCTGACACTGAAAATCCATTTCGGATCATCGGGATTATCGCCGATCTTCCGTCGCAAATTACCAATATGGGTGTCCACGGTTCTCGATGTGACCACCACATTTTCACCCCACACATAATCCAGAATCTCATCGCGGTTTAATACGATTCCCGGCCGGCTAAGGAACAATTCCATCAGGTTAAATTCAATTTGCGTAAGTAATAAAGGGGCGTTTTCCATGGTGCACTCATGCTTCATCGAGTTCAGGAAAAAGGGTCCCCGCTGAATAGTATGTCCTGACTCTGATTTCAGCGCCTTACCTGTGCGGCGGAGTACTGCCTTAACCCGCGAACGCAATTCGTGCGGACTGAATGGCTTGGTGACATAATCATCAGCTCCCAGCTCAAGCCCAATCACTTTATCCCAATCCTGACTTTTTGCCGTCAGCATGATTATCGGTGTACCAATATCTTTCCTCCTTAGCTCTTTGCAGATCTCCAGTCCGTCGATCCCAGGCAACATCAGGTCGAGAAGAATGATATCAATGTCCAGATTCTGCCCCTTTTTCAAACCATCCTCCCCATTGACGGCAAAATCCACCTCATAACCCTCATGGGTGAAATCATCGTTCAAGGCCCTCCGGATGGCAGCATCATCCTCAATCAGAAGTATCTTTTTCATTTATACCCTCCTTATATACAGGTAGATAAATATATATTACAGTTCCTTTCCCTGGTTGGCTCTCCACTTTCACCCTGCCCTCATGCGCCTCCACAATCCGCTTGACCAGCGTTAGACCGATCCCGCTTCCCTTGATTCCCAGCTTCTGACTCTCCTCACTCCGATAAAACCGATCGAAAATCTTATCCAGATCCTTCCTCTCAATCCCGATCCCAAAATCCCTTATCGAAATACATAGATCACCTTGCAAGGCCAACGAAATTTCAATCTTTCTCGAATTACCCGAATACTTGATCGCATTATCAATCAAATTGTAATAAACCTGCCGGAAAGCTTCCTTATCAGCCATAGCAAGAATATGATGAGTATCTGATTTAAGCTGGAATTCATATCCGTTTTCGCTGAATTGCCGTCTGAAATTATCGGTCATTTTTTCAATCACCGGCACGAGATCGAGTGGTTCAAAATGATACAATTTCCGATGCTCCTCCATCCGGGAAAAATCAAGTATATTATCGATCAGGTGGCTCAGGTGCTCACTCTGGTCGAGCATAATAGAATAATAATCATCGCGCTGATCTTCAGAATCGATGCGCTTTTCGTGAAGCATTTCCGTCATCTGACGCATCGAGGTGAGCGGACTTTTCAGCTCATGAGAAACATTGGAGATAAACTCGGTTTTGAGCTTATTGAGCCTCATTTCCTGGTTCAGGATGTGGATGGTAAAGGCAAGACCCATCAGCATAATGAGAATGATGAAGGTAAAAATCAGGACAAAGACTCCATTGCCCGGTTGAAAAAGGGTGGCCAGCCAGCCGATGTTCCGGGTGGCCAGTTGCAGTTTCCAGGGCGGAAGATTTTCAGGAAAACTGAATGCCAGCCAGTCGGCCGGCATATCCCCATTATTCGTAAAACTGGCTAACGGTTGCGTTCCGGCAATTTTCCAATAAATGTTCTTCTCCCGATTTAGCACGGAAAAAATCCGGTCACGATTTTTGTTCATCCAGGAGATAAGATCAAGAACCACATTGCAATTTTCTCCGGAGGCGGAAAGCGAAGTGTTATAGGCTACATTAAAATTATCCTGAAATATGAATTTCCGATGAAATGCTGCATTCAATGAATTGTTTCCCAGCATATCGGATTCTGCAAAAATCCGGAGCAATTGTTCTGTCTGCAGTTGCTTAATATCAAGCAATTTGCCAAGCGAATCAGGGTCATGCGAATTTCGGTACTCCGAGGCCAGGTCTTTAAAAAATTGGTATTGCGACTTGTTATATCCCGTTTTGGGATGAATAAGACAATCAGTGAGTTCATCAATAGTGGATTTTAAAGCCGATGCATCATGTAACCTGGAATTGATTGCGGCGATCTCAGAAAGCGCCAGTGCATTTGCCGGAATTTGTCCATTCAGTTTATAGGAAGCATATGTTTGAGCGATTTCCCGATATAGTTGAATTGCCTCAGAAGATTTTTCCTGCTTATTACGGATACGGGCCATTGCCACGAGAGCCTTGAATTTACTCTCCGGCAGAGTTTCTGTTAGCGCTATTCTTTTATAAAAATCATAAGCATCTTTCAGATTTGCCCCTTTATACTCCAGCTCCCAGCCTTTTATCCACTGATCTGGACTGTTTTCATTACGTGCCTGAGGTTCAAGCTGGTCGGCCGGCAGATAGAGTAATTTGTGCTGAATGATGCGTTTTCTCTGACCTGTGGTATTTGTAAAGGAGAGGAGAAAACTCTGATCATCCTTCTTTATTAATGAATCCTGGTCAAGCTTTACCTGCAAATTGAATAATGAATCGAGGTTTGCAAAAAATTCCCGGGAAACAGATTCCATTTCCTGGCGTGTTTGTTTTTCCCGCAGAGCCTGGTCGTTGAGTATTCCCCGATAGGCCAGATATCCCAGCACCAATCCGGGTATCAGCATAGCCAGGCTGTAAAATATCAGGATTCTGTTGCGGCGGTTGATGGCGGGTCCGGCTTTCATGACGTTAAGATATCGACTTAACCTTAAAAATGGATCATTTTCATTGATAAGGTGTCAAGAAGCGAAGTGGTTGTGTGAAGAATCTGTGAAGAGAGTGACGAGTGACACCTTTGGTTAACAGCCATGAAGTTTAGAATCGATAACTATATTAATTTTACCTGATGAGTACTTTCGTTTCTATCCATGATTTAGTTAAAAAGTTGAAAGTTGAAATGAATAGAATTTTCCTAATAATCATAGCTTCAACCCTGAGCTTTCAACTTCAGGCGCAAAGTGGAAATCGTGGAATACTAACCGATCGGTTTCTAAGCTATGATCAGTTAAAAGCGGGCTTCTTAAACCCTCCGCCCGAGTCGCGTTTGCGCTGCTACTGGTGGTGGCTGAACAGCATGGCTACCAAAGAATCGATCACGCGCGATCTGCAGGAAATGAAAGCAAAAGGGTACGGTGGCGCATCGATTGTTGATGCCGGAAGCTCAAATTATCAGGTGGCCCTGAAAACACCAGCCGGGCCTGTCTTCATGAGTCCGGCCTGGATGGAGCTGTATAAACATGCGGTGAGGGAAGCCGATCGGATCGGTATCGAGCTTAGTGTAAATGCCCAGAGTGGCTGGAATCCGGGCGGACCGTCCATCACTCCCGAATTTGCCATGAAGAACCTGGTGTGGACGGAAGCAGATGTAGCCGGTGGGCAAAAAATCAGCATCGAATTAAAAAAACCTGATTCCCTATTGTTATACAGGGATATCATGGTTCAGGCAATTCCTAAAGTGGATGGCATGCCGGTCCAGAATCAGGCAATTCAGAACTGGAAGAAAAAATCCTTCAATGATGCAATGGGCTGGAAAGGCATTTATCCTCTTCATGAATTGAGAGATGATTTTTCCGGCGACGGAAGCGACATAGCCATAAAAAAGGACCAGGTCATCGACCTGTCCAATAATTTTAAAAACGGCAGGTTGGAGTGGGATGCTCCCGCCGGAAACTGGACAATTATCCGATATGGCTACACCTGCACCGGAGCGCGCACCTCAACAAACAGCGATGGATGGGAAGGGCTGTCACTTGATCACCTGAGTAAAAAAGCTTTCGATTTGTTCAGTAAAACAGTAATCATTCCGTTAATCGAAACCGCACAGTCGGCCGGACATAGTGTGAAGTTTTTACAGACCGACAGCTGGGAAATGGGTACGGTTAACTGGACCGATAACTTTCCTGAGGAATTTCGGAAATTCAGGGGATATGATATGGATAAATTCATGCCTGTTTTAGCCGGCCGGATCATTGAAAACCGCGATGTCACTGACCGCTTTTTACATGATTTCAGGAAAACTATTGGTGATTGCGTGAACGAAAATCATTACCGGCAATTCTATAACGTCGCTCATAAATATGGATTGGGCATTCATCCAGAATCCGGCGGGCCTCACTCGGCCCCGGTCGATGGACTCAAGGTAATGGCAATCAGTGATTTTCCGCAAGGCGAATTTTGGGCGGTCTCAAATACCCATCGCGTAAAGGACGATGAGAGGCTCTCCGTTCGGCAAAGCGCCAGTGTGGCTCATACCAATGGCAAGCGCTTTGTAGCAGCCGAAGGGCCAACGAGTATCGGCCCACAATGGGAACGCTCGCCAAAAGATCTGAAAGGAAATATCGATCGTATTTTTTGTTCAGGGGTAAATCGCATCGTTTGGCATACCTTCACCTCTTCACCCAAGGAGTTCGGTCGTCCGGGCAATGAGTATTTTGCCGGAACCCACCTGAACCCGAATGTCACCTGGTGGGAACAATCCAAAGATTTTATCAGTTACCTCGATCGCTGCAGTTACCTATTGCAGCAAGGATTATTTGTGGCTGATGTACTCTGTTATTATGGCGATGATGTTCCGAATTTTGTTTTTCTTAAAGAGGATTTGCCTGAATTGAAATTCGGTTACGACTGGGATAAATGCTCTGAGGATGTTATTCTTAACCGCCTTTCCTTTGATGGCAGCAGGATTGTTTTACCCGATGGCATGAGCTATCGGATTCTGATGCTGACGCCGGAAAAGGCAATCAGTCTAAGCGTTTTGAAAAAAATCGATTCATTGGTTAATGCAGGAATGACGGTGATCGGACCCCGTCCGTCGGAAGCTACCGGGCTAACGGGTTATCCTGCTTATGACAGTGAATTGAGTACCATTGCCAGTCGTTTATGGGGCAAAATCGATGGTACAACAGTCACCGAAAACAGGGTAGGCAAGGGTCGGGTGATCTGGGGACAAAATATCAATGAGGTACTTGCTGCAATGAAGGTGCTGCCTGATTTCGGATATCATAGCCAGCGGGCGGAGACTTTCCTCGATTACATTCATCGTACAACCGCCACGGATGATATCTTCTTTATCGCAAACAGATTAGCAAACAATGAGGATGTTATGGCCAGCTTCCGGGTCAACGGGAAAGTGCCGCAAATCTGGGATCCGGTGACCGGGGAAATGAAGGAAGTCTCCAGCTATCGCGAGGAGAACGGACAAATATATATACCGCTGCATTTTGCCTCCGAAGGATCGATTTTCGTAATTTTTAAATCGGGTCGATTACCTGAAAAAGCTGCTAAAAACGGGGAAGAAGGGTCATTTACTGAGGAGCCACCCACCAGGTTAATGGAACTCAATGGTCAATGGGAGCTTCACTTTGATCCAAAATGGGGTGCCCCTGAAAAAGTGGAAATCGACGGACTAAAATCATGGACCGAATTTGCCGATCAGGGTATCCGTTATTATTCCGGAGCAGCACATTACTTTAAAAAATTCAACCTGTCGGCAAAGGATATTAAGGGCCAAAAGCTGATGCTTGATCTCGGCAATGTTCAGGAAATGGCCTCAATCAAAATCAACGGCTATCAGTCGCAAGTGATGTGGTGCGCCCCGTTTCGGTTCGATATTTCAAACTGGGTGAGGTCAGGAACCAATGAGCTGGAGGTGGAGGTGGTGAATTTGTGGGTCAACCGTTTGATTGGCGATGGTAAATTGCCAGCTGAAAAAAGACTGACAAAAACGAATATTATAAAGTTCAATGCACCTGATGCTGAAAAATATCTTCGCGAATCAGGCCTTCTCGGGCCGGTAGAAATAAAAGTTTCTCACCTCCGGTAAAACTCCGCCATCTGGTTTATCGTTTTTTTGCTTTCGCTGGTCGGCATGATAATCCAATCATGTATCATTCCGGGTTCCACGATCAACTCAACAGAACTCCCGAGTGCCTGCTCCAGTTTTTCGGCAAGTTTCATGCAGTCGGGATAGAGAATTTCGTTTGTTCCGATGAAAATTTGAATCAGTCCAAGACCAGCCATTTCACCATAAATCGGAGAAATCAGCGGATTTTTCGCATCACCACTACCGGCATACCTTTTTCCTGCAATATTCAATCCGTCGACAGTTAAAATAGGATCTTTAGTTACATATTCACTGATATTGTTATTTCCCATGGTGACATCCACCCAGGGCGACATCAGAATGGTTTTCTTCGGCATCGGAATAACCTTCTTGTCCCGTAAAACCTGAAGGAATGCCAGGGCTAAGCCTCCACCCGCCGAGTCGCCGAAAAAGTAGATTTCATCGGTTGGGTTTTTTATGATGATATCCTGATAAGCTTCAAGGATCACGCGGTGGGTAGTTTCGAAGGTGTGCTCCGGCGCTTTCGGGTAATCGATGAAAGTTACAGTAAAACCATGCTTTAACACAAATGCTTTGACAATCTGACGATGGATGGCGGATGCCTCAACGGCATAAGCTCCCCCATGAAAAAATACGATGTGCTGGCCCGATGGACTGGCACTGCTTTTAATGGTAATTACATCGAACCCTTCCACGGTCCATACTTCCGTGATGAACTGGCTGCCAAATTTTTCTTTTTTAAAATGTCCGGAGCCCCGTGGGGGATTTTTGAATTGGTTCGAAAAGAACTTTTTTGCGTTTAACAGCCTGAGAAAGAACAGAATTATTGCAGATCCGGCGGTCATTTTATTTCATTTTTGGAATAAATGTTAAATGTACATTTATTCCTATCTTTATCGAAATTTAATTAAAAATACTATGGCAATACTTGACTGGGCGATCATTCTCATTTTCCTGTTCTGCCTGATTGGAATAGTAATTTGGGTTGTTAAACGGGGTAAAGATGATACGAGTGATTATTTTCTATCCGGCCGAAGTGAAACCTGGCTTGCCGTGGGTGCGGCTATTTTTGCCGCTAATATCGGTTCGGAACATCTTGTAGGCTTGGCAGGCGCCGGTGCTGAAAGCGGATTGG
>Ga0114951_10006438_pt1 | contig 10384 bp, 10 predicted proteins | sample AM7aDNAmetaG_FD_88677 | JGI IMG/M metagenome (GOLD analysis project Ga0114951, IMG submission 88677) | Freshwater microbial communities from Finland to study Microbial Dark Matter (Phase II) - AM7a DNA metaG | ecosystem: Environmental > Aquatic > Freshwater > Lake | place: Finland: Lake Alinen...
AATAACTTTTCGACAGCAAGATGAATATTTCGTCCCGCTCGCTTTTTACAATATGCGATAACTTTTTTTTGGTTTTTCATAATTCCATTTTACCAAGTGTTCGGATTCAAATGCGAATTCGGGCATCCGTGCAAACGGACAGTGTCTCCGAGAAAACCCGCTTCACTGCGGGTTTTCGTTTTTATATCAGACTTTTATATTTCTCTACAATATTTAATTTGTTCCATTTGTCAAAATCTTTTTGCATAATTTTAATTTACCACACTTTTTTTGGTAGTCCAATAATGAAAATAAACCAATTTTACGAACTCACTTAAAACGAAGTAAGCAATTATAATTAAAAATACTATCAACAACGGGATGATTGGCGGAGTTACGAAGTGAAACCACGTTTGCCCAATTTTTAAAAACGGTAATGCAATAATAATAACTCCTGCAAGTGCGGTTGAAGATAAAAGCAAGAAGCTTGGTTTTTTTGCTTTCCAAAACTTTCCTCGTGTTCGCACAACAAAAATTAAAACTATATCGGTCAACAATCCCTCAATAAACCAAAGCGTCTGAATTGCAGACGGAGAACTTCTATAAAAAATTGTGAAAAATATAAAATCAAAAAGCGTGCCCACCAATGCCAAAGAAATTATCAATGGTAAAACATTATGCAATTCGTAATTCTTTGGTTTTCTTAGCTCATCAACATCAACTGCATCGGTTGCAATAAAAATCAACGGCAAGTCAGACAATATATTGCTCAACAATATCTGCACCGGCAACATCGGCAAAAAATTTACAAACAAAGAAATTACTGCCATTGAATAAAATTGGCCAAAATTATTTGCTAAAGCTATTTTTATATATTTATTTATATTTGCAAAAATTACCCTTCCTTCTTTAATTCCGTTAACTACAACTCTTAAGTTTTTTTCCAAAAGCACAACATCGGCTGACTCTCTTGCCACATCGGTTGCCCCAACAACTGCAATTCCCACATCGGCTGTTTTTAATGCGGGCGCATCATTTACTCCATCACCCATAAAACCAACTTCAAATCTTTTTTGCAAGGATTTTATAATATTATGTTTCACATCGGGAGAAATTCTGGCAAAAACAGATTTTTCAATACAAGCATCATCAAAATCTTCTTTAGACATTTTCTCAAGCTCGTCTCCCAAAATTATATCTTGATCGCCCGAAGCCAAACCGGTTTTTCTTGCAACATAACCCGCAACTTCTTTTGAATCTCCCGTAATAATTTTAATTTGTACCCCTAATTTTTTAGACAACTCAACTGCATCCTTGGCAGTTTTCTTTAGCGGATCTTCAAAAACAAAATATCCAAAAAATGTTAAACCTTTTTCATCGGCTACACTAATGCTATCTTTATTTATTTGTTTATATGCTAATGCCAATGTTCTTTTACCCTCCTGACCTTCTTTTTTTATATCTTCTAAAATTTCCCTTGCCACGCCGAATCCTTTGGCATAGGCGGGTTTCTTACAATTTCTTAAAACAAATTCGGGGGCGCCTTTCACAATTAAATATTTATCTTTTTTGGTATTTTCAACCAAAATTGCCGATTTCATTCTGTATGAATCAAACGGCAACTCGGAAATTATTTTATATTTCTTCGCGTCTTCTAAAATGTCTTTGTCGGCTTTTTCAAATATTGCCCTATCAAAAGGATTAAAGGTGTCCGTACCAAGCACCCCATACAAAAAACATTTCTTTTTATTTGAAGAAACAATTTCTTCCAAAGACAATTTATTTTCAGTAAGTGTTCCTGTTTTGTCTGTGCACAAAACTTCAATGTTTCCCAAATCTTCAATTGCCGACAACCTTTTCACCACCACTTTTTGTTTTGCCAGCTTCAAACTTCCTGCCGATAAGGCAAAACTCACAACAGCCGGCAATGCTTCAGGAAGAATACTAACTATTAAAGCAACCGAAAATAATAAAAGTTCAACAATACTTCCGGCCCCTTTTAATAAAATATTTGTAATAAAAATAAGAATTATGGTCACCACCACTATTCTCATTATTAATTTGTAAAAATATAAAATGCTTTTTTCGTAAGTGCTTTCGCGTCTTATGCCGGAAATTGCTTTTACAATTCCTCCAAAAACAGTATCTTTTCCGGTTGAAACCACAACCGCTGTCGCCTTTCCAGAAACCACAGACGTTCCCGAAAAAACAATATTTTTTGCTTTATATGTTTCATTTTCTGATTTATCCAGTGCGTCAGTAATTTTTGAAACCGGCACAGACTCGCCGGTTAGCGCAGATTCATCAACCAAAAAATTTACCAAATTTACTGCGCGTAAATCAGCTGGGACAGTGTCGCCCGCTTCCAATAAAACAATATCTCCGGGCACCAAACTTCTTTTAACTATTATTTCTTCTTTCCCATCTCTTAAAACTTTTACATTTTGCGGAATAAATTTTTGCAAAAGTACAACTGCCTTTTCCGCGCGATATTCCTGAAAAAAACCAATCACAACATTTATAAAAATAAAAACCAAAACAGCAACACTGTCGGCAAATTGCCCAATTAAAATTGAAATTACCGCCGCAATCAATAACAAATAAGCAAACGGCGACTTCAATTGCCGAATCAAAATTTCCAAAGCATTTATATTCCGAACCTTCATTTCATTTCCCCCATATTTTTCCAACGCCACCCCCGCCTCCTTTTTAGAAAGCCCATTTTCCGAAGTTTTCAATTCCTCAAAAACTTCTTCGACCGATTTATTTGTATAATCCGTAAAGATTGACATATAATTATTAAAATGATATATTATATTTAGCACACAAACCTCAAGAAAGGAGGTGAAAAAATGGATAAAATATGTTCGCAATTTAGAATTTTAAACGTCCAAATGCAGATTTTCTTTGCCGACGACGAAGAACTTAAGAATAAGTTTGATCGTTGGTGTAGGGCGGAACAAATTCTAAATCTGTCCAATCAACCTGAAAGGGAAACTATTTTCCTTGTCGGTCATGCCCAGATGGTAGAAAAATGGCTTTCGGAACACGGCGTTGCGAAAGTCTAAGAACAAATCAGGTTACCCCACCTGTTGCATTTGCGACTGCGTGGGGATTTTTTTTACAAAAAACTTTTTTCTTTTGTCATTCTGGCGAAAGCCAGAATCCAGGGTTTTGTGCTTACACTCTGGATTCCGGGTCAAGCCCGGAATGACACGACAATTGAATTACGCGTCACCTGCTTTCCCTCTCCCAATGGCGTTCATTGTCATTCTGGCGAAAGCCAGAATCCAGGGTTTTGTGCTTACACTCTGGATTCCGGCTCAAGGCCGGAATGACAACGACAAATCTTCCCATCTCGGATTTCCTTTTTCAATTAATTCCACCTTCCATTTTCTTTTCCAGAACTTCAATTTTTTTTCTCTTTCTATTGCAATATTTATATCGTTTGTTTCTTCATAATACACTAAGTCGTGAATGTTGTACTTTTTTGTAAAGCCATCGATTAAATCATTTTTATGTTCATAAATTCTTCTTTTCAAATCATTTGTGACACCAATATACAACGTTCCATTTCTTCCACTTGCCAAATTGTAAACATAATAACTTTTTGTACTCATGCTCTGGATTCTGGCTTTCGCCAGAATGACACCCCTTTTATTTAATAAAAATTTCGGTTACTAGGAATATTATGTAAATAAACAGCAAAAGCAGGGCTTCTTTTTTGGTGATTTTTTTGCCGGTTCGGACTGCGAAGAGGAAAAATATTGCGGCGATAATTGTGAAAATTCGGGCTATCAGGAAAACCGACATATCTTTTATTTCAAACGGGCAAACTACACCAATAATTCCAAGCACCAAAGTTGCGCAAACAATCACCGAACCCATCATATCTCCCACAATCATCCAGCCCTCGCCTTTTCGACCCGACACAATTCCAAAATACATTTCGGGAAAGCAGTTTCCCAAAGCCACAATTAAAACTCCAACCAATGAAAGCGAAACTCCCAGCGACTTTTGAAAGGACTGCGCGGCAAAAATTATTCCTTCAGCCGAGGCCAATAAAACTACTATAATTAAAATTATTTTTGCAATGTTTTTTACAAAATCGAGACGACGCATTGTGGGCAACTTGGACTCTTTTTTTGTTTTTCTATAAACTTTCTTAAATCGCGAGTCGTTTGAGAAAAGCCAGAAAGCGTAGACAAAAAACGCCAAAATCAGAACTGCCCCGTCAACTCGGGTAACCTTTCCGGTCCAAAGTAAAAATATGGGCAAAATTGCAATTAAAAAAGTAAAAATTGAACTTCCCTGAACCATTTTACTGTCGGTAGAAACTTCATCTTTACTGAAAAACACAACAATTGCCATTATTAAAGTAAGGTCAATAAAATTTCCGCCGATTATGTCTCCAAAGGAAATGGGAGCCAAATGTTGAAAAGCGGCCCCCAAATCAACAAACAAATTTGGCAGAGATGCAGCAAACCCCATCACAAAAAATGCAACGATAAATTCCCGCCAATGCAAATATTTGGCAATTTCGACCAAAGTTTTTATAAAACTTGAACTTAACCACGCCAAAACAAATATGGAAACCAGAAAAATTGCAATTTCTAAAATCATATTAAATCAAGCGAGGAAATTGTTTTTTTCGAGGCGTTGTGCACACGAAGTGGCACGTGTCGAGAAAAAATAATTTCCGAGCGATTTATTATTTTATAAAATAAATTATTTCGTAAACTACACCAAGCAAAAAAACCGCCGACAACGGATAAATAATAATATTTTTCCCACCGATTTTTTTATACATTAATAAAATTAAAACGCCGTCAATTCCAAGAAAAACTCCGCCGGTTAAAGACAATAAAAAAATAAGTGATTTTAGTCCAATCAAAAAAAGTATAAGCGGAGTAAAGCAGGTGATAACAAACGCATGCCAATGTTTTATTTTTAAATCAAACATCAGTGTTTTTTTAAAAATAATTGCCTGCGCAACAAAAGCTGTGGTTGTTGCCAAAAGGCCAATTAAAAGAGAAACCAACGCAACCCCTCTGCCCACAAAATTTTTAAGACCGTCCAAAGCGGTTTGGCTTGTGCTGTTTCCGGTAATTCCAATAATCAACAAAACAAAAAATAAATAAAAAACCGAAATTAAAATTGTTGATGTTGTAATTATTTTTTTTAGATTTTGTTTTTTCCCAACAATCATTTCTTCTATTTCCGGGATTAAACCAATTCCCCACAACGCAAAAAGCAGAGGACCGTAAGGCAGGAATAAATTTGAAATTTGAAATTTGAAATTTGAAATAAATATGTTTGAAAAATTTATGCGCGGGAAACCTTCCAAAAAAATAAAAAGAACAGATAAAAAAAGTAAAATTACAACCGAAAATTCAACTTTAGAAATAACTTTTGAATCAAAAAACGTAACAGTGCTAATAATTAAGTAATAGATAAGAACGTAGATTAAGCTGTTTCCCAGAAAAACCGGCTGAAAAATAGATTGCAAAAATTGGCTGCCAACCAACAAATAAACCAATAAAACCCCAAAAGTTCCCAAAACAGTTAAAGTTAATGCTAAAAGTTTTGCCCATTTTCCCAAATAATGCCCCACAAAACCCGGGAATCTTTTAAAATCCGGCGTCTTTAAACTTATTTCGCAAAAAATTAAATTTATGGCAACAACTAAGGCGGTCAAAATCAAAAAATATCCCAGCATTACCCAAATACCGCTTTTCATTGCAATATACGGCAAAGACAAAAAACCAACCCCAATCATTCCGCCGGAGAAAACAGCAACAGGATAAATATAATCTTTAAACAAATTCATAATTAATATATTTTAACATAAAAAAAATGCCCTGCAAAGCAAGGCCGAGATGTATAAAAATGTGAGGACGGAAGTGCAGGTATAACAACCGGCAAGGGCAAGAGGATTGTCTTGGGCAAAAACAATCTTTTTTGTAATTCTTCCGTCCTCACGGAACCAACAAATTTCAAAGTTCAAAAACGGAGAGGAGTCAGACAAGGAGACCAATCACCACAAGCCATGACGAGCCAATCGCCATGAACAGACTTTCCGACCCCTCTCCGCCGAGTTCTATTTAAATATACTCGCGATATAATCAATTGTCAAGTTCAAAAAATTATGATAAAGTTTAAAAAACGGCCCCATCGTCTAGCCTGGTCTAGGACGCGTGCTTCTCAAGCATAAAACCCGGGTTCAAATCCCGGTGGGGCCACTATTTTTTTGTGGCGTCGTAGTCGGGTGGAATTTGCCAATAGTTAATTATGTAATTGGCCAACTGTTTAAAAATTGGAACTGCAGAAAGGGCGGACTTTGGAACTTTGGGCTTGTCTAATTTTACTAAAATTAAGAATTGCGGGTTGAAGGCCGGGCCGTAACCAACAAAACTTTGCACGGTATCGCTGTCGGGCAAATACCCTTTCCCTGTTGGATTAGGAATTTGAGCTGTTCCGGTTTTTCCAGCCAAATAATAACCGGGGATTTTTGCGACACCATTAAATCCTTTATCAACAACACTTATAAGCATTGAATTAAGCTGGGCAACTGTTTGTTGTGAAACAATCGGATTAGATATTTCGGGCGAAGTATCGGTTTCATCGTTGCCGTTTACAATTTTTTCAACAACATAAGGTTTTACTAATTTTCCGCCGTTTGCAATTGCGCAAAATCCTCTGGCAATTTGAAGCGGAGTTAAGCTTATTCCTTGCCCAAAAGATGCAGTTGCATAATTAAAATCCGGGCCGTTTTTTAAATTTTCATTTCTGGAATAAACCTCGCCCTGCAAATCAATTCCGGTTTTTTCGTTAAAACCAAACTTGCTCATATAATCAAAAAATATTTTGTGGGGAATTTGCTGTTCGGCATATACGGCGCCGGTATTTATGGAGCTTTCTAAAACTTGAGTCATTGTTTGCAAGCCATATTTTTCATTTGCAAAGTTATGCAAAGAATTCGGGCCGATTGTCACTGTCCCAGTGTCCACATAAGTTGTGTCGGAAGTTATTTTTCCTTCATTTAGCGCGGCCGCCATTGTAAAGGGCTTCATTATGGAACCCGGTTCAAAAAGTTTTTGCACGGCGGAGTTTTGAAAAATTCCCAAATCCGATGCTTTAGAATAGTTATTAGGATCAAAAGACGGGTAGCTTGCCATTGCTAAAATTCTTCCCGAGTCCGGCTTCATAACAATTATTTGCCCGGACTCAATATCGTCTTTCTTTTGCTCGTGCGCCAGCAAAGTTTCTGCCTGAAATTGTATATTATAGTCAATTGTTAAGTAAACATCCGAGCCATTTAATGAGACCTGATTTGCATCCGATAAAGCATTCAGACCTGCCTGCTGTTCCATAAAACCGGATTTTCCTTTTAAAATATCATCGTAATATCCTTCAATTCCGTACTGCCCCGAACCCTGTCCCCCCAAAAATCCAAGCGTTTCAGCGGCAAATGATCCTTGCGGATAAAATCTTTCCGGCGTATTTTGCCACGACAATCCTTTTAAATTCAGAGCTTTAATTTTAGCCAGCTCATCTGAAGATAAATCTTTTGCCAACACAACATAACTTGCCCCCCCATTTAGTTCTGAAAGTATTAAATCGGGACGTTGCTTAATGTTTTTACTCAAAATTTCGGCAAAAATATCTTTATTTGTTATGGTGTTTGGATTTACGGAAATTTCCCAACTGTCTTTATTTATTGCCAAACTTTTTACTTCGCTTGTCCCATGACTGCCTTTTGTCTGCTGGCTGTTTTCACAAAAAATCTGGCCCCGGGATCCGGTGACATTATTAAAAGATGATTGCTGACCCAGCGCCTGCGCCTCAAAAAGTTTACGCTCCAAAATTTGCAAAAAAAACAAGCGACTGATGACAGCTGCCCCAAACATAAAAATTAAAATTAAAATTATATCTATGCGCCAACTTACAGCAAGCTTCTTCATTTGTGGAAAATATTATTTCTTGATTGTGGTGGCGACCTGAATGCTGTCCGGAACTTGGATATATTTTACCGAAGTGACTTTTTGAAAATTAAGGGTTTGCGTTTCTTGCAAAACTTGCCCCAAAAAACTATTTTGTGCAAATGAAACCTGCAAATTCTTATTTTCATTTGAAAGCTGGCCTATTTGTTTTTGATAAGTATTAATTAAAAATGACCCTCGTGTCAAATCATTAATTTGGCAAACATAAAAAACCAATAAGGCCAAGCTGGCAACAAATCCCACAATACAAATCGGTTTCCAATTTATCTCCGAAAGACTTTTGATTTTTAAACTTAATGTTGCCGTTGTCATATTTTTATCTGTCCTCCAAGGAGGATTATTGCCCTTAGCTTTGCAGACCTAGATCTTGCATTTTTTCCAAGTTCTTCCCTGCTTGCTGTTATAGGCTTTTTAGTTAATATTTTAATTGATTTATTATTACTTTCGGCCGAAAAAAAATTTTTAACAATTCTGTCTTCCAAAGAATGAAATGATATTACAACCAACCTCCCCCCCGGAGCCAAAACCTCAAGCGCCTCTGGTAAAACTCTTTTAATGTTTTCCAATTCATCATTGACCGCAATTCTTAATGCTTGAAATGTTCTTGTTGCGTAATGAATTTTGCCTCTCCAATATGCAGACGGAGTTGCATCTTTGATTGTTTCAATAAGTTGAAAAGTTGTTTTAATTCTTCCCTGTTTTCTTTTTTCAACAATTTCTTTTGCAATTTTTCTGGCAAATTTTTCTTCACCGTATTCTTCCAATATTTTTTCAATTTTTTCTTCCGTCCATTCGTTCACAATTTTTTCTGCTGTTAAATATCCTGTTGCGTCGTTATATCTCATATCCAGCCCCTGATCAACCTGAAAAGAAAATCCTTTATGAGTTCCTTCCAGTTGAGCCGACGACATTCCAAGATCCAATAAAATTCCGTTAACCGGTCCAAAGTTTTTTCTTTCTAAAATTTCTTTTAAATTTACATAAGAATCGTTAACCAGAATCACCCTGTCTTTGTAGATTGCTTCAAGCCAGTGACTCGAAATAATTTGTTGAGGGTCTAAATCAATTCCCAAAACTTTTCCATTTGGTTTGTTTTTGTTTAAAATATCTTCTGCGTGCCCCCCTTCGCCCACTGTGCAATCAACAAAATTTTCATTTTGCTCGGGCGCCAAATATTCCAATACTTCTTTTTTTAAAACCGCTGTATGAATCATTTTTTTTAAATTCCCAATCCTCCTAATTTTGAAACAATATCGCTTACCCCCTTTTCGGCTTCTTTTGTCCAAGCATACCAATTTTCCGAATCCCAAACTTCCAGTCTGTTGGACAATCCGCAAATAACAACATTTTTATTTAGACCGGCATATTTTTTCAAATAATCAGGAATTAATATTCTTCCAAGCTTATCAAAATTCACCTCCATTGCCCCAGCCAACATTGTTCGGGTAAAACTTCTGGCTTCGGGCTGTGTTAAAGTTAAATTGCTTAATTTCTCCGACATAACAATAAATTCTTTTTCTGTGTAAACAACTAAGCAGTTTTCAACTCCTTTTGTTACAATCACTTTGTCGCCAAGCTCCCCCCTAAACTTAGAGGGCAGAGCCAAACGCTTTTTCGCATCGATTGTGTGTTCGTATTGTCCAATTAACATATATATTTGCCGAGCGAAGTTATACACCTATTTTGCCACTTCTCCCACTTTTATCCACATCTCCCCACTTCTCCTTATTTATAGCCCACTTCATAGCACCGTGTCAACACTTTCCCCTATTATGCGATTTTCCCTCTAAATTCACATACTTCTGCACCACTTATCCACAGTTGGATTGTTTTAACCCGTCGCATAATTGACTTATTCACAAATTAATATTAAACTTTACCCAGCACTTGAAAAATCAATTCCTCACAGCCACAGTCAGTTTAGAAAGGTGAATTATGAATCTCAAGAAATTCCTTGCCGAGAAAAAACACGGCGGGTTCAAATTGCAAATTGGGTACTTTGCCGAACTCAAACACGAACTCATGGGTTGTTTTCCCGCAATCGAAAATGATACGGGAGAAGTTGTTATAACCACAGACTTTGAACTTCTCAAGCAAGTTTGCGCAACTCTGCCTCCGCGACCATTCAAAATTATCACCCAGCTTTTGTATTTTGATGAGCTGACCGGTCAAGCATATTCAATACTTGGCACAGATAGGGCCGCACTTGCAAAAGCAACCCCATTCGAAACTTTGACAAGACGACGTTTCGATAAACTTTGCCAAAAAGAAAAACCCTTCAAGTGATCTGTACCCCAAAAAGTGGACACGAAAGTGTCTGCTTTTTGTATTTGATAGACAGATGGGTTAGAATATTATCATTAACAATCAAAACATATGAGTAAAAGAATATTTAGTGGAGA
>Ga0114951_10006439_pt1 | contig 10384 bp, 21 predicted proteins | sample AM7aDNAmetaG_FD_88677 | JGI IMG/M metagenome (GOLD analysis project Ga0114951, IMG submission 88677) | Freshwater microbial communities from Finland to study Microbial Dark Matter (Phase II) - AM7a DNA metaG | ecosystem: Environmental > Aquatic > Freshwater > Lake | place: Finland: Lake Alinen...
ATGAAGTGGTGGTACAACCACACCCCAGCAACGCCTACGGCCACGTAGAACAATGGTGAACGGTTCATGGTGGTTTCCTTTCTTAGTTAGGCAATGAGTTACGAAGTGCCACGAGTGCAACAACTGCGCCGATTCCAAGCCAAGTGGCAAGGCCGAACGAGTTAGTAGGACTAATGACGCTTCCGAGTGTTGGAATGGGGTTAGTTGCTACACCGGCAAACGCCTGTGTATTGGCAGCACCCATACCGGACATATACGAGGCATCGCTTCCGTACTGCGGTGCAGTAACGGAAGAGACACCACCGTAAATACCTGAGGAGAGTCGGAGTCCGGCCATGATCTAGGACTACAGTTCTGGCAGTCCGGTAATCAACGCACCCGTAGGCACGATCTGACCAACGAGGCACGACAACGTAGCCGGGCTGTTGGAAATCGTACCGGCTGGCGAGAAGTTAAGCTCCAGCAATGTTGCGGGGTTCGTCGAGAGGAAAGTCTCACCGGTGTCTAACAGACCAAGCGAGTTCTGGTTCAGCGACGTCTTACGGCAGAACGCAATAGTACCCGTGGGTCGGCTAAGCGTAACCTGCGAACCAAGTCCGAACTGAATGGCCATGTCGTCGTACAGCTCGGTCATGGTCGTGTCCACGAGTGGCACACCGTCCACGTACCACTGAAGGCGTGTAGGCCACGCCGAGTCGGTGCGGGCACCGGTTGAGTCGCGCACAATGGCAACCACGGTGTCGAGGTATCCACCAAGACGCGGGAACTGAACGCGAGCAGAAGCACCCGAAGAAATCTGCGGGTTAGCCTGGACTACCTGCCACTGGCGAGTCGTACCAAGCCCGGGCGGTTCGACGCCGGCGGTGCCTTCGGGCAACCAGTAAAAGTCGGTGTCAACCTGCGTACCAATGGTCGGGTATACACCAGTTGACGACGAACCAAAAATGTTGGTTGCCGTGTTGTAGTTGAACTGCAAGGTTGGCAGCAACGACGCGTTGGCAGCAGACAAAACACCGTAGGCCTTCGAGAATTCGAGGGGCAACGAGTACGAGAACGTACCCGCACCGGTCGTGGTGCTAATGGCACTGTATGAAGGCAAATTAGCCGGGGTGTTGGTACCGTTCAACAGACCGAACGATCCACCGTACAAACCAACCAGGTACGAAATTGAGTAACCATCACCAACGAGCAACGGCGTACCAAATGCGTCCTTGACCTGAATAAGGCTGTTCAAATTGTATGGGGCGTCAGCGTTCAGCGAAACCGTACCGGTAAGGGTACCGGTAGTGGTAAGGGTGTGCGTAACGCGGAAGTTACGGAAGTAACCAGGGCGAGCAACCAGCGGTTGCGTAACGGTGCCACCAAAAGCACCACCGGTAACGTTGTAAATGGGTGCGCGGCCAGCTTGAGAATTACGTACGAATGGGCCTGCTGGCTCCACCGTCGTTTGCGGCTGCGGGCGGCCCGCTTCTTGGGCGGTTGCGTTCTGTGAGTTAGCCATTACAGACCCACCACCAGCGCGGTACCAAGGTTACCGGCTACACCGTTCGACTCCAAAGACCAGCGACGGGCAGACATTTTAAGAAGGCCGACAGCGGGGTGAAGAAGAAGCGATGACAGAACAATGAGATCAAAGACGCGCTTTGTCGGCATTGTAAGACTCCTATTTGACGTTTCACCAGTCGTGGCGATTCTACACAATAAAAACAACAATGCAAGTATCAAATAAAAAAACTTGCCCGGCCACTTGACGTGAGTGGCCGGGCAAGGTTGCGGAAGAACGCAGGGGTGACTACGCCAGAGAGTGCAACGCTTTTATTCTATCGGTCGGCTTTCTCTGGTGTGGGTTTTAAACATCTCATCATAAAAAGGAATAAGCATGTCCAACGCCATTTCTAGGCCATCACCAAGTCCCCATTGGTACACGTTGTTGTAATCCCGGTACGCCACTTTGGCCATTGACTTACTGCGCTTCATTTTTTCCAAAACGCGTTGCAGCTTCTTTAATTCAAGGTCGTCCACGTTTCCTACTTTGTCGGCGGGTGGTTAATGGGCCGTGTCGTACCGGTGTGGTAACGAAGATACGTAGGGGCACCAAGACCACGTAGCACCGAGTCATGAACAAAGTGAGGGTCGCCCTGTTGACCCATACTTACGCACAATGGGTCTTTGGGGTTCGTGGTGTCGTACACCAAAACAGCGTGGACACCGGTACCGGCACCGTAGACCACCACGTCTCCTGGTTGAACCTGAGCTAGTGGAATGTGAAGCCCGTGTGCCAGCAATGTCCCGGTGTAACCAGTGTGGTTGTATCCCTGACCATTCGGGTCGTCGGCACCAGCCCAGTTGTAACACAATGTCACCCACGCACTGCAGTCGCAGGTAACGGGAAGTGAACCAATGTGGCCAATTTCAGCCATGCGCTGCGCTCCTTCGGTGTAATTGAAGTGCGCGTTATTCTTGACGCCCCACGCGCCCCATTCGACAATTGCCGGGCGTGAATCAATTTCTTTTGTCATCTTTTTTTCCTTTCTGTAGTTCGGTCATAAGACTTACGTCATGGTTGCGATAATAAAGCGAGTGATGCCGGGCGTTTGCGGCGATAAATTCAAAATCTTGGTGCCACTCCATAATCCAGTAACATACGTTGCACTTTGCCCTAAAGACGTTTATTTCACTCATTAGCGGCCTTCATTTCGCCAATGGTTTTGTGCAGCTTGCCATTCGTAGATTCGGCGGCGTAGCTGTTTGGCAACTTCGCGTTGAATCCTTTCGTGAGATTTTGCTTCAGACTGCATATAGCCAGCCCAATAGAAAAAGGCAAAACACAAAAGGTAGGAAATGATGACGCCCATTAGAGTTCCCATTCTTTCACTTGCGCGTCAAGACGGTTGATTGTGTTTAGTGCTTCAGTACGCTGCCGAACCAAACGCTCGACAGTTTCCGCAAACAATGCCCCGGCGGTGTTCAATGCTTCGTCAAACGCGGTGTTCAACTTCAGCAAACTTTCTTCTTTGAAACTCATGTCGTACTCCTTTTCTCTCTCTGTGTTACGACATTTCTAAATGTATCACACTATTTAGATTGAGGGCGATATATTTGGTGAGATTTCAATTTTTTCCACGTACCGAAACATGGATCACAAAACCACCCGCGTTTACCTTCTATTTTGTTCATTTCGCTCCTCATGGCCATTGTGTTGCAGAACCTACCCGCACACGTGTCCATATGTAAGCTGTCGGAAAAATGCCCCATTAGGCAACCACCTTTCTAAGTTCTGCTAATTGCATTTCTAGTAGCCCGGTGTCACGTGAGCTACCTGGTTCTAGGCATATGTCGTTTCTTGACAGCCACGAAATTTTGGTTACTTTGTCCGGATTGCGGGCAAACGTCGCCACCGCTTGGTCGTGCGATTGGCCAGACGCCACGTAATACCACTTCGTTTCGTCGTCTGGTTTCGTGTACCGGTAGAACTGTGGTGCGCGAACGTCTAGCTTCGTAATGTTTTCTTTTACTCGCCATTGTCCAAAATCGTCGCCACTGTTCTTGGGTAGAATGGCGTTGTCGGTAATTATGAGTCCGTCAGTATCCACGTGTGCAACGAACCCTTTTGCCCCGTACAGACCTTCGAGCAGCGTTTGCGTACGTACCCGGCTAGTTATTTCGGCGGCCACGTGAAGGCCGTACACGTGTGGCAAACGTCGCGGTTCTAATTCGATGCTGTAGGGCAACTGCCCTTTGTCGTCACTCCAATACGTTTCGCCTCGTTCGTCACCCCGCATAGAGAACTGTCCCCAGGTGGCGTTGGCAATAGCCTTCGCCAACTGATCACCACCGTTTCGTAAACTGCGGCCTTGTTGTGCCATCTCCCACCAGGTACCAAAAAGGTCGTACTCGACCCGGGGGGCCCAACACTTTGTCACTGTGACGTCACAACCTAACGATTGAGCAGCTGCCAATTCTCGCCATGTCCAAATACCGTTTAATTCGTGGTACTGAAACTGAATGGCTTGTTCGTTGATTCGAACGGGTAATGGTGCGTAATCGAGGGTGTCGGGAACAAACACCGTTGCTTCGGCTAATCCCGCCACGTTTGGATCTAGGGCCGTTGACGTCGCCACGCTTCGTAGGGATAGGGCAATAGGTTGCGCGGCCATAGCGGTAGGGTAGGCGGCCTTTATGTCAAGCGATTTGAAATGGTGGTAAATGTCTGGCTTCGAAATTTCTTGCCTACCACCAAAAAAAGCCTTTTCGGAAATATCAGGATCAAAACCCAGTACCACCGTTTTTGACAATGACGCCCTAAGTAGTTTCCACGACATCGCCGAGATACTGCCGGGGGCAATACCGAATTGCCGTAACCAACTAAGACATTCGGCTAGGGCACCAAACTGGTCGTCGGCGTCAAGAAGCGTGGACTGCAGCGACGTGACACTTACCCCGGTGGGTATGTGGGTCATTCGTACGTCGCGGCCACGCCACGTACTCAGACACCAGGACGACGCCCCGGTGGTGTGCCTTAATTGTTGAAGCCCTGCAGCGACGTAACATGTGGTGTTAGCCAATTTGGTAAGCGCGTTCTCGATATCACGCTTAGAGGTGAATAACTGCTTCCCCCACTTTGTTTCGACGTACAGACGACGATGCCCAGGGGTGAGAAGTGCAAACTCTCGTTCGTGAAATCGAGATAAAGGTTCAATTTTCACTTTCCTGAGTAGCCCGGTGGTCGTTCACGCACTGAATAAACTGCTCGAAAAGTGACTGTGCCTTTTGTCCTGCTTCTTCGGCATCTTGACGAAGGCGGGCAATACGATCTTCACCGGTACTTTGTACCGCGTTGCATACAGCTGTAAGTTCGGCAATGGCGGCGTCAATGTATTCGCTGCGCAACTGGTGAACCTTAATTTCGTACTCTGCTGACATTATTTCTTTCTTCCTTTTCGCGGTAAGGCGTTGCCTTCCCGGGTGGTTGGTATCTCTGGTGTGCTGCTGGTTCTGTCGGTTCTGCTGTATCCGTACTGGCGTATAAAATTACTCGCTACTTCGCCCTTCATCACTCCACCTTCGGGGGTGAGTAGAACTAACACTTCGGCTAGTGCTGTTTCATCAGGTAAAACAAACCGGCGGTCGGGGCCGCCTTTTTTGCTTTTGATATAAACAACAATGGAACCATTTGGTTGGCGGTAAATATCAACGGAAGCCCAATTTTGCGGCTGCAAATTGACGTTAGCCAAAATGGCAGCTGTGTCCTCGCTTAGACCTTTGGCGTTCTTGATCCATTGCGGAGCTCGGTTACGTTGCCACGTTCGCAACTCGCGTAACTGCGCGGGAGTTGCTTCGCCCTTTTGTGCAGCTGTCAACGCTTTTTGTGGCGGGCGTAACTTGACGGGCGGGGTTGTCGGGTGCTTACCTCGTGCCGCTCGAAGATCGCCACCGCTACGCCAATACTCCCGGGCAGCGGTGGCAATCTCCTTGTCGGTACCGGTTACTTTCGTGCCGGTAAGACGACCACTACGGGCCGCCGCAACGAGTCGCTTACGGTAATCAGGTTTGAGTGCGTTCCATTGATTGATCGTTTTACGACTGGTTGCGGGGGCCATTAGTCTGTCGTTTTCTTACGAACACCGGGTTCACCAACTGGCATACCCGGTACCCGTGCGACTCGTTGGCCGGTAATGCCAACAATGGCACCAACTTCGTACCGCGTCATTCCCGCTTCGACTGAAGCAACCATGAGCTTCTGAAGTTTTACCTTCGCGGCCTTACTCGCTTCTTCGCTACGACGAAACGTAACAACAGCCTGTTCGAGTTTCTGCCGCGCCTGTATTTGCGGGTTGCGGGGCATTAGAAGTCTGCAGCAACCAGGTCAAGCGGTTCATATCCCGCTTCAGTCTTGCCAGCCTTGACAATCTTCACCTTTGCGGGCAACCAGCCTTCAGCGGCCATTTTGGCCACCTTACGCACGATGCTCGACGCCCCGGTGGTCAACACCTTCGCTTCACCGTCAATGGTGGCAATGTGGCACACCGCGTAAAACGGCAGACCTTCACCGCCAACAATGTCTGAAGGCTGCCATTCAACGCCGGTGAGGGTGAATGGCTTGTTCACGTAGTCGCGGCCGCTGATCACGTCGCTACTGCCACCCAACAACTCGTCAAGGGTTGAGGCGTTAAGGTCACGAAGCGCGATACGCTGCGCGGTTTCCTTTGCGTCAGAAACAGCAAACACAAACTTCTTGTTTGCAATGTCTCCCGAACGGAACAAATCAACCACGGTTTCGCTGGTGAGCGAATCCGCGGAAATCGTTACTGCAATGTCATTTCCTGCCACGGTGGGCCTTTCTCTCTGTTCTAGTCAAACGACTAGGAGAAGAACAGTAGCAGATACAACAACTAAACACAACTACTTGTTTAGATTTATTTAGCCCTGGTTTATTGCGGTGCCAAGTGCGGCGGCTGAGTTGTAGACCAACGCCCCCATGTTGCAGCTGTAGACCTGCCCGGCGGTGCCACCGTAAATGACAACCACTACGGTTTCTTGGTCGTTAATACGAAAAGAGTCGTTACCGTAGTTTTCGCTGTACGGCATTTGATCCGCACCACCGTAGGTACCGCCACCGTCAATAAGTGCGGTCATACCGGGAGACGAAGTGCTAGACACATAACCAGAAACGTACAAACCAAATTTGCCCGCTGCCGTGACATTGACATCAGTGCCACCAATAGCGAAACTGCGAATGTTCCAATACGTACCCGCGTCGGGTGAACCAAGCGTAAGGGTAAGGTTCCCACTTGACGGGAAAGTGCCACTAGCAACCTGCCACGTGCGCACCGGGGTAGCAAACTGAAGGCGTCGCCACAGTTCCTCGTTTAGCTTGTTTGCCTTCTTGACAGACTCACCAAGCTCGACGCCAACTTTGGCCCAGATCTTAATGCCTTCAAGCAATGATTCGCGTTCATTCATTTCGTCGTTCATTGTTATTTCTTTCCTAGTAATAGGGGTCGTCTGTCACGATACCATTGTGCAAAATCAACGTAGCCGTTTAGGTGAACCCTTTTATTCATGTGTGGTAAGTGTTTGTCGCATACACCGTCGTACAACGCTTGTTCGGGCAAACCGTCAAAAATAACCGGGTCGGTTTTGTGCAACGGGGCGTAGAACTTACGCATACGTTCGGCACGGCACCCGCACTCGAATTCTATCCAACGAACCGACAGCTTCCACCGAGGCAACTTGACTAAGTTGCCGTCGGGGTCGTAGCCAACGTACTTTGGTGGTTCAAACGCGCTGTAATCGCCGCCAAGATCTACGGCATCACGTTCGAGTCGGCGTAAAATTGCGTCGGCCTGAAATGATTTAGCCATTAGTTTTGTTCCTTATTTTTGTCTGCTTCGTCAACAACAACCCACGCTTCAACAATAGTTTCGTTGGCCATTTTGCGAAAACGCTTACGTTCGTGAAACGGGTGTTTCATGCGATCAACGCCACGTTCGAACTTTGCGAGCAAGGTATTTCCTTCCGGGGTGTTTCGGTATTGTTCCATGAGATACCACAGATTCAAGGCGATAGCGGCCGTGTAGAGTCCTCGTGTCGTCCACTTATACACAACGTCGGCGGTGGTTTCATTTTCTGCCATGTCGTTATGGTACTTGAAGAATGAACGTGGTACGCTTTTTTTTATGAGCGAAAACGAAGAATTACAAGAAGGTAGTTTGCCCGGTGAGTATGTTACGAAATCCGAGTTGCGCGAAATACTGGCAGAATTTCTTTCCGGGTCGAATCAAGATAACGATTCCGGCGATGACGATGGCGAATGGGAACTTGGTCAAAACGTCGAGGACGCATTCGAACGTCTTACCAGTAGCGACGTCGAACGAATCGCGGAAGAAAAGGTGCAAGCGGCACTTGCAAAATTGACGGCAAAACGTGCAGCTGCAAAACCCGCCACCGTTGCAAAGAAAACCGCACCTAAGCCCGAACCGGAAGTTGAACCCACGGTTAAGAAGGCAAAGTTTGGTGCCCGATTTTGGGGAGCTGAATAATGGAAGAAACTGATTGCGATGACTGCACCAAAAACGCAAACCAAAAGGCACTAATTGGCATTGCGGCCGGCGTTGTAGTTGGTGCCGGTCTTACGTTTGTCGTTTTGAAATATGTTCTTAAGTGATCTCATTTTTGCCGGGTGGTCGTGCGGTGTTCTTTTTATGTACGCGATAGTGAAGAGGAAGGTTAAGTGATGGCGTTTGGCGATCTGTGGAGTAATCGAAAGTACCCAGACGGGTGCCGTAACTGCGGCCAGACCGCAACCAAGCACGTAGGACTAGGTCTATGCCAAAGTTGCTACCGCCAAGACGACATACAAAACGCTGCGAGAAATGGAACCCTTGATGAACTTAGTTTTGACGAACCTGTTTTTAGCAACGATGATTCTTTTGTTTATTCTGAGAATGAAGAGGAAGTTGTAGTCGTTGATCCTGACGACATTTTCGCCAGTGGGGAACGGCAGCCGGGTTCGGTCGCTTCACCAGTTACGGAACCGGGTGACGTTCCCCCTGGCGTTAAGCGTGGCATTGGTGACTTTTTTAAGAAAAAAGCACGCCAAGAAAACAAGCCCCCGTTTAAGAAAACCAGCGAAAAACCACCACGCGGCGTAGGTCGTCGTGTGTCGGCCGCTGGCACCATTGAGGACGTATGGGCCGCTATTGGTGGCGTAGCCGTTCGTACGGGCCAACACGCCCCGCTAGGCCGCTACCTGATGTGGCAAGCACCGGCGGCGGGCGAAATGCTCGACGACGCGTTAGCCGGGTCGTTTGTGGATCGTCGCTTACTGCAACCAGCGGTAAAAACACGTGGTCGTCTCGACGTGGTAGCTGCCATCGTTGGGCCACCGGCAATTATTTTTGCCATTGAACAAAACCCCGCCCGAGCTGAACAACTGATTCCTATTTTGAAATCAACCATTCGTTCGTCGCTTCCGTCGTTGTTGCCCGCCATGAAAAAAGCACAAGCCCGCGAGGAAAAGATGAACAAGGCCGTAACGGAATTATTTGGTGATGACTTCCCACCGGGCGTTGATCCGGTTGACGTAGTGATAGAACAGATGTTTAGCGGGTGGATAGTTCCACCCGCCCCTACTACCTACGAAGAAGAAACCGATTATGCCACCGCACAGCCTGGAAATTGAACCGCTTGAATGGTCAACTGAATTTTTGCCGTGGTTCCAAACGGCATGGCAGCCCGGTCAACACGTGGCACTTATTGCACCTACCGGTGCGGGAAAAACTACGTTTGCCGGTGGGCTACTAAACCTACGTCGCTACGTTCTCGCACTTGATGCAAAGGGTGGTGACTCAACACTTGATTCACTCGATTACACGCGACTAGAGAAATGGCCTGGCGTCAAGGCCATGACGTCAAAAGTCGAGGGTAACGAAAAAAACAATGTTGTAAGCCGCTTCGTCATTGGTAACAAGGCTAGAAGCGGTAGCGAACTTGATGCGTTGGCCGAAACATTGCAACGTACGTTGTCCGACACGTACGAAATGGGCGGGTGGACTGTCTACGCTGATGAACTAATGATTCTTACGGATCCGCGACAGTTCAATTTACGCAAAGAAGTAGACCGGTTACTCATTGCCGCCCGTGACTTAGGTGTTTCGTTCGTGTCGTCGTACCAGGTACCCAAGTGGGTAACGCCCCAAGCCGGTAATCAAGCCACGTGGGTGGCGGTGTCATACACCCGAGATACTGACGTGGTGAACCGCTTAGCCGAGATTCTAGGCCGCCCTAAAGGCGAAATACGCGGGGCTATCAAGGGACTAGAACAATACAGCTGGTTAGTCATCGGTCGTAACCCACGCGAACCTATCCGGGTGACGATTCCCGATTACGTGGCACCCAAGAAGCGATCATGACTGATGACCACCACACGAATTGTGAATGTATCGAACGTGGCCTTATTTGGGTGGGAAATCGTTTGTGGGCCGATAAATCGTGGGAAAATCACGAATTCACGTACTGCCCGAATTGTGGTAGGAGATTATGACGATGGCTACGCTGCTGAAGCTGTTACGTGACACGGCATTTATGGTGTTCGTTGTGCCGTCTTTCGTTCTGATCATTGGGCCGTACTGGCTGTATTGTGGCTGTATGAACCGAGTACGCCGCCGCCGTACCACCTAACCCCTACCTGGTGCAGCTGCTGCTCGACTCAAAGTTGATAATTCTCAACTCAAGTACGGGGTAAATAGTTCCTTCATTCTCAATAGAGTGGCACTATCTGACCAGGTAAAACGTAAGTTTCGAACCCCTTCGAGTTCAATGGGGCGGAAGAATAAAAACGCGAAAGTCCTTTAGTAGTAAGGCTTTTTGACGTGTCGGGGGG
>Ga0114951_10006440_pt1 | contig 10381 bp, 8 predicted proteins | sample AM7aDNAmetaG_FD_88677 | JGI IMG/M metagenome (GOLD analysis project Ga0114951, IMG submission 88677) | Freshwater microbial communities from Finland to study Microbial Dark Matter (Phase II) - AM7a DNA metaG | ecosystem: Environmental > Aquatic > Freshwater > Lake | place: Finland: Lake Alinen...
ACCGCGCCGTCTGGGGTGATTTGGCCCACCGGGAGTTATCGATACACTGTAGTTTTGGCACGGAACGTGGGGGTCTTCATTTTGTTGAGGAAATCAACCGGTTCGAAAAATTAGCCGAGGATTTGGGGCTTCGCTGACCGCCGTCAGATGCGTGTAGATCACGGTCGTTTGGGGCAAATTCCGAGTCTGGACAAGCCGGCGATTGACCGTTAAGTTAACCACCCATGAACACCCCCCGCGTGGCCATCATCACTTGCAAGGTGTTGGAAGAAGAGATTGATCGTTTCGCGACCGACCTGACGCACATTGTCCGGATCGAGAAGCTCGACTACGCCTTGCACGTCGATCCAGATAAACTGCGGACAACACTCCAAGCCACAATTGACCGGGTCGAGCTGGAAACGAACGCCGCGGTCATCGTTCTCGGTTATGGACTGTGCAGCCGCGGGACCGAAGGCGTCCGGGCCAAACGTTGCCGGTTGGTGATCGCGCGCGCCCACGATTGCATCACGCACCTGCTCGGATCGAAAGAGCGCTACGCGGACTACGTCAAGCAACATCCCGGCACTTACTGGTACAGCGTTGGCTGGAATAAACATCACGTCCCGCCGGGCAAGGAGCGCTACGACCAATACCGGCGCGAGTACGTCGAGAAATATGGCGAAGACAACGCCGACTTCTTGATGGAAACCGAACAAGCCTGGTTTAAATCCTACAACAACGCCGCCTTTGTCCACCTTGGCGTTGGCGATGTGGACCAGCAACGCGCCTACACCCAGAAATGCGCTGACTGGCTCGGCTGGAAGTGCGACTGCCAGGCCGGTGATCCGTCATTGCTGAAAGCGCTGCTAGCTGGCCCGTGGGATAACGATCGATTTCTGGTAGTGGAACACGGCCAAACCTTTCGCATGGTCGCCGATGAGCGCGTGGTCGAACTCGTGCCATGAAACTATTCCTCGTAGGAGCGCCCTTCCGGGCGCGATGTGCGGGCTTGCTTTGCCGGTCGCGCCCGGAAGGGCGCTCCTACGCGAAAACCCTCTGCACGGGCGATTCGAGTTAATTTGACATCATGAATCTCACAATCGAGACCGCCAAGGGGCAACACGCGCTGACCGTGACCGATGCGGATCGGGCCGCGCGCCTCAGCGATTTACTCCGGCGGAAACATTTCCCACTTAACACCCGCTGTGGCCAGCGTGGGCTCTGTGACGGTTGTGTCATCGAGTTGCTGACCGGGCACCTTACCAACATGGCCACTGGCGAATCCGTCACCGGCTCTGGCCAGGCCCTCCGCGGCTGTGAATATCGGCTCGGCCACGACGGCCCGGTCACGATCCGCATTCCGCCGCGTTCGTTGCTTGCCGACGAACCACAGGTCGTCAGCGAATTCAAAACCAATGTTCCGCGCGCGCACGACCCGCTCTGGCAACAGGTCGAAATCCCCGCCGCTGGTTTGGCCGGTATCCAACGGCGAAGACCGGTGCGTGTTGCAAGTTCACTTGGTAGGGTGGGTTGTCGCGAGCCCGCCGCTGGTGATCAACAGAATCGGCGCGGTGAGACACCACGCCCTCCCGCCGGCAAGACCTACGCCACACTCGAATACCGTGACGACCACTGGCTCGTGACTGGCCTGGCCACAACCCCCGAACCGCAACCCCTGGGAATCGCCGTCGACATCGGCACGACAACGGTGGCCTTGCTCGTGTGCGATTTACGGGATGGCAAGGTGCTGGCGGGGGCAGCGAATTTTAATCGCCAAATGCACCTGGGCGACGATGTCCTGACCCGGATCAATCTGTGCAGCACTGATCCGGCGCAGCTCAAACATCTCCAGGATCTCGTCGTCAGGGAAACGCTCCAACCGCTGCTCAATGAGGCGCTCGGCAAAGCCGGCGCGACACTGACTCAGGTCCGCTGCATGACCATTGCCGCGAATACGACGATGCTACATCTGTTCGCTCGTGTTGATCCTTCCTCCATGGGGATCGCGCCATTCAACGCAACATTTCTGGAACACCAGATCATCTCTTCCGCCGAAATCTTCCACGCATCACCCGATCCGTCGTTCCCCGCTCAACCCTCCTTGCCCGTCACTCGTCCCTCATCTCCCATCCCGCCGCATTCCTTCGCCATCCATCTTCTCCCCGGCGCTGCCGCCTACGTGGGGGCAGACCTAACAGCCGGTACATTCGCGACCGGGTTGATCTACGACGAAGGCCCGTCATTGCTGGTCGACGTGGGGACAAACGGCGAAATCATTCTCAAACGCGGCGACCATCTCTCCGGCTGTGCGACCGCAGCGGGCCCGGCGTTTGAGGGCGCCGGTCTCACGAATGGAGTCCGCGCCACCGCCGGTGCAATTTCGCATATCAAGTTGAAAATGAAACCGGTTCAGATGAATTCGGATAGTGGGATGGGCGTCTCGCCCGGCAATTCCCAGATGCCGGCCAAACAAACGGGCGGGACGCCCGTTCCACTCAAGTCGGACGATCAAACCCAAAAGCAGACTCTCATCATCGAAACAGAAAAAATCGGGCAAGGGATGCCGATTGGTTTATGCGGCACGGCCTATGTTGATTTTCTGGCCGAAGGGCGGGCCACCGGCTTTCTCAACGAGCGCGGCCGGTTTGTTGAGGCATTTGCCGACCAGACTATCCCGTGGAAAGATTATGGCCGGGCTCTGCGCGTGGCGACTGGCACTGGCAAAGTCGACATTGTGATTACCGAGACCGACATTGCCGGGCTGCTGCAAGCGAAAGCCGCAATTGCCGCAGGAATCCTGACGCTCCTGGAACGGTGCGGATTGACCCCCGCACAAATCAAGAAGCTCTATCTAGCGGGTGGATTCGGCTTGCACCTTAACCGGGCGAATGCGATTGCGTGCGGATTATTACCGGGGTTTGTGCCGGAGCAAATTGAAGTGGTGGGTAACACGAGTCTGGCGGGTGCCTATCTGGCGTTGCTGGACTGCGGCGCGCTGGATGAGATCACGCGGGCTGGGACGAAGATGGATGTGATCGAATTAAATCTCGATCCCGGTTTTGAAGACCGGTATATTGAGCAGCTATCGCTCCCGTAGATAGAAGAACGAGCATCTTGCCCGTTTACCGGATCATAGTAGGACAGGCGTCCCGCCTGTCTGTGATGTATGCGGATCAATCAAACGGGCGAGACGCCCGTTCCACTATTGAATAAACAGGCAAGCCGAGTTAGACGAGACGCGGTCCTCCGTAAATCCTGTTCTACTACCGGCGCGGAAGCGATGGATCGGATAGCCGTAGCCGTCAGCGGAAACGGTGCGATGCCGGCGGTTTCTTCACTTCCCGACGATCGCCGCCGGGATACCCTCGTGGACAGGGATGGTCAGCTCCACCATGCCAGCCGCCAGCATCCGGACCACCACATTTGCGGACTGGCCGTCGACGGTGTAAAGCGCCGCCTGCGTCAGGCCCTTGAAGCCGAAGACGGAGACATCGATCGTTAGCTTGAAGGCGTCCTTCGTCTCGCGCCGGTCGATCAGCGTGATCGTCAGCGACTTGCCCGCGTCATGCCGAAACGCTCTCGCCTCCACTTTCTCCGGTAACGCGCCCAGGCCGTCCACGTCGCGAAAGGAGGAATTGTACAGGTCCGGCCCGATCTTCCTCCGCAGCGCAATCAAAGACTGGAGATACTTCATTTGCGAATTATTCTTCTCCAGTGGCCAGCCCAGGATGTCGAATCGGTAGCCCATCAGGAACACCCGGTGCCAGGACCACTCCCGGCTGAAAGCCTTTTCGTCGGGGTAGTAGTAGATCAAGCCAAGCTGGTTGTTACACGTGCCGCTGAAGATGGCGTGGTGCGGGAAGGTGTAGGTGTAGATTTCCGGTTTGGGGTGCGTGCAAATCCCGCCGACCATCTCGATGCCCAGCGCATGGCTGTTGTACTGCATGAAGACGTCGTTGACGGTCTCAGAGGTCAGGGCAAGTTTGAGCGGCGCGGCCGACTCGCGCAGCAACTTGACGAACTCCAGCAGCCCGCGTCCGCCGCCATGCGGCTGGGCATCGCCGTGGTGAGGACTAAAGCAGACCCGCGCCGCTCCGAACATCGTTACAGGGAAGCTGTCCAAGTACCACGAATCGCAACCGTACTGCTTGACCCACTTGTCCACGATCCAGAATTTGAGATAATCCCGCCAGCCTTTGGCGCCGGGGCACATGCCGGCGTAGCCGTGGGTGTAATCGCCGGCGTCGATGTGGCCGTCGGGATAGACGGAGGCATATTTCTTGAACTCGCGGTTCCAGTCCGGCTGTGGCACATCAGCAGGAATCTGGTCCTTCCACTGCTCCAGACCGGTGGGCAGGGCGGCGTCCCATGTCCAAAAGTTGCTGTAGAAACCGATGTGCCCGCCCATCTCCCGGACTTTGTGGATTCCCGCGGCTGCGCCGGCCTCCCCGCCGCGCGCGGGGTCCGGCAGGAAGAAGCAATAGAATGCCTTGCGGCTCTTGTTGGTGCCGACGTTCTCGATCATCTCCGACCAGCACTGGATGTAGTTAAGGCCCAGCCAGCGGGCGTCCTCCAGCATCTTGGGCAACTCGCTGAACTTGTAGCTCGGCCCCCCGCTGCCGAGCCAGCCGTCGCAGTCCTTCATCCACGCCGGAATGTCACGCTGGATGAACCACGCGGCGGAATCCTGGCGATAGCGCTCGGCGGCCCAGTGCCAATCGCCGTTATGCAGCGCGACGAGAAACGTCTGGCTCTCCCATTTGTTCTGCGGCTCAAGTTGGGAGTAGGTGCGCATGTCCAGCGTCATGGTGTGGCCTTGTGGATCAGGGATCGCCTCGATATCAACTTGCTGATAACTCGGATCGTAGCTGGCAAAGTACAAGCCGCTGGCCCTGCCGCTTGGCAGGGTAATGTACAGGTCCATCCACGGCATGGACGCCCAGCCGGGGTAGGTCAGCACGTTCGTGGGAGTTTTCCCACGGTTGGGTCGGGCAAAGCAATCGGCAGAGGGATCCGGAATCAGTTCGCCTTGCGCAAATGGTCGGGCGAGGTAGTTGCTCGTCGGCAGGCCGCCAACGCTCAGATTCGCCAGCACCGGGAATGCGACACGATAGATGCGGAGCTGATCCCAGGGAATCTCGGCCAGGCCGTTTTCGACGCGGATCTTCCAGCGCGTGACGTTCTCGTCGCCTAGGAGCGAGACGGAGAAACTCACCGCAATGTCGGCCGGGAGCTTGTACGTGAACGAAAGGGTCTGCGCGCCGTTCGTGTTGGCTTGTTCGACGGTGGGTGGCAGGTCGGTCGAGCCGGTGAGGTGGTAGAGGTCCGCGTCCTTCTCGCGTCGAGCGGGCATGGTGATGCGGGTGATGGTTTTGCCGTCGGCGGTGCCCGTGACGACGTCCCACTTGTCCACGGCGGTGAGGAGCGCGGGTTTGGCGGAGGAAAAGCCACCGCTCTGCGCTTCCATTGGATCGCGAATATAGATGGACTGATTGGCGGAGTAGGCGTCGATGATAAACGGCAGGGATTGGCCGGCCTGTCCCTCGTGCGGAGCGGACAGGTAACTGACGCCAGTCTGTTTGTTGAGCAGATCCACGAGGCGGCCCATGTCGTCGAAGTCCATCCGGATGCTGGCGTTCTCCAGCGTGTAACGTTTTTCCGCCAGCACCGGCACCGCAAAGGCCATCAACGCCACCAACACGATTGGCAAAAGACCCTGTGCTAATGAAGGCAAACTGTCACGGCTGAGCCGCATCACCAATTTGTTTTTGCCAACATTCGTCGGCCCGAATGAGTTCTTTGACCAGCCGGCATTTCTTGCGGATGACATGGGGGATTCCATTCTGTTGAGTTCACAAAAACCGATGAACGATCCGGATGAGGTTGGCCGGGTACTCGCAGTACCAGTTGAAATGGTACTTGGCGAGGTCGCCGGTTTTCTCCGAGTAGTAGCGCTCCCACCAGGCCCAGTTATTGGCCCTGCCGACTTCCGCCACGCGGCGCAGGGAACGGAGGATACCGTCGCGATCGCCCATTCGCGCCCGCGCCCAACATTCGAGATACCAGACCCGGCCCATGGCGGCGAGATCGTGGCGGTCGATGTTCTGCATTTCCCAATCCGCGTACGTTTCCGGCTTCGTGGCAATCCCGGTGGGAATGCCGTTGTACAGAAAGTCCGGGTTGTTCTTGAGCTGTGGCCAGAGGATTGCAATCTGTTCCGCACTGGCAACGCCGGTCGCCACCGCCGCCCAGTCCACATCCGTCAGGCCATGGTGACTGATGGCCCCGCGGTCGGGGTGGATATATTCCACACAATGATCGCCCGCCCAGAACTTCGTCCGGAAGGCCGTCGTCAATCGCGCCGCGGCATCCGTGCATCGGCCGGCCGCTTGCGCATCCCCCAGCACCGCAAACAATCGCGCCGCCTGCGTCAAGGCATGGGCGGAATAGCACTGGTTGACTCCATCGAATTCCAATCGCGTCGGCCGTTCCACGTAAAACCCGCCCCCGTGCATCAACCCCGCCGGCGTGATCTGGGTCAGCAGCCACTCCGCCGCCCGTTGCAACCAGGGCGCCTGGTCCTTGAGCCAGTCGCGATCACCCGTCTGCGCGAAGATCGCATCGCCCAGGACCAGAAAAGTCACGTTGGCAAGTGTGCGCAGGGGATTCCCCGGCACCCAATGCGTGAAGATCGCGCCCTTGGCGTCACCGGTGAGCAGATAGCCGCCGTCGACTTCCACGGTCTTACTCTTCAGCCCTGGGAAAATGGCAAATGGCACCAGTCCGTCTTCACGCTGATGCGTTTTGACAAAATCCCAGCTGGCAAGAACCTCAGCCTTGCGCCCCAGCCAGAGCAGGGCTTCGGCGGACTGCCCCCAGTCGAGGCCGGGGAAGGTATTGTCGGGGCCATGGCCTGCGCCATCCGCACAGACCGAGAAGAAGCCGAAATAGATTTTGGGGTTCAGCGCCGCGAGCACGTTTTTCTCCGCAGCCTGCTGGTAGGCCTCAGCAAGATCAAGGGGGAGCCCGGGTGTTGGCGGTTGGATGTTCATGGAAACACCCTAACCAGATCGAGTCCCATCGACAACTCTTCGTTTGGGCGCATGCCGTATCGTAGAATGAGTATTTTCCTTGTTTAATCGAGTTGGACAGGCATCTTGCCTGTCGCCTCGCCTAAAGCGTAATCAGCTCACTTGCATATTTATCCATGACCGATAGGATGCCTGTCCGACTATTTCCCCCGGCCGCCTTATTGACAAGTTCCGGCAATCTTGTTAGGAACTCAACCTTGTCGCAGCGGTACTGGTTCGCAATTCTGATCATGGACTCATATTCGACACAGTATTTTTTTGTCGTGGTATTTCTCGGTGCCGCAGTGGCGTTCCCACTGGCGCCGCTGATCCTGTCCCGTTTACTTGCCCCCCACAAGCCCACCCCCATCAAGACCGATACCTATGAATGCGGCCTTTCGGCCAAAGGCGATCCATGGGTGCAGTTCCGCGTGGGTTATTACATCTACGCACTGGTGTATGTGATTTTTGCCGTGGAAACCGTGTTCCTCTATCCGTGGGCTGTCGCCTTTGCCGGATTGAGCCTCGGGTCGTTCATTGCCGTGATGGTGTTTGTGCTGCTATTGGTCGAAGGTCTGGTCTACGCGTGGGCCAAAGGCGCGCTGGAGTGGAAATGATCGACGACGGCCTGAAAAGCGAATTGCAAAAACAGGGCGTGTTCGTCGTCTCCACGGAGTGGCTTTATAACTGGGGCCGCAAATCTTCCATTTGGCCGCTGCAATTCGGCCTGGCCTGTTGCGCCATTGAAATGATTGCCGCCGCCGCCGCCCGGTATGATCTCGCCCGGTTCGGTGCGGAAGTGTTTCGCGCCACCCCCCGCCAAGCCGACCTGATGATTGTGGCCGGCACGGTTACGAAGAAGATGGCGCCGCAAGTGGTCCGACTTTTCAATCAGATGCCAGAGCCCAAATACGTGATCGCGATGGGCGCGTGCGCAATTTCAGGCGGCCCGTTCAAGGACGGCTACAACGTGCTCAAAGGTGTCGACCGGTACATTCCTGTGGACGTGCATATCCCCGGCTGTCCGCCGCGGCCCGAAGCGCTGTTGCACGCGATTCTTACTTTGCAGGAGAAGATCACCGGACAGCACATCGACCGGTCGCGCTGGTATGACGCGAAGGCCACCACTGAATTTCCCATTCCCACCTGCGGCGAACATGATTTGTTACCGCCGGCGAATCCCGAAGTCTGGCAGCCGCCGAAGGATTACACCGACGTAACCAATGCGGCGCCGACAAAGAAGGCGTGATGGTTAATCAATTTGTCATGCTTAACGATTCGTTTGGGAGTGAAAAGTGGAATGGGCGTCTCGCCCGTTCGATTGGTAATTCCGGTAATGTAAACGGGCGGGGCGCCCGTTCCACTATTTTGCAGACGTGTTCGACCATTCACTAGCCATGGAATCCATCGAGAAAATTAAAGAGATGGTTGCCCAGGCTGTGCCCGGGGCCGCGATCGAGATCATTCCCTCGTCTCCCGCTGCGGCGCAACCGGCCTTGCTCGTGAATCGGGAGTCCGCCGTGGCCGTGGCCTGTTATCTCAAGGATGAGCCGAGCTACCAGATGGATTTCTGTTCGTGTGTGACCGGTGTGGATTATCTCGCGAAGGGATATATCGAAGTCGTTTATCATTTGTACTCGGTCGCGCTGAAGCAGGGGCCGGTCGTGTTGAAGATCCGCGCCCCCCGTGAGCTCAGCCAATGTCATGTGCCCTCGCTCACACCGGTCTGGCGAGGTTGTGAATTTCAGGAGCGCGAGGCGTTCGACTTGTACGGCATTAAATTTAACGGTCATCCGGATCTGCGACGGATCCTGATGTGGAACGAATTCACAGATCATCCGATGCGGAAGGATTACGTCCCACCGGCCGATTACGAGTGGGAGCCGACCCCGCATGATGATGTTTTGAAACGTGCCAAAGCCGACGGCGGAATCATGCCGCCCAGCGCAGCGGCGGCGGAAGTGAAGAAATGATCGCCGAACCCTCCACCATTCCCGCCGGCACGATTTCGACGCAGACGCTCGAAATTTCGATTGGCCCGCAACACCCCAGCACGCACGGCGTGTTCCGGATGGACGTGGTGCTCGACGGCGAAGTGGTCCGCGCCTTGAAACCGGTCGTGGGCTACCTCCACCGCAATCACGAGCAGATCGCGGAAAAGATGGCCTGGCTCGCATCGATGCCCTACACGGACCGCCTCGATTATTTCAACTCGATGTCCAATAACTGGGCATATGCGTTGGCCGTGGAGAAGCTCGCTGGCATCAAGGTGCCGGTCCGCGCGGAGTACATCCGGGTGATCATGGCGGAATTGTCGCGCCTGCAAAACCACGCGTCGGCCATCGGGTTTCTCCTCCAGGACTGCGGGGCCTGGGGAACGCCGCTATTGTATGCGTTCAAGGAGCGGGAAAAGATTCTGGATTTCTTCGAGACCGTCAGCGGCTCGCGGATGATGTGTAATTATATGCGGTTCGGCGGCGTCCGCGTGGATCTCAATGACGCGATGCTGGCGATGGCGCGCAAGATCGTCGCGGAGTTCCCCAAGTTCCTCGATGAATTCGAGAAGCTGATGACCACAAACGAAGTGGTGCTAGCCCGCTGTCAGCGCGTCGGGATCCTGCCGAAGGAGCTCGCGATTGCCGGCAGCATCAGCGGCCCGGTCGCGCGCGCGAGCGGAGTCGAGTACGATGTCCGCAAAGTGGACAAGTATGGCGTTTATGATCGGCTGGAGTTTGGCGTACCGGTCGGTCCGGTCGGCGATGTGTATGACCGCTATTACATTCGCGTGCTGGAAATGCGCGAGTCGATCAAGATTTTGCAGCAGGCGTTGCGGGACATTCCAGCGGGCCCGGCCCAAGCCGTTGAAGTCAAGTTGCGCGGGTTCAAAATGCCCGCCGGCGACGGGTACGGCCGGATTGAAGGTCCGAAGGGCGAGCTGGGTTTCTATCTCGTGTCGGAAGGCGGCCCGAAGCCATACCGGTATCACATCCGCCCGCCGAGCTTCATCAATCTCACGGTGCTGGAAGATATGTGCATCGGCCACAAGGTTGCCGATGCCATCATCATCCTCGGCAGCATCGATATCGTGCTGGGGGAGGTGGATCGCTAATGAACTACCCCGGTAAAGGTTTGGTGGTCGGGTTGGCGGTCACGGCCCGGAATTTTGTTGGCAGCTATTTCTACAAGGACCGGCTCGTGACAGTGCAGTACCCCGAGGAACGGATCCAGACGCCGGAGAATTCACGGACATTCCCATTCCTGGTATTCGAGGATTCACCGGACAAGCCGCGCTGTACCGCCTGTAAAATTTGTGAGGTCGAGTGTCCGCC
>Ga0114951_10006441_pt1 | contig 10381 bp, 11 predicted proteins | sample AM7aDNAmetaG_FD_88677 | JGI IMG/M metagenome (GOLD analysis project Ga0114951, IMG submission 88677) | Freshwater microbial communities from Finland to study Microbial Dark Matter (Phase II) - AM7a DNA metaG | ecosystem: Environmental > Aquatic > Freshwater > Lake | place: Finland: Lake Alinen...
CCCATTGCCAAATTCGGCAAGAAAATGAGAAAAGTTACAACATCCTCACAAATCACCATGGGCGCGCTAACCTCGCTGCTGCAGGAAACAATTTCCGGAACACGTATTGTTAAAGCTTTCTGCATGGAAAAATATGAAAATGAAAGATTTGCCGCCGAGAATCAAACACTATTAAAATATAACATGAAGGCGGTCTCTGTTAGTGCCATCTCCAGTCCTCTGATGGATTTTCTGGCAGGAATCGGCATTGGCGGAATCATTTTCTACGGTGGTTATAACGTCATTCAGGGGAACTCAACACCCGGCACATTTGTCTCGTTTCTTGCAGCTGCATTAATGCTTTATGAGCCGGTCAAGAGACTAACCAATGTAAATAATACGATCCAGCAGGGAATAGCCGGCGCAGATCGCGTCTTCAGCATAATTGACCGTGTGCCGGATATTGAAGATAAGCCCGATGCTGTTGAGCTACCATCAATAACCAAGAATATTGACATTGAAAATGTAACTTTCCGCTATGAAGAAAAACCGGTATTAAAAAACATTAATCTTTCCATCAAATCGGGTGAAGTTATCGCTTTTGTCGGTATGAGCGGCGGCGGTAAGACATCTCTGGTTAACTTAATTCCCCGATTCTATGATGTGTCTGAAGGCAGGGTTCTTATTGACGACCGTGATATTCGTGACGTTACTTTGCAATCGCTGCGTAGCCAGATTGCCATCGTCACTCAACAGACAATTCTCTTTAATGATACCGTAAGAAACAATATTGCTTATGGAGATATCGACCGCACGGAAGATGAAATCGTCAGTGCGGCCAAAGCAGCCAACGCTCACGATTTTATCATGCAGCTGCCAAAAGGATATGATAGCAATATCGGTGAGTTGGGCACAAAGCTTTCCGGCGGAGAAAAGCAGCGTATATCAATAGCCAGGGCACTGCTCAAGAATGCGCCGATTTTAATTCTTGACGAGGCTACTTCATCGCTGGACACAGAAGCGGAAATCGAAGTTCAGGACGCACTTAATAATCTCATGAAGGGACGTACCACACTGGTAATTGCCCATCGTCTTTCTACAATACGTAATGCCGACAGAATCATTGCTTTAGTCAATGGGCAAATTCTTGAAGAAGGCAACCATGAGACGCTGATGGAGAAAAAAGGCGAATATTTCCGTTTGTACAATTTACAGTTTAAAGATGAAGGGAATAATGCCAAAGATGAAATATTGTCAAAGGATATGGAATGATGGCGGAACCATCAACCGTTACACTATAATTCCAATAATAGCATTCGCGATTTCTTTGCCTTATCTGCTGATTATTAATTTTCGTAACTGGCTTTACGACAGAAAGATAATTGCCTCTGTAAAACTTTCCTGTCCGGTGATCAGCGTCGGTAATATTACCGTCGGCGGTACGGGTAAAACTCCCTGCGTGATCATGGTGGCGCAAATGCTTGCGTCACATGGCTTTAAACCGGCAATTCTTAGCCGCGGGTATGGTGGCAAAAACACAAAATCAGTGAACATTGTTTCGGATGGTAAAAATATTTTACTGGATAGCAAAACAGCCGGAGATGAACCATTGCTAATGGCACAATCGCTCAGAAACATACCCATTATCGTCGGCCCACAAAGAATAAAAACAGGCATTGCCGCAATAAACCTATTCGGAGCAAATGTGCTTATTTGTGATGATGCCATGCAACACCGGCAGATATTTAGGGACATTAATCTGGTTTTATTGGATAGTCAAACTTTACAAAGGAACAACTATATTCTTCCGAGGGGAAAACTACGTGAACCGATAACAGGACTTAAGAGAGCCAGCGCCTTTGTGCTCACGCGTGCCAATGAGGAGCAGAGGGAGAATAAGACGATCGGACAATTAGCACAGGCTGAAAAGATTCCCGTTTTTATGAGTACTCACACGCCGAAAGATATAGTCAAGGGAGATTACAGCGAGCAATGGCCAATTGCCGAACTAAAAGGGAAAAAGGTGTGCGCCTTTTGTGGTATCGCCAAACCCGATTCATTTAAAAAAACATTACTCGATGCCGTAGCGCAGATTTTGTCCTTCGATATTTTTCCCGATCACCACCGCTTTAATAAAAACGAATTGGGAAAAATTAAAGCCAAATTTATCGATTGCCGTGCTGATTTAATAATAACAACACAAAAAGATGGTATGCGCGTTCAGGAGTTCCCCGAATTTTCCAATATGATTTATCTGTTGCGAATAGAGATGGAGTTTATTCCATCTAGTGAATCATTTGAGAATTTTATATTGGATCGGCTAGCGATTGCGCAAAATAATGGCTAACTACGAGGATACCTGCTTGAAGCAAAGATTAATTGTAAGTTTAGTAAGACGCATCCCCTTGAGCTTCAGAAGAAGTTTCGCCGTTGTTATAGCCAGGCTAGCTTACGCTCTTTCCCTGAAACATCAGCTTATCGCCATTCATAATTTATTACGGTCTTTTCCCGATAGGCCGCTTGAGGAAATTATTCGGCTGGCGAAAGATTCATATACAAGCTCTGCTCTGCTTGTTGTCGATTTTTTTGATGTTCCATCTTTAAACAAAGAAAATTTGCATCAGTGGATCAGCATCGAAGGATTGGATAATTACACGACCGCCTGCAAAGAAGGCAAAGGTGTATTGCTTTTCAGTGCTCATTTTGGCAACTGGGAGATAGGCAATGCAGCTTTAGCGATAATGACACAGCCGTTTATATTCGTATACCGTATTTTCGACAGCCCTTTTTTAGAAAAAGGTATCACCGATGTACGTAACTCTTACGGCAATATTTCCCTTTCTAAAGACAATGCCATGCGACCGATACTGCGCTTGTTGAAAAAAGGTGCCACAATTAATCTCCTCATTGATCAAAACGTTGCCTGGTATGATGGAGTGTTTGTTGACTTTTTCGGCCGCAAAGCCTGCACAACGTCCGGTCTGGCTCTGCTTGCCTCACATACAAAAGCACCGGTATTGCCTGTCTTTACCCGCCGTCTGCCCGATGGCAAATATTTGCTGGAGATCGGCAAAAGGGTTGAAATTGTCAACTCCGGGAACCGCAATGCTGATGCATTAATCAATACGCAGAATTTTACTAAAATTATTGAAGACCATATTCGTCAATATCCAGAACAATGGTTTTGGGTACATCAGCGCTGGAAGACAAATCTCTGCCAGGCAAAACAAAGAGGTTAAACAATTGATTCTTAGAAAAAATAAAAAACTGCCGCAGGAAGGCATAAATAACATTCTTATTCGCGGCACGAACTGGATTGGCGATGCCATTCTGACGCTACCGGCAATGACGTCCATCCGTGCCACATATCCACGCGCCCATATTGCTGTTCTTGCTAAACCGTGGGTGGCTGATATTTATAAAATTTTTTCTGATGTGGATGAAATAATTATTTATGAAGATAAATATGACACTCCGACAGGAGTATTTCGTCTGGCCAATATGCTCAAAGAGAAAAACTTTGACGCGGCAATTCTTCTGCAAAACGCGATCGAAGCGGCAATCATTGCTTTTGTGGCCAGAATTCCTCTGCGCGCCGGTTACAACTCAGATGCCCGTGGCCTTCTTTTAACCCACAGCGTAAAACGCACTAATGAAATAAGAAAAGTTCACCAGATTGATTATTACCTGGAAATGGTCAAGGCTTTGGGTTGTGTTCCCGTAGATCGGAAAATGCGGCTGGAAGCCCGGATTAACATTCAGGATGCCCAAGACATTGTACAAAAATATATACCGGAAACAAACAAAGCTATTATCGGAATCGCTCCGGGGGCCACTTATGGCCCTGCAAAGCGTTGGTTGCCGGATAGATTTGCAGCTGTGGCAGATAAGCTCAGTGAGAGTTTCCCGATGCAGGGAATTCTCTTTGGCAGCAAGTCTGATTGGGAAGTGGCGGAAGAAGTTAGGGTAGCGGCGCGTACTAAGCTAATTAACCTTGCCGGCAAAACAAATCTTCAGGAAGCAATTTACTTAATCTCACAATGCCGTTTATTTATTAGTAACGATTCCGGCCTGATGCACATTGCGGGCGCGCTGAATATTCCAACTGTGGCTATTTTCGGCTCAACCAATCCCATTACCACTTCACCTGCCGGGGATAAGACAACTATCGTTCATTCAAACGTTTCCTGTAGTCCCTGTCTTGAAGAAACATGCCCAACTGATTTTAGTTGCATGAAATTAATATCCGTGGAGAATGTTTTTGTGGCAGCTAAAAATATATTAAGTAAATAGTTGAGAAAATTTTTATGGGAAAAAATATTGCTGTATTTTTAGACAGAGACGGAACAATTAATGAAGAAGTCGGCTATCTCGATTGCCTCGACAAACTCAAGATTATTCCTGCCGCTTATGAAGCAATTCGATTGATTAATAAAAGTTGCATGAAGGCAATAGTAGTTACCAATCAGGCAGGTGTGGCCAGAGGATTTTTCTCCGAAGAATTCGTCAGGCAAACCCATGAAATCCTCCAGACCGCTTTGCAACAGGGAAAAGCAAGTATAGATAAATTCTATTACTGCCCGCATCATCCCACGGAAGGAACAGGAATCTACCTGCATAATTGTAACTGCCGTAAACCCTTGCCTGGTATGCTTATGCAAGCGGCCAATGATTTAGATATCGAGTTAAAAAGCTCTTACATGATCGGAGACACATGCCGTGACATGGAAACAGCGAAAAAAGTGGGGGTTAAACGGATTTTGGTAATGACTGGATATGGGCGGGAAGAGTTGCTGGAGTTTGGTTCTGATGCGGCGGCAGCCGTAAGCAAACCTGATTTTGTCGCGGAAGATATTTTGGACGCCGTAAAGTGGATAATGAAAGACAGGATCAAGTGAATATATTAATCGTAAAACTGAGCGCCATTGGCGATGTAATTCACACTCTGCCATCACTTGCGGCATTGCGCCGTTTGTATCCAGACGCTCATATAACCTGGGTGGTGGAAGAAGCAGCGGCGGATATAGTTAAAAACCACCCCTATCTTGATGAAGTTATAGTTTTACGGCGCAAAAGCTGGGTTAAATATTTTAAGGCCGGGCAGTTGAACCGCCCGCTTGGGGAAATAAATCTGTTTTTTAAACAACTCCGACAGCGTCCCTATGACCTCGTCATTGATTTTCACGGTTTGCTGAAAAGTTCCGTCGTTGTGTATTTCAGCTCCGGCAAAAGAAAACTGGGTTATGATTCGCTTCAGGAATTAAGCGGTTTATTTGTTAATGAAAGAATACCTGAAGATATGAACAAGCACGCCGTCGATCGCTACCTTGATTTTCCACGTTATCTGGGAGCAAATGTCAGCAATGCTGAGTTTATCCTTCCTGTTAACAAAAAAGCAGAAGCAAATACACAGCTTCTGCTAAACCAATATGGCCTGGATGACAAAAAATTTATCGCCATAAATCCTATTGCTTATTGGGAAACCAAGCTTTGGGATGAGAATAATTTTGCCAGGCTGGCTGATTTGATTAAAGAAAATTTGAAGATGGATGTTGTTTTTACGGGAAGTGAAAACAGTACCATCGAAGGCATTACTTCCAAGATGAAAACTAAAGGAATAAATTTAGGAGGGCAGACAACGCTTCTTGAACTTGCGTGTCTTTACAAAAAAGCGCGACTTGTGATTACAACCGATTCCGGCCCCATGCATCTGGCGGCAGCTGTGGGAACACCAGTTGTCGCCCTGTTTGGTCCTACTGATCCGGCAAGAACAGGACCTTATGGTACAAATCACACTATAGTCCGGGCGGAACTGCCATGCAGCCCTTGCTTTTTAAAGAAATGCCCGACAAAACAATGTATGAAAGAAATTTTGCCCGAACAAGTATTCACAGTGGTGGAAAATAAATTAACAAAGAGGTGACCTATGTCATTGAACAAAAAACTACTGGAAATTTTAGCCTGCCCCCAATGCCATGGCAAGGTTCATTTAAATGAAAGTTCAAACGGCTTAATTTGCGACCAGTGCAAATTAATTTACGAAATTAAAAATGATATTCCGATAATGCTTCTGGAAGAGGCAAAAAAAATTAGTGAAAGGAATTCTTGATGCGTTTTTACAGGCGAAGATTGGGTATATTTATCTTATTTTTTTCGGATATTGCCGTTTTGTATGCTAGTGAGTGACCCCCTCGCGTCGAAGCACTTTCAGCAAGGTCAAAAACAATATCTTCATGTCCAGAAACAGGGATTGATGCTCCAGATAGTAAGCATCAAACTTGACCTTGACAGGTATCGGCAGATCGTCCCGTCCATTTACCTGCGCCCATCCGGTTATCCCAGGGATCAAGCGATGGACACCTTTCTCCGTCCGCAAAGCAATCAGATCCTCTTGATTAAACAATGCAGGCCTGGGGCCCACAAAGCTCATATCCCCTTTTAAAACACTCCATAATTGCGGCAATTCATCCAGGCTTGTTTTTCTCAGAAAGTATAGCGGCGTCAGATAAACATCAGGATCTTTTAATAAGTGCGTCGCCACAGCAGGTGTATCAATCCTCATTGTCCGAAATTTTGGCATCTTAAAAATCTTGTTATCCACACCCACCCGATCAGACCAATACAGAGCAGGCCCCCTGGAAGTCAGCCTGATTAAAACCGCAATAATAAAAATTGGAACTGACAAGACTATAATCAAGCAAAGGGAAAACAACAAATCAAATATCTTCTTCATGTCCACAACTTTCGTAAGAGCTTTGCACCGCAGTATAAAATAAACTTTATTGTTATTAATAGGTTCGATGGCCTTAATTAAAGGATGAGATTGAGACCGACTTTAACCTTTTCAAAAAGATTTCGGGGCAGAATGCTCACACAATCTGTCAAAAAATGTTTGTCGATGGTGACAATTTGAGAGATATTTGCTACCGAATCGTGCGGAAGACAGGTGCTTCTCTTCGGCAGCATGACATTTCCGGGAGCCTCAGCCAAACGGAGATTCCGGGTGATGATGACAACGACGACCGTTGATATAGCGCTATCATTGAAAGCGTCTTTCTGAACCACAAGTACAGGTCTGCGAAATCCCGGTCCCGCTCCGGCCGGGTCAGGTAGATCCGCCCACCATATTTCACCACGTTTCACCGGTCAACCCTCCCAAGTTCGCTGTTGCAGCTTCCCATCACCAGTCCTCCTTTGCCAATACCATCATTTGAGCTTTATTAAATATCGGATCGACCTGAGAATTATCATGGGCATAGATCTCGTTTAATTTTTCCTTGACGCTGCCTTCCCGATGCTTCTCCAGAAATTCAGCAATTGCTGCCGCATATAGCCGACTGCGATTCAATCCCAGCACTTTTGCCGTTTCATCGGCCTGAAGAAAAATATTCTCCGGGATTGAAATGGCTGTTTTCAAATTCCTCATACAATTCACCTCCCGTAATGCATAGCGATAACGCTCAATAATTTAAATACCTGAATAGGTATAACGATAGTTATACGATGTGTCAAGAAATAAAAAATACGTTTTCTATTCTTAGCACTCCCCACTTTCCTTTCTGACTTTTTTAACCCAAAACCTAAAACTCAAAACTTATAAACATCTCTTTCTCGTATCGTTTCTTCCCACCCAGCCTTTAAATTATATCGGGGCACGAAGCCCAGTTCTTTTTGAATGAGGCTACCGTCAACGGCAATATCTTCGGTGTACTTGTCAACTGTTTCCCGCGTGACCGGGGCTTTTATGCCAATAGTGTTGGCCCCTTTTTCAATTAATCCAGCCACTATACGTATTGGCCCAACGGGCAATGAAAACCTAGGCGACTTACGATCAAGGGCGGAGCAAATGGATTCAATAATTTCATTCAAAGTATGATAGCTGCCATCTGTTACGTTGAATACTCTGCCTGCCGCAGCCGGATGAGCAACAGCCAATACCGCTGCCTCGCCAATGTCCTTATCATAAACCAGCGTCCGTCGATTAAGACCATTGCCGATAGGGATAAAGCGATGACATGCCAGAGCATGAGTCAGCCGCTCGTAGTTTCCCTTGATTCGTGATCCATAAACTGCACCCAAACGTAAAACGGTGCCCAATGGTTGACCATCGGCACCTCTAGCATTTAAAACAATCTGTTCGGCAGCACATTTCGTCTGAGCATAAAAAGTCTCAGGATGAGTTGGCGACATCTCATTGAGCACGCGACCACCTGAAGGCCCATACACCGCAATCGTGCTGAATAAGACAACGCGCTTCACACCCGCCTTAATTGCAGATTCAACTACCGTCGCAGTTCCGCCAATATTTACGCGCTCGTATTTTTCACGCAATTCAGGCGGCGGATTGACAATGTGCAGAAGCGCCGCCATATGAATGACTGCATCCACACATTGCACAGCAGCTTTAACCGCCGCCGGATCCGTGACATCGCCAATCAAAACTTCCACGCTTTGCGGGAACATGCCTGCGGTAGGAGCATCGACAGAGAAAGAACGGATACGGAATCCTGCTTGATCCAAAGCATGAACCACACACGGGCCAACCGCACCAGTCGCCCCAGTAACGAGAACAAGTTTATTTTTATCTAAAAGATCAATCCGATTGTCTTGATTGGAGAAGATTATATTCAATTAACAAGCTCCGTATATAAACTTGGTCTGCAAAACCTTAATGCTTTTTCCAAACCACACGATTTATATAATCGGTATAGCTCAAAATAATGCGGAGCACTTTCTTCGAAACGTTCTCCACATCATAATCCTGAATCAGCTTAAATTGCCTTTTATCCTTCGAATATTGAGCGGTCACAACCTGGATGGACTCAATGACCTTCTTTGCTTCCAAGCCGCACATGATCAGAGTACCCTCATCCATCCCCTCGGGGCGCTCATGTGCCTCCCGGATCGTAACCGCCGGAAAATTAAGGATTGATGATTCTTCTGTAATTGTGCCGCTGTCAGATATAACACAAAAAGCGTTCATCTGAAGCTTGACATAATCAAAAAAACCAAGAGGCTTTAAAAAACGTATCAGAGGATTCGCATCGGTAACATTCATTTCTTCGAGCTTTTTTCTTGTCCGTGGATGCGTGGAAACAATCAGCGGCATCTTATACTGATCTGCAATCATTTGCAGAGATTCTAAAAGATTACAGAAGTTTTCCTCATTATCGACATTCTCTTCACGATGGGTACTGACTACAAAATATTTACCTGATTGAACTTTAAGCCTCTGCACTACATCAGAGGCATTTATTTGCTGCATATAATGGAGAAGAACTTCTTTCATCGGAGACCCTGTTTTAATCACGGTTTCCGGTCGCAGACCCTCCGCCAGCAAATAACGACGGGCATGCTCCGTTAACGGCATATTGATGTCACTTAAGTGATCAACAATCTTGCGATTGATTTCCTCAGGAACACGTTGATCGAAACTGCGATTACCCGCCTCCATATGAAAAATTGGTATTTTACGTCTTTTTGCCGAGATGACGGATAAGCAGCTGTTCGTATCTCCATAAAGCAAGACCGCATCAGGCAGCACTTGTTCCATTAGCGCATCGGACTTGGCAATCACATTGCCTATGGTATCAGCCACCGTTTTCCCGGCAGCATTTAAAAAATAGTCCGGCTTTCTTATGTTGAGTTCCTGAAAAAATATTTCATTTAATTCATAATCATAATTTTGCCCTGTATGCACAAGTACATGCTCAGTGTGAATATCTAATTCACTCATAACCCGACAGAGTTTGATAATTTCAGGACGCGTTCCCACTATCGTCATAACTTTTATCGACATGTTTTTTCCCTTCTGCTAAAAATTGTTTCTAAAAAGCATTCTTTCTCTTAGCGAAGCAATTCTTCGCTTTGCAACAGGTTGCCATCAGTAACCATCAGCTTGTGTTTCTTTAAAAGAGCCGTAGTTTTAACCAAATTAAGGACAGTATCGGCAGAGCTGAACTCTTTTTCCAGAGCGTTCCTATCAGAATTCTTATCAAGTAATTCGGGCAGCATGGGAAGAATGGCATAATAATCTCCCCGCCGAACGCAGTGATGGGCCTCTTCTTCCGAAACCATAATTTCGTGAATCTTTTCCCCCGGACGAATACCAGTATTTTTTATTTTAATGGGTCTGTCACCAATTAAAGCCTGTGCGATATTCAAAATACTTGTTGCGGGCGCATTAGGAACATAGGTTTCCCCACGCTTAGCTTCTTTGAGGGCAGCAAAAACTGTGTCCACCGCCTGATTCAAGCTCAACAGAAAACGGGTCATTTCCGGCACCGTAATCGTAACAGGTCCGCCATTTCTGATCTGGTCATGAAATAGAGGGATGACAGAACCTCTCGAAGCCAAAACATTTCCATAACGAACACAAATAAAGCGTGTTTTCGGATTTAAA
>Ga0114951_10006442_pt1 | contig 10381 bp, 9 predicted proteins | sample AM7aDNAmetaG_FD_88677 | JGI IMG/M metagenome (GOLD analysis project Ga0114951, IMG submission 88677) | Freshwater microbial communities from Finland to study Microbial Dark Matter (Phase II) - AM7a DNA metaG | ecosystem: Environmental > Aquatic > Freshwater > Lake | place: Finland: Lake Alinen...
TGCAAATTTTTTTAAGAATTGCAAAAATGCAAATTGAAATCCGTTTAATCAAAAAACCTCTGCAACTAACTAAATTTCAAATATTTCAAAGAACTCTTTTAGAATTTAATGGGACAGTAATGTAATATTCATTTTAATAAAAAAAATAAATTTAAAAGTGGGATACTCCCAATTTATATTGATATAGAAAAATTTGGTTTCCAAACAAATAATATACTTAGCAAGGTAACAGAACTTATAATGAGTACGCTATTAATTAATTTGGAAGAATATATTGCTTTTATTGGAAAAGATTTTGATTATTTTTATAATGATATTTATATTAATGATATTATGTTTATAAAATATCGTATTGAAAAAAATATAAATATTTCAAAAATTGTAAAAAAATATTTTTCTAATACGATTAATAATAATCATTATATTGTAGCTATCCTTAATTTTTTTGTCAGACAATTTGGCAAATGGAATGTAATTCTTATTATTGACAATGTTGATGGCACAAAAATAGCTCTCCAAAAGGAGATTGTAACTACCGCATCTGCTTTATGTGTGCAAAACATTAAAATAATAATTCCTATTAGAAAAGCTACTGCAAACAATATTAAATATAAAAATCCAGAATTTTTCGGAACCTTTGTTCAAAATGAAATTTTTCCACCTCTGACATCACAAATATTAAAAAAAAGAGCAGATAAAGCATTAGAAGAACCTGAATTAAGAAATGCCACCTTAAGTGAAGGACATTTAGTATTTAAAGTTAAAGATTGTGTTGAATTCTCTGAAACAATATCAAAAGCATTTTCTCATCCTGCTGTTGATAGATTATTAAATGGGCTTAGTAATGATTCAGTGCAACAAGCACTTAAGCTTGCCGTCAAAGTTTATGCATCCAATTATATTGATGCAAAAAAGATAATTAGAAGATTATCTCCACCTGAGACTATTATTCCATCTCCATGGCGAGGTTATTTCCCTTATTATATTGTAATTAAGGCCCTTTTGCATCCTGATAGACCTGTTTATCTATCCGAAGATGCTCAAGTTGCAAATATATTTGGTACTCATCAATACCAATATCATTTTGGCCCTTTTATGCGTGTTTATATATTAAAATATATTGTTAAAAACAATACCTCAAAAATTAAATTAGATGATATTTTAAATGAATTATCCACTGCTTTGATAATAAAAGAATCAATTATTAGAGAAGAATTTGATTGGCTTGTAAGAAAAGATTGGATCGAAGAACAAAATGAAGGAGTGTATGCAGTTACTACTCTTGGACGATACATTATTGAAGAACTTTTATATGATATGGAATATCTTACTCATATCTCAGTTGATATTGAAATGCCAAAAGAAATTGTTTATAATATCAAGGTTCCAGCTGATAGTCCAATGGATCGTAGTAATAATTTAATACTTCTTATAAATTTTTTGGTAAATAAAGAAAAGGAATCAATAACTCATTGTTCAGCAGAAAATGACATTTCATATTATATTAAATTGTTTGGTAATGACGGAATAACAGAAAAAATAGTTAGAAATATTAAAAAAAATTTAAAAGATATTAAGTCTGGGAAAGTTAATAATGATATTATCGAAGCAATTGATGTTACAATCGAAAAATTAAATGAATTAAATATAACATTGGGTAAAATTAATAAAATTCTGAAAAATTAATTGAATGGAAGAAAAGCATAGTTCTAAAGATGCAACAGATAATGCAATAAATATTATTCAAAATAATAATTTATTATTAGATGCCACCATTGAAACTATTAAAAGTGCAAGAAGAATATTATGGTTAATCACCACAATGGTTTGTTTAGGGTTTTTTTTTATATATTTATGGTATTTTTCTTGGGAAAATGCAAGAATTGTTGCTCGTAATGGCATTTGTAACATCAAATCAAATGAAATAAAAGCTAAAGACTATAAAGGGAATTTAAATTTAGATACAGCATTAATAAGTAAATATAAAAAAGAGGCACAAAACTTGGAAAATGAAATATCAAATAAAAAATATAATTTACCATTAGTTGGAATTAATATTTCTATATCTGATTTTTCTATTGGAATTATGATGGTATCAACGGCATTATTAGTTTGGCTTTATTTATATTTAAATCGTTTATTTTCATGTTTGGAAACTTTAAAAAAAAAGAAAGGATGGCGTATTATTATATCTCTTTTAAAATTTCATTTTGTCATAATAGGGTCACATAGTGAAAAGTATATAAAATATATATCTAAAACACTAATATTATCTCTTCCACTTTTATCTTTTTTATTTCTTCTTAGTGATATCTATGATATTATAAACATTCACGAAACTATTCCTTTAAGTTCTTTAGCTTTTAAGGATGTAAATTATTTATTACATATTGTTGTAAGATTAATAACTCAGCTAATATTAACAATTCTTATTACAATGTTTGCTTTATTATGTAAGCAGAAATTAATTAATATGGAAAAAGAATTGATTGATGATTATGTTGATTGCGAAGATGGACCAATTAGTTAAAAAACTGCCAACACATTTTTCAATTCCTTAGCCAAGTTCCACAAAACCACTCTATGACTACTTTAGTAATACGCTTACAAAGTCTTTCTTTTCAATTACACAAGTTCTGTCTTAACCCCTAATAAGAAAAAAAATGAATAAAGAATAAGGAATTATTGGATATTATTATTAAAGAACCTAATAAAGCGGAAAAAGATGCTGCAATATTTTAGATACCGTAGAACAAAAGCAATCATTAAAAAGCCACAACCTTTTTAATTTAGTTGTGGCATATTAAATATAAATTTTATTCCATATCGAACCAGTCTAATAATACCTCCAATCGAGCTTCTACACTTTTAAAAACATCTCCCAATACTTCTCCCTCACTGGCAGTAAAAGTTTCTGTTATCCACAACCCGTTCATAAGTTCAATTTTAATTTCAAAAGCTGGTTTACCTTTCTTTTCTTCTTCTGGTGATTTATAATAAGTCGTTTCTTTAAGACTGAAAGTCTGAATTTTATCTTTTACGATATATTTATCGCCAAAGGGAATAGTTTTTTTCTTTTTCATAATATATAATTTTTGGTTAATAATTATTTTCTAATTTAAAAATCCATAAAGACACTTAAAATAGAAAACAAATATTAAATTAAAATCTATTGTCAAAAAACCATATTATTACTTGGTGGATATTTCGGTCTGACCGTGGTACTGTTCGAACCAAAATGCCTGGCACTCTAAAACCGAAATAGATGGCACTGATCGAACCGTTATATCCAACTTGGATAATAGCATATTTATGTAGTACCGTCAGCTCTCTCGTTACAGTATGATTGTTATTACATAAATTGTCAACTTGAGTTTTACTGTTCTCAATTAAAACCCTGTATCTATGTTTAAAGATTTATATATCTTTTACAGAGTCCTGCTTTTGCTGATTTATTAAAAAATGACAAAAGCAAGCCGGAGGTTATAAAATGCAATGAAGCAGATCACCTACTTGCTACTTCTGAAATTGTAAGGAGTATTTACACTGAGATAAAGACAGCATTATTAGAAGCTGATAACAGCCTTGAATTTAATGCTAAAAAAATCTATATCTCAGTTCGTAAAAACAAAAACCTTGCATTCTTCCATCTTCGTAAAAAAATATCTCTTGTTGTAATGAATCCTGAAGATGACACACGAGAGAATATCAAGCATCATGTAATTAAAAGTCTGCCGGTATCTGTTCAAAAATTCTGGAATGGGGCAAGTTGTACGATAATAATTGAGAACTCAGTAAATTTAGATGAAGTTATTGATTTACTGAAAAAGATGATTGGGAAAGTGTAAGTGCGATTTGTGTTGTAACTAAGCGGTTTTTTAATAATCTTTAATGCCATCTTTTTTTAAAAAAGGATGGCATTTTTTATTCTAATAAATATTTCTATATTTATTTCCCCCGATCACACATTTTTTATAACGATTTTATTGCCTAAACAAAATGGCATATTTGCTTTTGCCCCGACGCACCTTTAGCCAACGCTTCTGCAAAATCTAAAGAGTCATTTTTTCTTAACCTTCATTTAGCTGTTGAAAAGTAATTAGAAATATTTTTCTTTACTTTTTACTATTAAAAAGAAAGATGTCTATATTTGTCAAGACAAATATTTCAATTATGAAAACTATAGGAGAAATAATCAGAATCGAAAGAGAGAGAAAAGGAATGTTGCTAAGGCAACTAGCTTCATATATTGATATTGATGCCTCAATATTAAGCAAAGTTGAACGTGGGGAAAGAAAAGCGACAAAGACGCAAATTATAAAAATAGCAGAAATTTTATCCTTGAATAAAAACGAACTTCTTATTCAATATATCAGTGAAAAAATTGCTTATGAATTAGTTGATGAAGAATCGGTTAAGCAAACTTTGAAAGCGGCAGAAAAAAAGGTGGAATATTTAAAAAGGGAAAAGTATATATCAGCAAATAAATAAACAAGTAGAAAATGAATAAACTTATTGACATTTATGCGAAACTTGGTTTAAATAAGGAAAATGGACTTTTTCTAATAAAGGATGATATTTGGAAAACCGAAACTTCTTTTCCAAACAGGGTTAAAAGGCTTATTGAACGAAAAATTGAACCTGATGCTTTTTTCTGTTTTGACAATAAACCAATGATATTGTTTTTTGAAAACCGTATAAACAAATCTTTATTACATGAAGCAATATGGAATTTTAATGAATGTCCGATTGCGATTTTTATTGATAATAGTACTGTTGAAATATTTAATGGATTCAATTATTTAAAGGACAATAAATCATTAGAAAAGTTAGGGGAAATAGGCATTCTTAATAATTTTACATATTTTGAACTAGTAACTGGAAGAACATGGGAACAGTATAAGGAACAATTAGATTATAGAAATCGTGTTGATTATCATTTGCTCCAAAATATAAAAGCTGCACGTGAGATACTTGTTGATGGTAATGAAAAAAGGGCCAAACTTGTTAATGCAATTTTAGGTAAAGTAATTTTTGTGCGATACTTGATTGACCGAAAAGTTAAAATGAAGTTTGAGGGGAAATTACACACTTGGACTAATGTGGAATTTTGTGAACTTTTGGACAATCCGAAACGGATAGAGGAGTTTTTCAAGTATTTGGAAGATAAAGAAAAAGGATTTAATGGTGATTTATTTCCACTCTTACAAAGTGAATATAGCCAAGTTACAAAAAATGATTACCAAGTATTGAAGAGGTTATTGCTTGGAGATGATATTGCCAAAAACCAACCATCATTATTTGAGTTATATGATTTTTCTATTATTCCAATTGAATTTATAAGCAATGTTTATGAACTATTTATAGGTCAGGATAATCAAAAGCAAGAAGGGGCTTATTATACACCACTTTTTTTAGTCGATTACATTCTAAAAGATACAGTAGAAAAACACTTATCCGAAACAAGCAAATTAGATGTTCAACTCAATGAGACTTTGTCAAAGCAGATAGGTAACTATTCTTACTGTAAAGTGCTTGATCCTGCTTGTGGTTCAGGAATCTTTCTCGTAGAAACTCTCAGAAAAATTATTGAAAAATATATTGCTGATACTCGTATTGACATAAAATCACCAAAATTTAAAACTGCAATAAAAAACTTAGCCAAGGAAAATATTTACGGCATTGACAAAGATTTAAGTGCTGTTCAAGTTGCAATATTTTCAATCTATTTGACATTACTTGATTATTTAGAACCTGCCGCAATAGAAGATGCTTTTAAATTTCCTCATCTTTTAAATACAAATTTCTTTGAAGCAGATTTCTATGATGAAAATGCTAAATACAACACACTTTTTAAAGGACTTGAATTCGACTACATCTTAGGAAATCCACCTTGGAAAGGAAATGGAATGGATAGTGTGGGAAATGAATATTTAAAGAATAGAAAAAATAAGGAAAAGTCCTTAAAAAAGAAATTCAAAGTAGCAATCAATAACAATGAAATAGCCGAAGGGTTTGTACTAAGAGGAAGTGATTTTTGTAAAAAAAATTCTCAAATTGCATTCATCATAAGAAGTAGCAGTTTGTATAATCTTGGTTATAATAAAGAAAATTGCAGTTTTTTCCGACAATACTTACTCGAAGAATATTATATTGACAAAGTTTTCGAATTAGCTCCAGTAAGGTATGAAATTTTTGAAAAATCGAACAAACCTGCTATTGCACCTGCTGCTGTTATATTTTATCGATATGCAAATGGAGAAAATACTGACAATAATATTGTTCATCATATTACATTAAAACAAAGTAGATTTTTTTCTTTATTTAAGATATTTACTATAAATCGAAGCGATTATAAACAAATACAGCAAGTCAAATTAAAGGAGTTTGATTGGCTTTGGAAAGTATTGGTATATGGGTCATATTTAGATTTTAACTTTATCAGAAGATTAAAAAACGAATATCTTACAGTAAAGGAAGTTATTTCTGATGAAAGCAAGTTTGCTATTGGGACAGGTATTCAGTACAGTAGCAATCCCTCATACCCTTCTACACATTTAAAAGGAAAACCATTTATTGATGCATATGGTGTTACAGCATTTCATATAAATCCTGATAAAATTTCAAAATTTGATCTGCCAAAACTGCATCGCTTGAGAAGCGAAAATATTTTTAAAGCCCCAATTCTATTAATGAGAAAGGGGTTAGATATGCTAAATTTAACTTTGAAAAGTGCTATATCAAACAATGACCTTTTATTTAAAGATAGTCTAACGGCTATTTCTGCAATAGATTCAAAAAATATTGATGTTTTAAAAAACATGTTGGCAATATTTTCTTCAAACTTACTTAGCTACTTTGCAATAAATACGTTTGGATCAATCGGAATAGAGCGAGAACAAACGCAGAATTATAATAAATTTAGCTTACCATATCTCGAATTATCTGTAGAGGAAAATATAAAAAAAATTGAACAAGCCAAACAGAAAATTTTTTCAGAGAATAAAAACACGTTAATAGATAATCACAAGATTCAAGCATTAGAAAATATCGTTATTTGCGAATTAAAGAATATAAATAATTCTATTTACAAACATTTAGAATTGAATGATACCGAAATATCATTGATTGATTATGCTTTGGAGATAAATCTTAACATGATAATTGGCTATGATAAGAATAAAAACAGACTGTTTTCAAGTACGAATTTTAATGATGAAATTCTTAAAATGTATGCATTAATTTTCATCAACAGATTCAAATTAAAATTAGAAAAAGCAGGTAAAAAATTTGTTGTTGAAATATGGCATACCAATCAAATTGTAGGTATGTTTTTTAGACTGGTTCCTACTTCGAAATACACAAAAAACATAGTTTGGGTAAATAAACAGAATTGTGATTGGGAAATATTATCACTCCTTACAAAAATTAGTTCTGAAAAAGTCACAGATAAGCTCTTTGTTCAAAAAGATATTAGAGGTTTCGAAAAAGATTATTTCTATATTTTCAAACCGAATGAGAAGCGACTTTGGCACAGAGCAATTGGCTATCTAGATGTAAATGAATTTGCTGATGCCATTCTTAATGCTGGGAGGATAGGAAAATGATGTACACAGAGCTAAATGCTTCCGGCTACGAGTATAACGGAATTTTTTATAATGCTGAATTTGAAGACCTCCTTTCAAAAATCATTATTTGTTATAATTTAATGGTTGCAGACAATGTATCGCTTACAAATGATGAAAATGCTATAAGAGATGTGTTATTGATAAACTATCTAAAGAATAATCAAATTAGAAAAAAGATTAAATTAACAGATTATTTATTTGACAGAGAAGATCCAGAAGATAGTACTTTAGGAAGAACGGACATCAAAATACAAACGCTAAATACATTTCAGGATACAAGTGCATATTACATTATTGAATGTAAAAGAATTGATTCAACAAATCCCAAAGGAACTACAGGTTTAAATGCAAAGTATATTGAAAGCGGAATATACCGCTTTGTTTCTACTTCTTATTCATCTCACTACAAAACGAATGGAATGATTGGTTTTATTGTAGAATCAATAGATATAAATCAGAACGTATCTTCAATCAATAACCTATTGGCAACATTTTTTTTAGACGCAAATGCAACACAAGATCTACAATATAGGGAAATTGTTGCTGACTTTAAATTCTCATATTGTTCCTGTCACAATGTAGCAGGAAATAGAGTGATGCTTTATCACCTAATGTTTGACCTTTCAAAGAATGTACATGTAACTTAAATAAATATCAATGATTTTTGCAATACAACATACGACGGAAGAAAAACTAAAATCATTAAGTGAACGGCTAAAGTATTTAGCTCGGGATAATAATTCTTATGCAAATTATATTGACAAAAATATAAAAACTGAAAATCTTAAATTCAATCTTTCGTTGATTCTTTCTCACATTATTCTCAATCTACAATTCATTGACCGAAGTAAAATTGTATTTCAAAAAATAATAGAAGAGTATAATCAAGCAAACAACACAATACTAACATTTGAGAACTTTGAGAAAGCCAACTGGATAAGAGTAGTTGCTGACGAAGCTGTAATTCCAGGTTTGATTCGCAATTTTGTTTGGCAAGTCGGCTACTATGAGAAAAAAGGCAAACCAATAGCAATTCCAGATGGTAAGTATGATTTGATTCGTTGCCTGCAAATTTATTTTCAAAGATGTTTTGAAGATTCAAAACTTACTATTTCAAAAGAAAAGTTTGAAGAGGTATTGAATAAATTTTGTTTATTAGAAGTAAAAGCAGATTTTTTAATTGAAAGAGATATAATAGGTTTTGATGTAAAAAGCGATGTTTATTATTGGAAAGGTAACGAATATTTAAGGCATTTGAGAAATGAGATTGCTTCTACTCTTTGGTTGTTGGTTGGTGGTGAAGAAGCAACTGATGCAGAGTTCAGAAGGTATTTTAAACTTATTAAAGGAGCAGGTATTTGGATAGATAATTTACAAGACTATTTAAACTTTAAGAACATTTCAAGAATTTGTGAACTAACTGTATCATTTCTCAATACCGAAAACGATTTTTTAAAATCAGATAACGAGTTCCATAAAATTTGGCTTGATGCTGAATATGACTAGCATTAGTAAATAAAAATGCAATTCCAATATAGATAAGTTTTGTGCCTGTTTTAACTAATTTAATGTTGTATAAAACAATGTCTATTTGCATATTATTTAGGGTTCTACTGCTTCATTAGTGACTTTATGTGTATTAGTATACAATTCAATTATATTTTTATAAGTGCCTTCTGGTAAAGCTGGGGTTAATAATTCAATAGGAGATATTATAAATCGTTCAAAAAAACTGTTTCTATCCCTGTTATACACATCATGTCCTGTATATACAGTTACTCCAGCATTAATGTATCCTACTGGCGTTACAACTGAAAACAATATGCGAAATAGTGTAGGAGGTAAACCTGTACCGTTATAATGACCGTCAAAAGATCTCTCAAGATTTCTCATTTGTTCCCCAAAATTATCAAATGAGTTATCATAGCTGCCAGGTATTATAGGATTATTACTCGCGACATCATTTCCCCCATCCCCAAAAGGTACAAACTTAGCATATTTAATAGTTTCAGGAAGAAATCCTGCTTGTGTTGGCCCATATACAAATGAAGTCCATTCTACCCAATAACCTGGTTGTCCACTTTTAATTTCAACACCTGTTATATTAGATATTTGTGCTAATTGTGTTGCGTTTAATTCATTACCTGTCAAACCAAAATTAGACATACTTACCCCCGGTCCTCCAAAACCGGTAGCGAAAGTATAATTGCCTCCACCCATTCCGCCAGGGGTGGTTAACCAATTTTTAACATTACCTCCAAACAAATTATTCCAATTGGCATGCCCTTGTTCAATCATTTGGGTTGCTCTGAGCCAATTGGCATAAAATCCGTTATCACCTATACTGTGATATCCACTCGGGTCAGTATATCTCATTGGGTTGTTGTTAACATAACTATACCGATTAAAGTCTTGCGAGAAGGCAGGGTCTTGCACAAAGGGGTCTGGGGTGGTGAAGCGGGCGGAGATGGGGTCATAAATACGACCATTCATGTTAATTAAACCGAAGAACTCTAAGTGCTCGTGCCCTGTGTAGCCACGGTTTATAATGCTAAAAGGAGAAACAGCATAATCTAACCAGTTTGTTGGATTACGGCGGCGCCCCCATGGGTCATAACTATATTCAGCCGCTACTGTGCCATCGGGGTTTATTAAGCCTGTAATAGAGCCTAAATGGTCTTTGGCAACATAGTACATGTTGTTGGTTTGCCCTTGTTGTGTATATACTGCTGTTAGGCCATCAATGCCTGTAA